>Ga0207693_10000180_pt1 | contig 57385 bp, 86 predicted proteins | sample LARL81metaG_FD_184347 | JGI IMG/M metagenome (GOLD analysis project Ga0207693, IMG submission 184347) | Corn, switchgrass and miscanthus rhizosphere microbial communities from Kellogg Biological Station, Michigan, USA - LAR L8-1 metaG... | ecosystem: Host-associated > Plants > Roots >... | reverse complement strand
GCCTGTTTTGTCCGCCGCTTCGCGCTGCCGTTTTGCTGCTGGTCTGCTCATGACTTTGTAAACGGATGGCGGCGTCCGTGTGGCTTTGATAAAAAAAAAGGCGCGCAGCCGCCTTACGGCAAACTGCGCGCCAAATTTTGTGCGGCCGTCCGCGCTTACTTCCTGCCCAAGACGCCAGCGCCACCGGGGTGACTGCCAGCGCCGCCTTTTGGCCTTGCTTCGCCCGGCGCAGGGAAATATCCCCAGCCATACTCAGGCGAGTAGCCCCATCCACCTTCGGGCGGCGGCGGCTTTGTGCCTTCCGTTGGCGGCTGCGGAAACGGATCTGGCGGCTTCGGAATGTAGATTGGATGCTCTGCGCTTGGCGGATAACCACCGGGCGCTCCCGGATGACCGCCGCCCGGCGGCCACGAGCCGGGTGGCAAGGCGATTGGGAATGCCGGATGCACTGGCGCGCCGGGAATAATGGGCCCGCCGCCAATGCCCAAGTCGCTCAAGTTGAGCTGCCCTTGGATGATTACAGGCTGCGATTTGATGCCGTCTTCAGCGCCTGCGCCTACGCCAGCAATCGTGCCGATGATTGTTACGTTAACTGCACTCATGGATGGATGTTCCTTTCGTTTGTTGTTTGTTTGTTGTTCCTGCACTGCATTGTGGCTCACGCTTTACGCCACGCTGCGCGCTGCCGTCAAGTAAGTAGTTCTGCGTCAAACTCGACACGGACTTTGCCTAACAAGCGCTCAACAGCTTGCACGATCTCCGCCTGCTGGCTGTTGTCCGGCATGCCGTAGCAGTCGGCGAACACGTAGCCGTCCACATAGATCTCGCCGCCAAAGAACCAAATCATCCGCTTGCCGTTGTGCATGGCTGGCGCGCCAACAGGCGGCGAGTCCAGTGCGCACAGGCGTTCCACTTCCGCCCACTGCGCGCGTTTTTCGGCGCTAATTGTTGACGGATCAAATCGCATCGACGTTTATGTAACGCGCGCGCTGCTCCAGTGTTCGCAACTGTGTGCGCAGCCGCCGTATTGTTGCGTGCTCTGTTTTCGGGTCAAGCCTGCCGATGAGCCAGTTTGTGCGCGCAATTTCCTTGCGTATTTGCTCCACACGCTTCAGCCGCGCGGCGCGCTTTTGCCGCTGCTGCTGCCACTTGTAAAGATGCCGCCGTGTGCGCATCTGCGGTCTGCGGTCATGGGAGTGAGGCAGGGCTGTTTAATGACAACAACTTGCCGCCGTTGGCGGCATTTGAATGTGCCCGGAGTTCTCTTCCGATACTATTTCCCTGCCTCACTTCCATCACCCGCCCTTCGCCGCTTGGCATGTAAATGCGCGGCGCGTTAAAGGCTTTGATGTGTTCTGCAAGCTCACTTGTGGGTGGCACTGGCAACAGCCTGCACAGTAATCGCGTGAGCGTTTTCATGGCAGCTTGCAGTAAGCCAACGCGATGACGATAGCACAGGCAAGCAACAGCGTGGCAAGCATGGCGCACAGGCGCTTCCAAAAGCGCAGCTTGGCGTGCAGCTCGCGGAAGCGCTCATGCCGTGCCTGCGTGCGTGTGTTGTAGCTCATGCGAACTCCGTTGCGTCAATGTCGTTGCCAGTGCGCTCGTCATACCACTCTTCCCAGTCGCTGCCGTCCCACTGGCGCAAGCCGCCTGCGTTGCAGTAATCTGGCTTGATGCGATTCTCGAATTGGAAGATGTCGTAGTTGGCAAGCACAGTTAAAAGCTTCTTCGCTTCCTGCGGCGTGGCGACGTCCACAGTAAACGGCTTGCCGGGCACTTGCGGAATCCACCACACTTGCAGTTGGCCTTTTGCTGGCGTGCTCATATTGTTTTTTGTTTCCTTTCGGTCGTTTGTTGGCAGCGCGCGCCCGCTCGTCCTCACGCGGGCGCGCGCCTGTTGTTGTTAGGCAGGCAGACTGCCGTAGCGTCCAAGCTGCATGGCCTTCGCGCCAAGCCTGCTGAGCGCGTCGTTGTAGGCTTCCGACAAATGATTGCTGGCATACTCGTGCCCAAACTCGTGCAGGATCAGGTCGTCGATTGCCAGCCTGTTGCCGTGCAAGTCGAACCAATTCTTCCCCAAGTTGCGCACGTTAAACTGCAGCCGCGCCGCGCCGTAGCATGCCGCCTCATTGCTTGCCTGCTCGCCAAACTCCACACGCACGTTGATGCCCATCAGCAGCTTGCCAAGCCGCTTTGTGTAGTCGGCCACGGCAACCATGTCAGGCGTTAACTCCGCAGGCTCAAAGCAAATAAAGCCGCCCGAGTGTGTCGGAAACAGCCTGCCAGCAGGCGTGATGGCTTCAGCGCCGCGCGCGTTCTCCCACGCCGCCTTGCTGAGCATGCTGCCATGCACAAGCGTGTAACCGTGCGCCACTGCCTTGTTGTTGGCTTCCGGATCGCTCATGTCGTAGCTGGCACGCAGTTCGCCAAAGCGCTTTTCCATGTAATCGCGCACAGCCTCTGGCTTTGCTTCGCCGCTTTCGATTGCCGTTTGCGCCCACTCGTGATTGACTTCTTCGCTGTCCAGCAGCGTGTGCGTTTCGTTAAACACTGCCGTGCGCATGGCGCGCAGGAACTTTGTGCTTACGTTTTCGCGGTCTAAAGTCAGCGGCACTTTTTGCTGCACGTCCACGTGGAAGGCGCAGTCGTGTTCAACAACCGGAATGCCCATCTCGTAGATCATGGCAGGCTCGCCATTGCTTAAGTTGTAGCAGCGCACTTTCGTTTTGCGCGTTGTGCGGCGCAGCACGCCTTCCGCATCCGCAATTTCCGTTGGCAGCGCGCACTCAATTTCGCGCTCCAGCCGCCACGCAAAGTCCGGCAACTGCACGCCGTTGAACGTTGTAACAATGCCAGCAGGCGCAATGAGCTTTTTGATCTCCTGCGCCACGTGCTCGCGTTGTTCGCCGTTCATTTTGATCAGCGCCTCAAACTGCGTGCCAAACTCGCGCCGCGCTTTTGTGCTGCTGCGGCCGTCCGCATCAAACACAACTGTGCCTTTGGTCGTTGTAATTAGCGCCCACTTGCACAGGCTGAGCACGAGCTTTTCGCCAATGTTAAATCGGCCACGCTGCTCGGCGTTAACTTTTTTCGCACTCTCCGCGAACATTGTGTAGGCGTGGCGCAAGTCGGCAAAGCCGTCAGGCGCGTTGTCCGTAACCGTCAGCATGCTGTAGCTGCGCGGATGTTCTTTGGAAGGCTGCAGGCTAACATCAACGCGCGTGACGCCTGCTTCGTCCCACGCATTTTGGATTAGTTCAAACACGGCGAACTCGATGCCGCGCCGCTCAAGCAGCTTGGCAAGTCCAGCTCGGTCGATGTCGAACCATTGTTTTTTTGCTGTTGTCATGCCTGAATATCGCACATGCGCAAAAGCGCACAAGTGTTTTTTTCTACTTTTCTTCAGCCTGCACGCGCTCAATTCTCACGTTGCAGTGTATGCCATAATCTGTCAGCAACACGCCAAGCCTTTCCGTAAGCTGCTCCTCTGGCACAAGCACAGTCACAACGCGCGTTGGCAGCGTAATTATGACGCGCATCTTCATGGCTTGAGGCGATACTCCCAAACTGCCGCCGCCGCAACGTCCATCGGGCCCGGCGCGCGGCGGCGCTTTTCAACTGTGTGACTGCCGAACGGCGCTTTGCGCAAATTGCGCAGCGGCGTGCTTACACTTGCCAGCGGGATGCCCGTTGCCGCCGCAATGTCAGCCAGCGTGCGCCACTCGTGGTCAGCCATGCACTCGAACACAAGTTTGTGCTGCCCTGTTAGGCGCACGCCTGCGCTGGCTGGCACAGGCGCGCCCCAAGGGAAGTGGAACTGTTCAGGCTGCGCACTCATTCGTCCACGTCCACGATGGAAACCACAAGCGTTGCCTTGCATCCGTCTGGGCACGTTTGTTGCAGCTCATGCTGTAGCTCCTCAAATTGCTCGCGCCACTGCTGCCGCTCCTGCGCTGTTAGCCTGCTCATTGGCATTGTAAACGTGAGCACTGCTTGGATGTGTTCACTCATGGCTTGTAATCTTCTGCCATTTGCTGCAGTTGGTCGCGCATGCGCTCTTCGCGCTCAACGGCTTCGTCCCATTCATCTTCGTCGCGGTTGCCTATAATGGCAGCGCGCACAATGGCGGCAAGTTGTGTTGGCTCTATGGCATCCAGCTCCCAGCTTGATTCGCCAAAGCGCTCAACGTAGGCGGCAAAGCGCGAGTCCGTTGCCTTTGCCGGGTTTTCAGGCGGCTGCAGCTCTTCCACTTGCGGCATGTTTAGCGCCACGCGCTGCACATCCACGTCGCCGTGCGAATACATTTCAAGCCGCTCCTGCACATCGCGCGTCATGTCAATGCCGCTCGGGTCGTGGTCGCCCAGATAAATAACAACAGGCTCTTTTCCGCGCCTGCGCGCCGCCTGCATTTCCTTGCCTACTCGATACATCGTGCTGTCGCTGCAGTAGCCTTTGTTCGCCAAAAACGGCACATCCAGTTCTTCACAAACCGGAATGAGCACGCCTTCCAATGCCTGCTTTTCGACCATCACGCGCACGTAACGCGACTGCGTAAGCCATTTGTCAATGGCAAACGACTGCGCCGCGCTTTGGAGAATTTCCTTTGGCGTGCGCCAATGTGAGTTGGCAACTGTTACGCGGCCACGATCCAAAATCATCTGCCAATCAATCATGCCAGCTTTGCGCGCATCGCTTATGAGGCTCGCCAGACTGTTGTAACTTTTGACCGTGTTAGGGATGATGTCGCGTGCGACGAATTGATAGTAAAGCTGCCGCACGCTCAAGTCGTAGCCAGCCGCCTCATACTCGCCGAGAATTTCGTTCGCCGTTGTTATTAGCGCTGCACTGGCGGCACTAAATTTTCTGTCGATGAAACTCTCTTTCACGCCAGCACCTCCTGCGCTGCCACTGGCTCGAGTATTTTGTAAATCTGCCTGCCGCCTGCGTCCATCCACTCCTTGGGCCCGCACCACGTTTGTTTAACCCAGCGCCGCGAGTTGCGTGCGTATGTGTAACGCTCGTGCCTGTAAGTGCGCCAGTGGCCGCGCCTGTTGCCGCTCATGCGCTTCAGCTCGGCAAGCTGCGCGATGTGATCGAGTTCCACGCACTCGCGCTCAGCCACGGCTTTCGAGTTTGCCGGATGGCCGTGTGTGATGAGCGTGTGCCGTGTGCGCGCACGCAGCCACTCAACCGATCGGCCGGGCTGGTTAGGTCGCACTTCGGCGATGTGATTGCTTGGCTGTGAGCAGTCCAGCAGGAAGCTGGCAAGGCTGGCAATGGCGCTGCCTGCCATTGTTGACACACAGTCGCGCGGCATTGTAACTGGCAGCTCCCAGCCGCCATGCTGCGGCACGTAAAGTGAGGCATCGGTGCGATGGCCGTCCTGCATGTGATAAGTCCACACGTGCATCATGATTGCGTATTTGTTCTTCTCGCGCGGATTGCGCCACCAGATGAGCAAAGCCACTGTGCCGTCGTTGCGTTTGTTTGCTACAAAGTGCGAGACGTAATCTTTTGACGGCGTGCCGTCCACGCGCTCGTTGTCTGGCACATCGCGCTCGACCATTGCCAGCCTGAACGTTGGAAAAGGCCACTGCAACTGCTCAACGTCCTCAAGCGATGTCGGCTCGTGCAACAGCGATTGTTCCTTGTCCCAACTCGTTTCGTAATCAAACAGCGGCGCTGCCTGCCAGCCTGCAAACTGCTCGGCGATTTTGCGCGGATGCTTGCCAATAGCCGCCGCAAATTTGTCGTTGAATGTGATCGGGTTCATGACAGGATGTAAACGCGCTGCATGTCCTTGTCGGCTTCGTCGCTGTATTCGGGATCGACCAGTGCCCAGCCGCTGTCGCTGTAAGCGCTTTCGCGCAGCTCGTGCTCGCCGATGTTGCCTTTAAGCCTATGCACTTGCTGCGTGTGGCAGTGATCTCCGTAGTCACTGGCAAATGCGATTTGGTCGTCGTCGGCCAAGTCCTCGAGTGCTTCGAGCAGCTCAGCCTTTGTGATTGATTTGAATGTTGTTGCCATAGTTTTTTTGCTCCTGCGTTGTTGTTTTTGTTTGTTAAGCCACATCGTTTCGCGCTGGCGTAACAGCAGCCGCCGCCCCTTGCGGGGCGACGCTGTCGTGATGCGCACAGCCGTTGACGTGGCTGCTGTTTTTGAAATATCCTGCACAAACGGGCCCGATGGCGCGTGCAACTGACTTGGCGGCTTTCAAGTGCCTGCCGCACACAATGCAACGCGCATACTTGGTCAAAAAGTCGCTGGCATCCGCCAAGTCCATGCGGTCTGCCTCAGTCAGCGCAAACACAATGCCGGGGCGATACACGGCTTCGAAGTCAACCTGCAAGCCGCTTTCCGTCATCCGCGCAGGCGACTCGACGATCTCTTTGGCGTAAACGCGCGTCTTGTCCCTGTTAGGCTTTACAACGTAAACTTTGCCGTCCTTTTTGAAGACGCCCATCGTGACGCTCGGCTGCTTGCGTGGCGCTGGCTGCTCGCCGAGCGCGTGATCTGCCGCCGTTTGATAATCTGCCGCGCTGTTGTATTGCGCAACGCGCGTGGCCGTGCAGTTAATGTGGCGGATGCCTTCGCTTGCCGCCCATGTGCATTGCGTGCCTGACGGGATTACTCCCCCGCAGCGCACGCATTTGCCTGTGAATTTTGCAGTGATCTGCTTCCGTGCTGTTGTTGTCATGCGTGGAATATCGCACAAGTGTAAAAGTGTGCAAGCCAAAAAAGCGAAGTTTTTTCAACTTTTTTTGGCGGCGCAATCACGCCTGCCAATAGCTTGCCATCGGACGCCTGCCAGTAATCCAAAGCACATCCTCAGCGCCGCAGTAGCAGGCGGCTTTGGCGGCATAGAACGGATCGAGCAGCGTGCCGTCGGCCAACGTTACGCCGCACACGGCGCGCTGATACGGCATGGTCTGCGCGCGCCAGCTTATACGTGCGCCATCCACGGCGTCGTCGCCAAAGTGCTTGGCAACTAACTTGAGCACCTGTGGCCGCGTGCCGACGCTGTCATGCGTGCTCACCAAATGCACTTCGATGTGCTGCATCTTCCACTGCCACAAGCCGCCAACGATGCCTGCGGCCGTCAAGCCGCTGCCGTTTGGCACAACAATGCGCCGCGCCTGTGCTGGCACGTTGGCAACCTGCTCCGCTGTGTCCAGTGCCGCCACGCGCGTGCTCCACGGGACACTTGTTAGGCCAAGCGCATCGATGTGCTGCTTAATGCGCGCACGGAAGACGCTCGGATAGCCGGGCACGGTCTCGATGATGTGTGCGCCCTGATCGGCGCACCACTGCGTGCATGGATGCCGCTGCTTGCGGCGCGGCACTGCAATGTAAGCCGGGCGCTGCATAACAACGCCAAGCGCCGCCACGTAAATCTGCATCGCACTTGCCGCACTGCAGCCAACAGCAAACACAGCATCCGCAGGCGCTTCGGCGATCATCGCCAGATACTGCCGCACTTTTGCGCCGCTTGGCATCTCCTCGCCGTGGAAGCACGCCAAGTCTTCGCGCTTGGCGTAAAACTCAAAGTGCTGCACAGGCGTTAAGCCGTCTTCAAACATGGTCAGTCCGCTGGCAATCCAAGCTGGCGGCACTTTGCATTCCAAGCCTCATCTGTCGGCGCGGAAATAAAGCCCAAGCCGTGCATGTAACGCAGTTGCAAATCACGCGCTCCACGGCACAGGCGCGGCGGCTTGCCTGTGCGCTTGTTGATGGCGTTGTTGCTGCCAGTGCTGTGACAAATGCGCGACGACTGCGACAGTGCGCTTTGTTCAAGGTCGGCGCGCAGGTAGGCGTAAGGCGAGCCGTCGCGAAACGGACACGTGGCGCACATCGTTTTGCACGTAGGCGTGGCGCTCATTGCTTGCCCACCTTGCGTCCGGTCAGCCTGTAGCACTGCGTCGGAAAGCCTTTGCCAACTGGCTCGATGAGCTTGCGATGGCGCAGCGCTGTAACAGTGTTGCCGTGGACAGTTATCGTTGCGCCGCCGCAACCAATGCCGCCTTTTTGCAGCCACGCGCGCGAGCGCCCAAAGGCAGTGCTTTCGCCAAGCTGCCAGCCGCTGCGCATTTTGAGGATTACGTCGTATCTGCTGATGAATTTGCTCATCACGCGGCACCGCCTTCCACAATGGCTGCTTGCCGGATTGTTTGCGTTGGCATGGCAAAGATGCGGCCGTCCGGACGCTTCAAAAGTGCGTGCGGCAGCAGCTTGCCGTTCATGTAGGGCCCGCAGCCGCGCGCCACTTGCCGCCGTAACTCAACAACTTCGCACAGCACGCCTTTTTTGCCGCCGACTTGGACGTGCATGCCAGCCTTCAGCTCTTTGTGCAGCACGATTGGCATGAGCGCCTGTCCAAAGCGCGACTCGATCAGCTTTTCCAGCATGACGGCGTGCGCCAGTGCGTTGCGCTGCTCGGCTTGCGCCGTGTGGATGGCGATCTCGATCTGCCGCGCGGCCACTTCGTCACTGATCTCGGCGCGCGTGCAGTCGACGTCGTTGTATTGCGGCATCCCATATTTGCGCGTGCCTGTTGCCACACGCTTGAACCATTTCGGCTCAACTGTGCCAGCGGCAAGCTCTGCCGCCAGCAGCTCGGCGCGCGGCGCAACCGTCACGCGCAGTTGCGTGATGATGCTCTCCGTTAACGCCTTGTCGTATTCGAGCGGCAGAGCCTCAGCGCCTTGGCAAACGCCGTTGAAGAAGCCCCAGTCCACTGTGTAGCCGTGCTTCGCGATTGTGCCTTTGAAGTGAGCCTGCGCGCGTCCGCAAACTTGGCATGTTCCTCTGTGTGTCGCTTTCACTGTCGTCGTTGTCATGCCGGACGATAAAGCCTGCCAACAAGTGCGCAAGTGTTTTTTTACACTTTTTTCAGGCAGGAAAAAGGCGTGCCGCCCTCACGAGCGGCACGCAACTTCACTTTTGCCTTAACCTGTGGCGCAATAGTAAAGCACAGGCAGCTTAATTCAAGCCGCTGACTTCGATCAATCCGTCGCCTTCCGCGACGGCGGCAGCTTGCCTGCCAATGGCTAAACCCACCTGCGTGTCAAACAAGCCGTGCAAGCGCTGCGTGCGCGTTGACAGCTCGTTAAGGCTTAAGCCTTTCATCACTTCCGTGAAGCCGTTAAACAGCGACCACGCAGTGCGCGGCGCGAACTCTTCGTGCTTCGGATGCCGCCACTCCTGCAGCAACGGCGGCACTTGCGTTGCCGTGGCCGAGCGCGAGTCGATGGCGCGCACAATTAAATCGTGCGCCTGCATGTCGTTCAGCTCGAAGTTTTTGTAGGCTTCGATCCGTGTGTCTTGGTCATGCCAGCGGCTAACCAGTTGGCCGATTGAGCGCTGCACCAAGCCCGGCATGTCGCGCATAATGTGCACCGTGTGCTTGCGCGTCATCCGGATCTCGCCGCTGAAGCTCAAGTTGTCGCAAACGAACACGCTTGCGCCTACAACTAAGCCAGCGGGGAAGCTTTTGTCGTGCGAGTTGCGCAGGCCAAGCACCCATGCGTAATCGTCGGAGTTGTGTCCGTTGGCGATCTGCATCAGCCCAAAGTAGCGGTTGCCGCCGCGTGTTAGGCTGTGCGTCTGCCTTACGATTGTGAGGCCATCTGATTTGAGCGTGTCTTCCACACGCTCAATCAGCGCTGTGTGAGGAATTGGCGTCCATGTATCCGTCGCGGCTGGCGTTGGGACGATCTCAACGGCGGCTCGTTCGACTTTTGATGCACCGCAATGGAGCATCAGGTCTGTTGTTTTTGTCATGTGCGGAATTTGCCACATGCTATAAACGCACACAAGTGTTTTTTTACACTTTTTTTGCGCAGCCTACGGCGCAGGCTGATTCCACTCTGAGATCGGCTCAACGTGCTTGCGCGGCGTGGCCGCAGGCGGCGGCGCTTGTAAGCCTGCCAGCATGAGCAGGCAAAAAACGATGAACGCCAGCAGCAACAGCAAACAGCCGCAGCGCAAGCAGCCCATCAGCCTTTGATGTGCTCGAGCCTGTAGGCGTAACGCAGCGCCATGATCTCGAGCAGCGCGTTTATTTTCGCGTCGCCTTCTTCCGTGCCGCCTTCGATCAAAAGTTGCTCGAACGCCTGCATGTTGCCTTCGCGCACTTTGGCGGCGCACTCAGTCCACGCCTGCGCGATAGCTTCGCAATCCGTGGCCGTCGTTTCCTTGTGCTCGGCGAAAGTCCAAGTGCGTGCAGCGCTCATGTGCCAATGCGAACCTCAACGATTTGGATCTCTCCGTTCGAAATGAAAATCGGCTCAACGTTGTGGCGCGTAACAACGCGCACGCCGCACGCATCCGCGCCAGTAACTTGCCCGACAAATGTGCCTTTGTGCCAAATTTCCACGCAGGCTTCGTTCGGATTTGTGGCGTGCTGTGCAAAGCGCAGTTGCGTTGCCCTGCCGCGCTCCTCGTGTGTGTAAGGCGCGGCGATGTTAAAGTCGGAAATGTTGCCGCGCAGCAGTTGCAACTTTGCCAGCTCTTCCTGCAGGCGCTCGATGTCGCGCACGTCATCAAGGTAAAGTGTGACAATGGCTTTCATGGCTGCACTTCAACATCGCATTTGCGCGGCTTAAAAGCGTCGCCGTGCATTACTGGCACTTCTTCACCGCCTTCAAAACACAGCCAGACGGTGCCGTAAACAAACGACGGCGGGCCCACGAGCTTGACCTTGATAACACGCTTGAACGCGCCGCTTTGGAAGCGCAAACGGCAGTGCTTGTGCAGCCACCATCTTTCGTAACGCTCCTGAAAGTCGTCGATGTTCATGCCGCCAGTGCCACTGCTTTGATTGCTTTTGCGCCATCCTGATCTTCACCCGCAAGCAGTTTTTCGTAACAGCCCTGACAAGCAGGCAGCGTTTGCTTTTTGTTGCCGCGCTTAAAAGTGACGCGCCAAACTGCATCGCGCTCGCACTGATGCCAGCCGATTGTGCCGCCATGAACAAACGCTGGCGTGTGTATCCAGCCTTCGCAGCGCACTGGCTTTTTTTGCCTGTTCATCGTGAGCGTTTTGATTTGCGCTTGGCTTTAGCCCAGCGCCGTTTTGCCAGCCTTTTGCCAGCGCGTCTGTCGCGCCATCGTCCCACTGGATTACTCATGGCCGCACTCCAATAACGTTGTTTCGCTCGAACATCACGCCGTTGCGGTAGATGTCGATCTCGCGCCTGCCAATGATGAGGCGCTGTGTTGGCACGCCTTGCACTTGATAGGCTTGCTGGCGCTCGATGATGTAGTTGTGCTGTTGCTCGCGGCGCTGCGTGTGCCTGTCGTCAGCGTGCGCGCCTTGCGGCACGCACGCCATGACAACTGCGCACAATGCGCCCACCAAAAAGCTATTCGGCCACCTAGGGCACGGCGCATCATGGTCGTGCCGTTTGCCACAGTAGGGGCATTCGATTAAGACGCCGCTCATGGCTTGGGCCCGTAGCTATTCCACTCACTAACAGGAAACGCGAGCGCCTCAGCCAATGTCCATCCTGTCAGCCCGGCATAAGTGCCAACGTCGATGCGGATTTGCGCCGTGCCGTTTCCGCGCGCAAGCACTGTGACCACGCACTGCGACACACCTTGGATGCGGTGGTCGACGAGCATGCTGTGCAGGAGCACGTTCTCATCAGAACGGTCGGCGTTTTTGAATGCTTTCATCCACTGGGCGAGATCCTCAGTGTTTTTGGCAACGAATGCCTGCTCAACGTATGCCGTTTCGCGCTCGATTGGCTCGGCCACGAGCACGCTTGCTGTGCAAAACAACAGCAGCAGTGTTGTTGTGAATGTGCCTGCCTTTATGAGTCGCCTAACAACAGTCAGCGCATGGCTGGCAGTCATCGCGTGCATGCGGCAGCGCGCGCTCAGTTTTGCGCAGCGTTTGCTCAGCCGCGCGGCGTAGCGCGCCTTCTCGCGTTCGCGCCTGCACAAAAGTGACAGCGCGCCGCGCACACGCCTGATTTCCGTCGGCGTGGCACGTAGCAGCAATTTCAGGCTTGCTGGCGTGGCCTTAGTGTTTGTCTTTTTGGTCATATTGCTTGCGCCAGCGCCTTTGCGCGCTCTCTGGCTTGCGGGTTAACTTTGTCGCTGTCGGCGCACTTTAGCAGGCACTCGCGCACGTAAGGCGCTTTGAAAAAGCTGAGGGTATCGGCATCGGCAAAAGGATGGTCGCCTTTGCCAAAGTGGTTGAGCGCAAAGCAGCGCAGCCTGTTGTCCTGCGCGGCGTTGGCGCGCTGCTCGTCCGTGATTAGTTGCTTAAGTGTTTTCATTGTTGTTGTCATAGTTGCTACAATGGCACAAGTGTGAAAGGCGCGCAAGCGTTTTCTTTAGCCGCACATTCTCCGCCTGCGCACGTGTGTGCCGCCACGTTAAACGGCGCATGCGCAGCCACAGCCAAGCAAAGCGCAGCAGCGTTTTCACCAGCCCGCTTCCTTGCGCAGCCGCTGCTCGCGCATCCGTGTTGCCACATCCTCTGGCACTGGCTCGTGCAACTCCAGCGCCGCGCGCGGCACGCCAACAAAGCCGTTGAGGATTGGATGGCGTGTTGGCTTTAAGCGCGACAACACCCAGCCGCAGCCATGCACTTTTTCAGCCGTGCAGCGCGTGCCTTTTTTCCACGTGGCAACGCGCCCGCGCATTGTGCGCCGCAGCGTTGCGTAAAACAGCCTGCTCATTTGTTAGGCGCTTTGTCCTTCGTTAGCACAACGCCGCTTTGCACAAGGTTCACGCGCCCGCACTCGCACGTGTGCTGCAGTTTCTCATTCCAGTGCGCGCACACGTAAGAGCCGAGCGCATGCACCTTGCCGCAGGCGCATTTGAACTTCTGCGTCATGCCGCTCACGCTGCGCTGCGTAATTTTCGCCAGCCTGTAGCCTTTGCGCGCGATCATTTTGTTAGGCGCAGCGCCTGCGCCACGCGGACAACATCGGCGCGTGTGGCCGTCAGGTTAAACGGCGTGCGGCAAACGTAAATTGCCACGCCTTCCACGCCGATGATCGGAAGCGTGATCGCATCCAGCATTGGCGGCGTAATGTTTTCGAAGTCGTTGATGTGTGATTTGTCCAGTTGCATTTGTTAGGCTTAGTCGTTGAAGATTGTTATGGTCAGCCGCGCCGCTGGCGCATCCGCGCGTCCACTGTCGTTGTTAAGCGAGATGAACACTGTTGCCTGTAAGTCGCCGTCGGCATCGCGTTGCTCGCCGTTTTTTACAAATGTGCGGCGCTTGCCTGTTTGCTTGCACTCGATTGTGAAGCCTTCGTCAATGCTGTCCTGCCACACTTGGTGCAGGCGCAGTTCTGGCAAGTCGCTTGCCTCAGCGCAGCCGTTATTGCCGCGCCACGTAAACGCATGCGCAGCCGTTGGCACAAAGCCCTCTGAAAATTTGTGGCTCATGGCGTGGACAAAAGCACTTTTACACAAGTGCGCAACAAACTATTTGCCAAACTCAAATCACGCCTGCCTGCACCAACTCTTTGAAGCAATGTTCGTGGAAGCGCGCCACGTCGACTGCGCCGCCTGCGTGCTCGCGGAATAGCATGAGCGGCACTTCGTCTTCAGGCAACGTGAGCTTGCACTTTGAGCAAATATCGTCGCCAACAATCGCGATGTCCTCACTGCTAAACCAAACAAAGCCGTTCACGCCTCAGATTTAAGGATCTCACGCGCCAGCGGCGTCAAGCTGTAGCTGACACTCATTGCCGTAAGCTGCCCGCGTTTGTTGTGAAACGTGTCAAACGTGCGGCGGATTAAGCCACGTGTGCGCAGCCTGCCCATGTATTGCCCGGCGCGCAGCGACATGTGCCTGCGCGTGTCCGGAAACAACACGTCAGCAATGTAATTTGCGCCGCAGCCATCGTGTTCTTCCACGGCTTTGAGCACGCGCAGCATTGTTGGCGTTATTTTCACAGGCGCGTGCCCCTGCCAATGATTAAGCCGCAATCGTCGCACTTGAGTTTGTTGCCAAGATGCACGCGCATTGAGCCTTTGCAGCGCAGCGCCACGCACTCACACACAACGCCACGGTCGACCGCCAGCCGCGCAAACTTTTGCTGCTGCCTGTTCTCAGTGCCACTCCAACGCGCGCCCGTGCTAATGCGTTCTTCTTTCATTTGCCAGCAAGGAACACAATAGCCCACAGCAGCATTGCCACTCCGAAGAGGAATACTGGCACGCAAACCAAGCGTGTTATGTATGCATCTTCGTCCTTCATCGCGCACGCAGCCGCATTGCTGCCGCCGCTTTTTCCGCATCGCCTTTGCAATACACGAGCACAGTTTGGTGCGTTTTGCCGAGCTTGCGCGATGCCTCAAACGCCGCCGCCGCGCGCACTGGCAACGTGCCAACGCTTGTGACTAGGATGGCTTCGTTGTGCAGCGTAAAGCCTGCGCGCAAAAAGCACTGCGTTGTAACACCCGGCAGATTGCGATAAGCGCCTTGCTTGTCGCGGATGTCGCCAACAACAAAGCAGGCAAAACGATTATTCTTCAGCCGCACGCCAGCCTTGGCAATGATGTCGTCGTAAGCCTCACAAAAGTGTGACCACGTCATATTGCTCAGGTCTTCTGGCAGCTCGCTGTAAATTTCCAAGTCGTAATATGGCGGGCACGTGAAAATAAAGTCTGCGCCAAACGGCGCATCCGCACGCTGTGCCAGCTCGTTGCGCGCATCGCCGCACACCCACTCAGGCTGCGCCGCAGCCGTAGCACAAATCTTCACCGCCTGCTCTTTGTTGGCCTGCACTTGCTGCGCGCTTAAATCGCAGCCCCAATAACGCATGCCCATAACTGCGGCCACAATGCCGCGCACGCTGCCGCCACAAAACGGATCGATGACTTGCCCGCCAAACGGACAGAACCACCTGTAAGCCAGCTCGCACAGCACTGGATCGAAAATGCTTGTTGTGCACCAATCTTCCGCTTCGTCTTCCGTGCCTTTTTGCAAGTTGCGCGCACTTGCCATGCTCAACTGCATTGCGCCACGGCCAAGCTCGCTTTGGATGCCCATAGCCGCCCACTTTTGCTTGCGGCTTTGCCACTCGCCTTCGCGCGCATTTAACACGCTAAACGGCGGCATCAAAAAACGATCAGCCAAGGGCCCACGCGACGGCTCAGCCACTGGCTCGCCAAACAAATCGTGCTCGCGATGTGGATCGTCCGTCATGCAGGCTGTTGCGCTGGCGGCATCTGTGTGAAATTAGCGCCCATCAATGTGAGTAATTCTTTCGTCACGCCACACGAGCCGAACAGCCGCGTGGTTTGCCGTGGCATAAGTGGCAGCGGCTTGCCGCCAATAACAGTCACCGACCGCACGCGGCGCGCATTCGGATTTGTTGCCTTTGTGCCTTTGTGCTGCTCGCGTGTTACGACTTTGATGCTGCGCCGTGCTTTACGCGACGGCCAATTTTGGCATCTGGCTGAGTCGACGATTTGCGCTGCATCACCGCGCCGCAGCACAAAACTGAACGGCACCGGTTTTATGCCGCCATCGAACAGTCTAATCGCCGCCAGCACGTGAGCTGGCGTGAAGAAAATATATCTCTTGCCAGCTTCGATGTCAGTAAAGCGCATCGTCGCTTCATCTACCCTAACTCGGCCAATGCGCCAACCGATTTGCCTTGCTGCGTTTTTTATTGCTTCCGCAATCCAACACCTGCCCGAATGGGAACGGATAGCGCCTTCTATAAGCGCGTCTAGTGCCATTACGACAAGAGATGATGGACTGCTTTTGCGTTGTTGTTGTTGTTGTTGTTTTGGTGTCATATTTGTTGCGGCCACATCAGTTGCTTTGGCGCGTGTTACGCGGGCAATCTGGCGGGCATGGCTGTCCGTAAGGCGGACACTCAATCACGCGCCGTTGGCACGGCGCACTGCACACAGGCGGCGGCTGGCTTAAAAACTTGTCCTGCTCGCGTTTTAACTGGCGCTTCACCGCGCTGTGCGGTCGATCAAAATCAAACTTGCCGCGCTTGCGCTTAGATGTGCGCATAGATGTGCTCCCAGCAACGCAGCGGCTTGCGCGTGCTGGCGCGAAACGTGACGATTTTGTGGCCGCGCTGTATGTCAAACGGCGCAGTGAACTCGCACTCTGTGCGGCCATAATAGCCAACAAAACGCTCCAGCGCCTGCTGCACTTCCTCTTCGCCAAGCAACTGTGTGCCGTAGCATTTGAAGGACGTCGTGTCGATCAGCTCGCGGAAAAACTCGCAGCCCGGATTTTGCGCACGCAGCTCGCGCACTGTGACCTTGTAGGAATATTCAGTGGCAGCGCTCATGTAACCCTGTATCCGGAATCATCCGTTGCCGGAAAATGGTCGCCTGCCTTGCGTTTTGTGCCACGTGTAACATTCCGCAGCGTCCTGCTGTGCTCAAACAGCGCCTGCAGCCGCTCCTTGCTGTGGCCGACGGCCGCGCGCGCCTTGTCGATGTCGCGATACTCGCGCATCACTGCCTCAGCCGCGCTTTTGTCCTGCTTGGCGTCAAACGCGCCTGCAGCCGTAAGCATGCGCACAAGTGCGCGCTCCATTGCGCGCTCCGTGGCGATTAAATCTTCCAAAAGGTTTTTTGTGCTCGTTGTTGCCATGCGCGGATGAAAGCACTTTTACACAAAGGCACAAGCACTTTTTTTCGGAATAAAAAACGCAGCTTGGCTTTGACTCGTTCCTCTGCGTTCATCGGCAGTGTGTTGCGTGCGCCTGCAGGCACTCGCCCATTTCACTCCGTGATTGCTTCGGCAACCGTCCTGCCTTGCGGCAGGCAACCAAACTGCGTCTTTTACAAAACTGCAATGCAGGCTTGTGTCCGAGATCCGCTGCCATGCGGTAGCAATCCGCTTTGTTTTTATCGTGGTCTCACCACTTTGCACTTTGTTTCAGCCACTTCACTCAAACGGCACTGCATTGTTGCCAGCAGCTTTCGGGGCTTCCGTTTCGGCGCGGCTTTTAGCTGTTAACGCGGTTCGCGCGTCGCCTTTGCCAAACTGCTTTCAACACGTGGAAGATTACACGTTTACACTTTAGCACAACACTTTTTTTCATCTTTTTTTTGCCCCTTAAAAAACAGCGCTTTTTACACTCGTGCGCTTGTGCGTATTGTTGCACGCCATGAGACGCAAACAGCCCTGCGAGTTCTGCGGCTTGCCCGTTGCACCGGGCGGCGCGCACGACTCGCACATCTTCCACAAACACCGCGCAGCCGTGGCAGCGCGCTTTAGAGCCAATCCGATTGTCCAAATCGCACTGCTGCAGTTCGGCATTGCACCCAAACAACTCACTTGGCCGCACACATGAGGAACTTCCGCTTTCCATCATCCGGCAACGCCGAGCAAGACGACGCGCAACGCGAAGACATTATCCGCACTGAGGCACGGCTCGAAGATAACGTGTGTCCAAACGGCTGCGGCTTGCTCGTGTTCCTCAACGATCACACGCGCCAGTGCACCACGTGCGGCTTTGAGCAATGGTCTAACGTGCCACTGCGCACACACACGCCATGAACCCAGAACTGCAGGCGCAAAGCGATGTTCTGTGCAAAGCCATAAACGCCGCAGCCACAACTGCGCACCAAGATGCGCTGCTGCTGTGCGCCGTGCTTGGCGCTTTGCTTGTTGTGCTCATCTTTGTTGTGCTATTTAAGAAGCCATGACTGCACAGCAACAGCGCGAGCACGACGCAGCCGCAACGCTCATCGCGTTGATTGCTGCCACGTTCCACCAAGCCTATGCGTGCGCAGTAAGTGGCCTATCCCATGAGGCGATCTTAATCGATTACGACATACAGGCAGCAGCCGCTGGACAAGACGAAGCCATAAACGCCTGCGCACGCAGCGCCATTAAAGCTGCAGTGCGCTCCGTGGAGCGCGGCATCCCTTACAGCGTTGCCCTTAGCTATTTAATGCAGCGCTGCACCTACTTCATCCACAGCAACTTGCACAGTGAACAGCACACTTAACACCAAGCGTCTGTCTGGCGCATGCGAAGGCGCACAGCACCACCTGTGTCCAATGCCCCTCGTCGCTTGCGAATGCGCATGCCACCGCGAACGTCAAGCGCCCACGAGCCGCCGTGTTAAGTTTTATCAGCCCTGTCGCAAGCCTCGCGTGCGTAGACGCCCAAAAAGCGGTTAGATTGTGGCTGCAAAAAACAAGGCTGGCAGTTTAGATGCAGACGTTGTGACGCCGTATGAATTGGCTCAAATCCTGTCTCTTTCAGAGAAGGAAATTAACAACTTAGTCCGCATGTCTGTGCTCGTGCGGCGCACGGCGGTGATTAACAAGCGGCAGCGCACTGTTTATGATTGGCGCGAGAACGTGCAGCGCTACGTTGTGCACCTGCGCAAGCCGCGTGAAGAGGCGCGCGACAGTTACATGGACGAGAAGCAACTCACGCAGGCAATCGTTAGGCAACAAAAGGAATTGGAGCTGGCGATAGCACGCGGCGACATGATACGGCGCTCAAAAGTGCTGCTGACGATGACTGGCATGCTGAGCACGGTAAAGAATCACGTGCTTGCAATACCGAGCCGCTGCACGCGGCAGCTTGTAGGGCAGCGAGATCCAAACAAAGTGCGGCGCATTTTGGATGATGCATGCCGCGATTCGCTGCGTGAAACAAAGGACTTCGGAGTGCATTCTTTCGATGAAACGAGCAAAAACGGCACGCAAAGCAGCGCGGAAAACACTGGCGGCGACCGACTACGGCAGCGAGTTAGAGCGCGCCGAAGACGAACAAATTGAGCAGCTTGTTGTTGAGTGTTTGGCGGCGCTGCAGCCGCCTTCCAAAATAACACTCAGCCAGTGGGCGGACGCGTATCGCGTGCTGTCCAGCGAAAGCAGCGCGGAGCATGGCGCATGGGTAACAGCGAACGCGCCTTACGAAAAAGAGATCATGGACGCGATCTCGGATCCGAGCGTGCCGCGCGTTGTTGTGCAAAAGGCGGCGCAGCTTGGCATAACTGACGCGGCCATACTGAACACGATCGGCTACCACATAACGGAAGACCCGTGTCCGATTCTCGTTGTGCAGCCAACGGTGGAAATTGCAGAGGCGTTTTCCACTGACAGGCTTGCGCCAATGCTGCGTGATACGCCTGCGCTGCGCGGCAAGGTGGGCGATCCAAAGTCGCGCGACTCGCAAAACACGATGCGGCGCAAAGCGTTCCCCGGCGGTTACGTTGCAATGGGTGGCGCAAACAGTGCGCCGAGTTTGAGCGGCCGTCCTGTGCGCGTTGTGCTGCTGGACGATGTAGACCGTTATCCGCCAAGCGCAGGCACGGAAGGCAACCCGCTGCAGCTTGCCATTGCGCGCGCCAGCGCATTTTGGAACCGTAAGATCGTCATTGTCAGCAGCCCGGGCATTGCTGGCATAAGCCACGTCGAGCGCGAGATGGCGCTAACAACTTGCGAGTTCTGGTATTTGCCGTGTCCAGCGTGCGGCGTGGCGCAAATACTGGAGTGGGACAGGATCGACTTCGACACGCTTACGCACCGCTGCCTGTCGTGCGCCGAGCGTTTTGAGAAGTTTGAGTGGCTGGCAGGCGACGGCGAGTGGCGCGCGCACAGGCCAGTGGACGCGCGCGGCAACAAAGTGATGGCGCGCGGCTTTTACGTTGGCGGCTTGGTGAATCCGTGGGTGGAGTGGGACATTTTGCGCGACGAATTTGTGCGCGCCTGCCAAGCAAAAGAGGAAGGCGACATTGAGCTGCTTAAAGCATTCCGCAACACGCGGCTTGGGCTGCTGCATCAGGACGAAGGCAGCAAGATAAAGGTGGATTTGTATGAGCGGCGCGAGCTTTACGAGCACGAAGTGCCGGACGGCGTGCGCGTAATAACTGCAGGCGTGGATGTGCAGGAGCAGTCGTTGCACGCGGATGTGATTGGCTGGGGCAAAGGCAGAGAGAACTGGCACTTGGATTACATTACAATCCCCGGAGATCCGCGCACGATAGAGGCGTGGGATGCGCTGGACGAAGCCGTGTTCGACCGTGTGTTCCTAACAAGTGACGGCATGTTTATGCGCGTGCGGCGGATGTGCGTGGATAGCAACTACGCCAGCGACTACGTCTACGCCTACACAAAGCCGCGCCAGCCGCGCTGCATTGCAATCCGTGGCATGGGCGGACTGGGCAAAGCGCCGATTGCCGCGCTTACGCTGTCCAAAAGCAATCGCTGCCTGATTGCTTCGTTAGGCGTGGACACGCTGAAGGAAGAGATCATGAACAGGCTAAACGTTACAAAGCCCGGGCCCGGCTACTGCCACTTCCCGCGCAGTGACGTGTGGGATGAGCAGCTTAAAACTTTCGAGCCTGCGCGCGGCTACGACCTGAGCTATTTCGAAGGCTTGCGCGCGGAGCAGCGCGTGATGAAAAGCAAACACGGCTTCAAAACTTACGTGTGGGTGAAGCGTTTGAGCCAGCGCAACGAAAGTTGGGATGACTTTGTTTACTCACTGGCGGCGCTGCAGTTGCCGCACAGTGGCATAAGGCTGGACGTGATGGAGCGCGATGCGTTCATGCCGCCTGATAAAACGCAGCCAACAGCGCCTGCGCGCTTCGGTGTGCAGCGCGGCAGCGGCGTTGGCGTGGCGGCATCGCCTGTGCAACAGCAGCAGCCAAGCACAGGCAGCAAGGCAAAGTTCGGCGCTGTCAACCGTGCGCTGTCCTGAGCTGGCGATGCTGCGCCGCCCACTCGCACAGCACTTGTCGCGCGACGTCGTTACGGTGCGCGCCTTGCTCGCGTTCTATGTGCTGCAGCTCGGCGCTTACAAGGTCGTCCACCGTTAGGTTCAGGCGCTCAACGCCAATGCGCGGCCGTCCGATTGCGCCAAATTTGCTTGCGCCTTTGCGCATGTGCTCCGGATTGCAGCAACTGTTGTCGCGGCACGTGTGGCAGACGGTGCCATCGTTGAGCGCGCCGCGAAAGATCACAAAAGCCAGCACTGTTGGCGCGATGGTCTGGCTGTTGCCCAAATACACAGCGCCGCCGCCCTGCCAGTGCCAGCAGCCGCCGTTGTGCTTGGCGACGTTGCTCAAAAAACGCTCGCGCGCGTCTGCGCGCAAGGCCACTGCGCCTGCTTTAATGCGCTGCACAAAGTCTGGCGCGCGTGTTGCCGTGGCGCGGAAGTAAGCGTTCACGGACTGCAGTGTATTGGCTAAACGGCTGGGCGACAAGTGCCAAAATGTTTGATGCGCAAAAAAGGCAGAGGCATTGACGAGCAGCGCGGTGCGGCACAACACTGCGCGGAATGCCGGAAGCCGCCGTAGTCCAAGAAACGCCCGTTGTCAGTCCCGCCGTTGTTGTTGTTAAGCCAGCAGATGCAGTGGATGTCGGCGCTGGAGATCCGCCGCCGCCGTTCACAAGTTGGTGTGAGTGGGCGCGCGATGGCCTGCGCCAAGCGCTTGAGGGGATGAAGCAAAGCGGCGGCGGCGTAACAGAGTATCACGTCGGCTCGCGTGGCTTGAAGCGCGAAGGCTTAAAGTCGCAAATCGACAACGTGGCTTATTGGAACGCGATGGTGCAGCTTTACTGCGGCGTGTCAGGCTTGCCGCCATCCGTAACTGGCAGGGATACCGCCTGCCGCATTGTCCCGCGCGACCTATGACGGCCACTGTCCAACGCAGCAACGGCAGCAACGGCGCAAATCAAAAGCTGCCGCGCGGCACAATACTTGACGCCGACGGCCGCGTTACAAACGCGTGCACGTTTCTCGATCCGCAGGCGAGCGGATACGGGAATTATGGCGCAAACGTGCGCAAGAATTCACTGCTTGGCTGGCTGTTTCGTGGCGGCGATGCGGACACGGACATTGGCTTCAATGTGCAAGTGCTGCGCGAGCGCTCGCGCGATGCGTTCATGGGCATCCCGCTGGCAGCGGCTGCAGTGGAGACCTTCGACACAAATGTAATTGGCGAAGGCTTAACGCCTGCGCCTAACGTGGACGGTGCTGTGCTTGGCTTATCGCCAGATGCGACGGCCGAGTTGAACAAGGAGCTGGCTGACAAGTTTGGATGGTGGGCGGGCGATCCGCGCGAATGCGATTTCGAAATGCGCGACACGTTTTACGTTAAGCAGTCCACTGTGTTCCAAAGCATGTTGCTCAGCGGCGACTGCCCGGTGCTGTTTCCGTTAAAGCCGCGCGACAACACACTGTTCGATTTCCGCCTGCGCGTGCTTGAGGCAGACCGCATCATCAACCCGCCGCGCTACAATCCGACCTTCAACATTTACAGCGGCGTCGAGCTAACTGTAGACGGCGAGCTGGCGGCGTATCACATCGCCACGCGGCATCCGCTGGCAAACGCATTCGGCAGGATTGCGCCGCTGCCGTTGCTGCCGCTGCAAACTGTGCGCATCGAGCCCTATGGAAAGCAAACAGGCAGGCGCAACATGGTGCTGCTCATTAAGCCCGAGCGCCCAGAGCAACGCCGTGGCGTGCCGATTTTGTCCGTGTGCTTGGAGCTGTTAAAACAAGGCGGACGCTTTACGGACGCCACGGTAATTGCGGCCGTCATCCAGAGCTATTTCACGGCGTTTATTACGCAGGAGTTCCCCGACCCAAACATCTTCAACGACCTGTTGTCAGAGGAGCAAAAGCGCGAAGTGCTGGACTTCAATCCCTACAACGTGCAGCTCGGGCCCGGCGTTGTTAACTTTATGCGCCCCGGGCACGCAGTGAACTTCAGCACGCCTACGCAGCCGCACGCAAACTTTGGCGAGTTCACAATCGCCGTGGCGAAGTTTGTTGGCGCTGCACTTGGCATGCCCTACGAAGTGCTGCTTAAGCAGTTCAACGCCAGTTACAGCGCCAGCCGCGCGGCACTGCTGGACTTTTGGCGGCGTGTTCGCAAGTTTCGCGCGCTGATGTGCGACGGTTTTTGCCAGCCGTGCTACGAAGAATGGTGTGTTGATGCTGTAACACTTGACCGCATCGACCGTTTCAAGGGCGACGTCACCGATCCATTCGTTAGGCGCGCGCTTACACGCTGCAACTGGAGCGGCTCGAGCGCTGGCTCGTTAGACCCACAAAAGGAAGTGGCGGCAGCAGAAGCAAAAGTTAACGCTGGCTTCTCGACCATTGAGCGCGAATCCATCGAACTGAATGGCAGCAACTGGCGCGACAACGTTACGCAGGCGTCCGTTGAGCGTGACGAATACGAAGCCTCAGACCTAACGTATCCGCCCGACCGCAAAAGCGCTGCACTTGGCGCTGGCGGCAAAACATTTCCAACGCCTGCACCCTCACAAGGACAACCCGCTGCGCGCACACCACGCAGGCAAGTTACAGCCACACGGCTGAGGCGCGCGGCAAACCACACGCACGCGCAAAGCGGCTTGATTATCCGATGAGCACCAAAAACATTCAGCCCTTTTACAAGTTTCGCGCTGAGGCTGGCGACGATCCGGCAGCGGCGGAGCTTTTGATTTTCGATGTGATCGGTGACTGGGAAGACTTCGGCGAAGTAAGTGCAAAGGCATTTTCCGCTGACCTTGCCGCGTTGCCAAAAAGCGTGAAGCGTTTGGACATCCACATCAACAGCCCGGGCGGCAGCGTAAGTGAGGCGAACGCAATTTACTCGCGGCTGGCTGACCACCCGAGCAACAAAATTATCTACGTGGACGGCATAAGCGCCAGCGCAGCCACACTCGTCCAGATGGTCGGACACAAAATCTACATGCGCGCCAACGCAACGATGATGATCCATTTGCCGATGGCGATAGGTGTAGGCAATGCCGACGACATGCGCACAGTGGCGGCTGCGCTGGACGTTCACGCCGAAGCGATGATGAACCTTTATGCCAAACGCACAGGCATGGAGCGTGACAAGCTGCGCGATTACATGGCGAAGGAAAGTTGGTTTACTGCACAGCAGGCAGTTGACCACGGCTTTGCCGACGAAGTGCGCGGCGTAGTTAAAGCAGCGGCTGTTGTAGGCGCAAAACGCGTCATGTTTAACGGCTGCACATTTGATCTTTCGCGGTTTAATAACGTCCCGGCGTTCTCCGGTCAACTAGAAACACAACCTATGAACACACCAGCAGCAGCAGCACCTGCGCCGCCAGCAGCGCCGCCAGCAAACCCGCCAGCAGCGCCGCCAGCGCCAGCCAATCCGCCAACAAACCCGCCAGCAGCGCCGCCAGCGCCGCCAGCGCCAGCCAACCCGCCAGCGCCAGCAAGCCCGCCAGCGCCGCCAGCGGCAGCAAACTACGAAGACGGCGTGAAAGCCGAGCGTGCGCGCGTGGCCGCGCTTAACGCTTACGACCGTCCGGCAACACACGAGCTTATCGTCAAGGCCATCGCCGACGGCAAAACAGTGCAGGACATCATGCCCGAGCTGTTTACGGCGTTGGAAAAGAAGGGGCAACAGCAGGCGCGGCGCACAGATGCGCAGCACCTCGAGCAAGTGCCGCCGTCGGATGCAGGCGTGACCGGTGAAGACGGTGACGACTTTGGCAAACGGCTAAAGTCGGCAGTGCAAGCGCGGCTCGGTTCGCGCGGCCAAAAGCAGCGCAGTGTGTTACACAGCGCCAACTAATCACAGCAGCAAAACAACAACAAAAACACAAAGGAAGGAACAAACACGAAATGAAATCAATGCTTACTTGCGTCCGCTGGGCGCTCGCCTGCTTTGTTGCGCCGCTCATTGTTGCGCTGCATCGCTTTGGCAAGCCGCACGGCTTTGAAGCGTTCAACACAGTCAATGCCACAACGTTCAATCCAGTGCCATTGCTCAGCCATGACGACGATCCGAATTGGAAAGTGAAGCGGTATCCGTTCGTCGCAGGCACGGGCCCGGCGCTGGCAACAATGAAGCCCGGCTACTTGGTCAAGTTCGATGCAACGCTCGTCAACGTAACAGGCGCACTGCCTGCAGACGATGCGCTGCTTAGTGCCGTGATAATCGACCTGCCCGATCCTAACAATCCAAGCGACACATCCGTTGCCATTGCGTTGACGGGCTCGTTCGATAAAAACACGGTCAAATATGCCGACGGCACATCGCCAATCAACGTGGCTGGCGTAATCCAGTTGCGTGACGTCGGAATCTTCCTTGACGCCTGCGTGCCCGGTGGCGCGTTTGCACCTTAACAGCAGCCTAACAACAAACATTCAACTGGAGAACAACTAATATGCCTCTCAACCCTGCTTACGAAACAAAAACGATGCTTGCGCCCTTTGATCAGGGCCCGCTCGTCCACACGTTTTTGCGCGACACCTTTTTTGGCGCGCGCGACTTCGCACAAACGCCGCTGATCGAATTCGACTTTCGGCGCGGCCGTCGGAAAATGGCTCCCTTCGTTGCGCCGCTTGTTGGCGGCAAACTGATGGAGCGCCAAGGCTTCGAGACGCGCTTCTTCCGTGCGCCACGCATTGCGCCTGTGCGCGCATTGCGCACGCCCGATTTGGAAGCGCGCCTACCCGGGGAGACGATCTACTCGCAGCGCAGCCCTGCTGACCGCGCGGCTGAACTGCTGGCGGAAGACGCCATCTTTTGCGACGAAGCAATCAGCCGCCGCGAAGAGTGGATGTGCCGCAACGTGTTAGTCAACGGCAAAATCACAGTCACTGCCGACACTGGCTACCAGTTAGTCATCGACTTTACGGAGTCGAGCGCTGGCGCTGCCAACAACCACGACGTGCCTGCAGTAAAGTGGGACGTCGCTGGCAGTGATCCGCTGAAGGATTTGGAGTCTTCACGGATTAACACAATCAAAGCCAGCGGCGTGTCGCCAAACGTTGTGCTGATGGGCACAAACGCAGCCAGCGTGTTCATCCGCAATGCAGCCGTGTCAACGTTGCTGGACAAACAGCGTTTCGAGATCGCGCAGATCCAACCGATCATCCAAGACGCCGCCGTTGTGCGCATTGGCCGCGTGCCCGGCATGGAGATCTATCAATACAGCGAATGGTTTGAAGACGACGTGGGCTCGATCTTCCCAATGCTGCCGGACAACTTCGTGATGCTGCTGTCAACAGCCGTGCAGAACAAAGTTGTTTACGGCGCGTTCACGCAGCTTGAGGACGCAAAGGCCAAGCGCTTTGTGACCTATCAGCAAGACCGCATCCCGTTTGTTTACGGCGATGAGGAAGGCGGCGCGCTGTATTACCGCCTAACAAGTTGCCCGTTGCCGATGCCGAACGACATTCTTGGCTTCCGGATAATCGAAGCGCTGGCGCTAACGTTTCCAGCAATGGTGGAAGGCGACGCCGTGCTGAATGAGCTGACAGGCGAGATCACTGGCGGCCCAGAAGAGGCGGCGCAACTGCGTGAGGAAGCTGCAGCGCGGCCACCTGAAAACATAAAGCCAGCCGAAACAGATGACGCTGCTGACGTTGACAACAGCGATCTTGATGAGGCCACTGTGGATGAACTGCGCGACATTGCAGACAGGGAGGAAGTTGACCTGTCCGGGCATGGCCGCACAAAGGCAGACATCACAAAGGCAATCAAAAAAGCACGCAAGGCCAAAGCAAAGGAGCAAGAGGAGCAACAGTAAGCCCTTGAGTTGTTAGGCAACATGAGCTTGCGCGCACAGTTTGCTCCAGATCTGGCGAACGTGTTCATTAACACGGACGAGTTCGCCACTGAGCGCGAGTTCAGAATTAGCAACGGCGCTGGCGGCTTTACTGTCTTCCGCGCAAAGGTTGTTTGGGACAACGAGATGGCAAAACGGCATCCACTCGTTGCAATCCACGGCATGTATCTTGGCGATGTTATCTGCTTCATCGAGCACAAGTATTTGCCGCGCCCTCCGCTGGCTGGCGAGCTGATCTACTCGCCAGCCAATCAGCCGTGGGAAGTGCTGGACTGCACGGATGAGGAAAGTTGCTACAAGCTGGCGCTAAGTGCCACGCGCTCACAGCCGGGCAAATACGGCAACAACTAACATGGTGACCATCGACACAAAGCAGTTGCAGATGGTGGAGCGCGCCACGCGCAACATCCGCAAAGGCACACAAAAAGTGCTTGCGCCTGCCATTAACCGCGCGCTGTCCAGCGGACAAACAGCAGTGCGCCGCGAGATCCGCAAGGTCTACGTCATCAAGCAAAAAGACATCCCAACAAAGGTGCACAGAGCAAACTACTCCGCACTGCAAGGCACTATCGCCATCACGGACGGCATGCTCGGCGTTGACAAGTTCTATTACTCGCCACTCTTTCCGCCAGCCGCAGGCAGTGGCAAGCGCAAAAGGCAGTTGTTTGTGCGCATCAAAAAAGGTGGCGGCGGCTTTGTTAAGCGCGGCTTCTCGACCAATGTTAAAGGCGGGCCCTATCAGCGCCGCAGTGAAGCGCCGCGCCTGCCTATCCGTAAACTTTTGGCGATCGGTGCACCCATCATGGCAAGCCAGCCTGCAGTAAGCAGTGCGGCGCTGACAACGATGGGGGATACGCTTGCCAAGCGCATCGATCACGAGCTACAACGTGTCTTGGCAGGCGCGGGAGGAAAATAACAATGCTCACTCAACTCGCATACTTAATCGCGCAGGCCAACGGCGGCAGTCCCGGCTTGCTTGTCATTTTCTATTGGGTGCTGTTGTTGCTTGCAGCCATTGGCGCTTTTGTGCCGCCTACTGCGTGGCCTTACGCGCCGCGCGCGACTTGGGTCATCGCAATCATTCTGTTCGTCATCATCGGCATCAAAATGCTCAAGCCAACACTGTGAAAAGCCTATGGGTGCAATCCTTCTTATCATTTTGATTTTGCTGCTGCTTGGCGCGTTCCCACGCTGGCGCTATAGCAGCGGATGGGGCTACGGGCCCAGCGGCATTGTTGGCATCATCCTCATCATCGTTATCATTTTGCTGCTTACTGGACGCCTATGAGCCTGCCAGAGCCAGTCACACCGCCAGAGCGCGACTTCGGTCGGCGCGTGCAAAGCGCCTTTGACTTGGAAGCCACGCTTGTTGGCTTTTTGACAAAGCTCTTGGATGCGCAGCGGCTGGACAATCCGACGCTAAACTTGGCGCAAGCCACTAGCGTCGATCCGCGCGCACAGCCGCCACAGCCGCGCATCGTGCATGATCCCGACGAGCCGCCTGTGTCCTACGACCCTGCCGAGCGCATGCAAACGCTGGCGCTTAAAGTTGCGCCGCGCGTTGTGCGTGGCCGCATCCCGCGCACTGTAACTGGCGAGATTGCGCTGGATAAGCTGCCGGATGTGCCCAACGTCATCGTGCAGGCCATAAAAGCCAAAGTGGAAACGCAGTCCACGTTTGTGACTGTGCGCATTTTGTTCAGCACGTATGACGAAAATCCGGACGGCAGCGGGTATCAGGATTGCCTCAACTTAATCGAAACGGCGGCGCTGGCGCTTACAAGCTACGGACAGCAGGCCATCGACCAATCGTATCCGATCCAAATGCCGCTTGAGTGGACGCTTATAGAGCCGGATTGTTTTCCGCACTTTGTTGGCGAAATGACAACACAGTGGGAGCTGCCAAGTGCGCGGCCACTGCCAGACTCCGAAACGTTTGGCATTGTGCCAGCGGAGCACATAGAATTGCGCGGCAGCGCCGACACACAAGACTATCCGTTATGATAACCGACCAGCGCATCTACTTGGGCCCGCGCCTGCATGCTTACGGCATCGGCTATGGCAACGTCTTTCACAACGGCACGCACGTGCGCCTGCAGCAAGCCATAAGCGCTTGTCCGGCAATCGGCGGATTGCTTGTGCCTGTGGCGCAATGCGCGCGCGTGCGCGCGGAGCTTGCCTTTGATTACGCGCACCAAATGCGCGGCAAGTCCGGAAAATTTGTAGCTTTTTATCATCAAGTGCAGCTATGGCTCAACAGCCAAAAACAACAAACAACGCAGCAATCAATAGAGGTAAAACACCATGCCAAATCTAGGAGCATTTAAGCACGGCGTCTCATGGAGAGACGTTCCCACATCTGTCATCTCGCCTGTTGAAGCCATTCCGGGCGTCAATGTAGTCTTCGGCTCAGCGCCGCTGCACTTAGTGCAAAACGGCAAGGATGCCGCTAACAAGCCAAACCTGTTCAACCGTTACGAAGACGCCGTGGCAGCGCTCGGCTTTTCTAAGGACTGGGCGAAATACGACATCTGCGAGCACATGGACGCGCTGTTTGTCGAGTTTGGCATGTATCCTGTTGTCTACGTGCCAGTCAACGACCCCGAAGCAGGCGCAACGACCATCACGCCTTTGACGCTAACGCTTGTAAACGGTCAAGTGGACACAGATAAAGAACTGCTGCGCTGGACGATTGTTGTCAAAGACCAAACTGGCGCAACAACCTATGTGGAAGGCACGGACTACGTGCTCAGCCTTTCGGCGGCAGGCACGTGGGTTATTACGCGCATCGCTGGCGGCGACATTCCGGCAGACAACTCGCAAATCCAAGTGGACGGCAAAGCGCCAAGCGCCACGCCAATCACTGTCGCCGACGTAATTGGCGGCATCGATAGCGGCACAGGCGCGCGCACTGGCTTGGAAGTAATTGAGGACGTGTTCCAACAAACAGGGCTTGTGCCCGGTGTGATCATCTGCCCGGCGTTTAGCAGCGACCCAACTGTTGCCGCCGTGATGGAAGCCAAGTCGGAAAACATCAACGGCTGCTTTGCCTGCACGTGCTTGATTGACGTGGACACGGACGCCGCAGCTAACCCGACGGCCGCAGTGGAGTGGAAGAACGATAACAACATCAGCTTTGCGCGGCAGCAATGCTTGTATGGCAAGCCTGCGCTTGTGAGCAACGATGGCAGCAAAAAGATTTTCAATTTTGCCAGCCAGCAGGGCCCGCTTGTGCAGTGGACGGACACCTACCGTGGCGGCGGCATACCGTATCACAGTCCAAGCAACAAAAACCTGCGCATGAACGCGCTGCTAAATTCGACCGACGGCAGCACGGCGGCAGAGTTGCCAATGCACTTGCTGGACGCCAACTACATGAACAGCCAAGGCATCGTGACGGCGCTTAACTTCATCGGCGGCTGGCGCAGTTGGGGCAACCGGACGGCCGCGTATCCTGCCAACACGGACGTCAAAGACATGTTCATCCCTGTGCGCCGCATGTTTGATTATATCGGCAACACGATTGTGCTGACGATCTGGCAAAAAGTTGACGAGCCGGGTAACAGGCGGCTCATCGACGCGATTGTGAACAGCCTGCAGCTATGGCTGGACGGCATGGCGGCAACGGACGCGCTGCTTGGCGCGCGCGTTGAGTTTCGCCACGACGAAAACCCGACCACGGAGCTGCTTAACGGGCACTTCACGTTCCACATTTACATCGCAGTGCCTACGCCTGCCGAGTGGATTGATTTCCGCATCGAGTATTGGCTACCCTTTGTCGATACTCTGTTTCCTGAATCAGCAGAAGCAGCAGCCTAACAACACAACACGCAGCAACATAAAGGAGCACACAAATGATTATCCCTAACCACGTAGCGAATTACTCAGTCTTCAAGGACGGCCGCAGGCTCATTGGCTGCGCTGACATCACCTTGTCAAACTTGCAAAACCTTAACGACTCGCTCAAAGGCAGCGGCATCTTTGGCGAGATCGACATGCCTGTGCAGGCGCACTTCCAAGCCCTGACCGTTACGGTTAACTGGCTAACAATCACCGACGACGCCGTGTTTGCCACAATACAGGACGGCGCGCAGTTGGATGCGTGGGCGGCGCTGCAGGCGCACGACAGTGGCACTGGCAAAATCATTCACGAAGGCTGGCGCTTCATCATGACCACAGTGCCAAAGTCGTTCAATCTTGGGAAGTTGGAAGTTGGCGCAAAAGAAGAGGCTGTTAGCGAATACGAACTCATCGGCATCCGCTGCCTGCACAACGACAAAGTGATGTTCGAACTGAACAAGGAAAACGGCGTGTGCCGCTGGAGTGACGGCATCCAGCTTGTTGATACCGGGCGAACGATTAGGCAACTCATCGGCTTGTAATGCACTGCGTGTGCGTGCTATCAGGCGTTCATGGATCCAACACTACTTGAACAACGTAAGCCTGCGGCAGCAGCAACGCCGCACGGCGACCAAGCACACGCAAACAACGAAGCCGACCGGTTATCGGTTGAGGCTGCTGCCGAAATTGAGTATCGCGAACTTGAAATCGAAGCGCCGAAGCCGCCTGTGCGAATGCGCATACAGCCGCCGCTGGAGTTTGACGGCGAAAAGTATGCCGAGCTGATCTTCGATTTTGACGCGATGGTCGGCAAAGACTTCCAACGCGCCGAACGCGAGTTCACAAAACTCTACAAGGCGGACAAAAACGAAATGGTGCTGCCGGAAATGAAGCATTTGTATCACTGCATCATTGCCAGCCACCGTGCCAACGTGCCACTGGGGGTGATATTGAAGCTGCCGCGCCGCTACTACACGCCGCTGCGTGTTGAAGTCCTAAAAGCCTGTGGCAGCTCGCCGGAAGAGGAGCAAGCGTAACAGCGCTCCTACGCTCTGTCTCAGTGCGTTTGGCGCGCGCAGGATTAGGCGGCGTTGAATACTGGTCGGAGCTGCCATTTTCAGAGGTCTTAAACTATATGAACGAGCTGGTCGAACAACTGCAGCAAGAGGCAAAAGCCGCCAAAAGGGGGTGACGTAACACGTGGCCGCAGGCGCGACAAAAACCTACACGGCGCTCTTCCAAATAGGCGGCAAAATGCTTGGCTCGTTCAGGGGCGTCATGCAACTCGCCGAAGCACGCCTGCGCCGCCTGCGCGCCACTGCAGCCAGCATTGGCAACGCCTTTAAGGGACTGCTCGCGCCGATTGCTTCGTTTGTTGCTGGCATCGTTGGCTACGGCGCAGGCAAAATTTTGGGCAACCTGTTTGGCGGCGCAGTTGAGCAGGCAAGGGAAGCCGAGACGCGCTTCAAGTCGATTCAGGTAACCATGTTGAAGAACGCGCAACTGATGCGCATGGCAGGCGGCGACCGTGCAAAGGCACTGGAGCTTGGCAAGGAGCAGGCGCAACTGTTAAAAGACCAAGCCGACGCGCTCGCCAAAGAAGGCGTGTTGCGTGACGACATTTACCAGTCGATGGCAAAGCAAATGTCCATCGCTGGCGTGCCAACGAAATCCATCATGCACAGCGTGCGCGCGATGGGTGACTTGCTTGTGGCAATCGATGGCGTGAACGCCAGCGAACAGCGCGCCGCTGAACTCGCCGACGCAGTTGACAAGGCGATCTTCAAAGGCAGAACAAAACCGCTTGAGGCGTTTGTGGGCCCAATGCCCAAGGATTGGTGGAAGCAGCAAATTGCGCTCGGCCACGGTTATCAGGACATGCTCGACGACATTTTGAAGCGCATGGAATTCGCCAAAGGCGCAAACGTCCGTGAGGCGTTCACGCCACTAGGCAGGCTGCAGCGCGCGCAAAATCAGTTGGAAGATTTAAGTGAGGACATCGGCAAAGAGATGATTCCGCTGCAGGCTGAAATGGCGGAGATGTGGGCAAAGGCGCTGCCAGAGTTAAAGCCAGCCATCATTTTCATGTTCAAAGGGCTGCTGTGGATAATGCGCAAAGTGGCGCAGGTTGTTACCCAATACGTCATGCCAGCGTTCGCAAAGCTGCAGGCGTGGTGGAACACGCAAACGCCGCAGGCACAGAAGCGCTGGATAATGATTGGCCTTGCGATTGCTGGCGTTGCAGCGGCGCTGGTGCTGCTTGGCGCTGTAGCGCTGCCGATCATCGCCGCCATTGTTGCGGCGCTAACGTCGCCAGTGACAGGCGCAATAGCAGCCATCGTCGCAAGCGTCATTGGCATGATGGTCTTCTGGCGCTTTGCAGGCGCTTACATTACTGCCGCAGCCAGCGCCACGTGGGAGTTCCTTAAAGCTGGCTGGCAAATGCTCACAGACTTTTTTGTAACGCTATGGAACGCAGTCTCGCCTGAGCTGGCGGCAATATGGGAGGACATCAAAGTTGTTGCCAGCGTGTTTTGGGATTGGTTCAAAGTGGCGTGGCAAACAGCCGTGGATGTTGTGCTCGGCATCTGGCACACGATCGAGCCTGTCGTGCTGCCGCTCTTCGACAAGATTAAAGCGGCATGGCAGTTCATCGTCGAGGCGTTTGAAAAGGCCAAGCCAACGATCATCAACGTGCTCAAAGAGGTCGGGAAAGTGTTCATCGATTGGCTGCTTGAGCCGCTGAAGAAATTCCGTTGGATCTTCGACAAAGTGGCTGGCGCAATTAACCGCTTCCGTCCGGCAGGCGCAGCAGCAGGCGGCGGCGCAGGCGCAGCAGTAGGCGGCGGCGCTGCAGGCGGCGGCGTAAAAGCTGTGTCGCAAGCCGCTGCGCCGTTTATCGCTGCGCCGCTTGGCATGGGTGGGCCCGCTGCAGGGCTGGCTGCTGGCGCGATGCCAATGACAAAAGGGGCTGGTGCGGCTGCTGCGGCGCTTGGTGGCGGCGTCCCTGTAACTGTTGCATCCTACGGCGGGCCCACCGAACCCGGGCAAGTTGTTGGCGCTTACAACAACAGGCTGCAGGCTGGCGACGTGGCAATTTCACCCAATTTGTATGGCACACTCGGCGCTCCGGGCCCGGGCAGTTATTTGATGCTGGACGGACAGCGGTATCACATTGCCGATTCGAGCTGGTATACGCCCGGCAATCCAACAAGCAACATGGTCGAAATCTGGGGCTACGGGAACCAGATCAAAAAACAAGGCATGGCGACGCGTGCATACGCGGAGGGCGGAATTGCGATGAAGCCGCAGATTGCGACCTTGGCTGAGCGTGGGCCCGAAGCCGTGTTTCCTATGGGTGACCTGTCAAAAGTGTTTGCAGAGCCGCCGCCAATAACACGGACGATGGGTGACCTGTCAAAAGTGTTTGCCGAGCCGCCAATAACACGAACGATGAGGGATGTTGCCGACGCCGTGACTGCCGCATACAACGCCGCATCCGATCAGACCGCAATGGGCGGTGGCGAGACGCATGTGAACTTCTCGCCTAACATCACAATCCACGGCAACGCAACAGAAGCCGAGCAGCGTGCAATGGATAGCCGCCTGCGCGACTTAAAGGACGATTTCATCAAGCAGTTTGAAGCAGCGCAGCGGCAATCGCGGCGCTTGAGCTACGAAGGCGGCTACGGATGAAAACGCCACGCTCGGGACCCATAACGCCGCCGGGCTTTTTTCCGCCGCCGTTTGGCACAAACAAGCCGCAGCCAGCACCGGGTGCGCCGCTAACAAGTGCGCAGACGCAACCGATAGCCGCTGGCGCGAATGTTTACACAAGCATGCAAGGCGACGAGTGGGACATGATTGCGATGCGCGTTTACGGCATACGGCGCGGCAACGAGCATTTGATGTATCGGCTGCTCGAAGAAAATTATCCGCTGCGCAACATCAGCATCTTCCCGGCAGGCGTGGCTGTTGTTGTGCCGTCAATAGATGTGGCAACTGAAATCCCGCTTGTGCCTTGGAAGGTAACAACGATTGAACCATCATGAGTGCCGAGCGCGAAACAAAACAGGGTGAGGTCGTTGGCGTGTGTGTTGTTATTTTCACGCGCGAGCTTGAGCACACACAGGTGCAGCAACGCAGCGTGCCGATGAGTCCAAAGCAGGCAATGACGTTGGTCAACTTTATCAAGCACAGGCTGCACGGCGGCAGGCTACGGCTGGACAAGTTGCCGGAAGAACGAAGGATCATCACGTTATGATTTTCCAAGTGCGCACAGCGCGGCCGTCCATTGTAATGAACGGCACTGACTATTTTCAAAAGCTCGCGCCTTACTTCCTCAACTTGGCTTACACGGACAACTGCGACGGCCAAAAGGCGGACGATTTGCAAATACAGGTCGCCGACCGCGACAACCGTTTCATCAACGACTGGATGCCGGACAAAGGCGCGTTTTTAGACATTGGCATAATTGCCGAGCGCTGGTTTGCGCCGAACGCAACGGCGCTGCGGCTGGACTGCGGGCGCTTTTGGATTGACGAGATCGAATTCGAACTGCCGCAGCACACTGTAAGCATCAAGGCCACAAGCATCCCGACGACAGGCCACATCAAAGCCAGCGACGAAACGCGCGGGTGGGAGAAAAAAGACCTGCGCACAATAGCAGGCCAAATTGCGAAGGATAACCAGTTGCAGCTTGTGTATGACGACTCGCTCTACAATCCGGAATATTCTTACATCGAACAAACGGAGCAAAGCGGCTTGGAGTTCCTCATGCACCGCGCCACGGATGCAAAGCTGGCAATCAAAGTTAGCAAGGGGCAGCTAATCTTCTTCGATGAGGAAAAGTTAGAAGCCGCTGCGCCAGCGTTTGCGATCATCTACGGCGAAGGCATGCCCGGCGGTGCACTGCAGGCGCTTGGCGCGTTTGCGCCACTTGCTGCTGGCAACAGCCTGCCAACAGGCGCGCGCGTGTATCGCATGAGCGGCGGCAAGTTTGTTACCAAGCTCATCGACACAACAAAAAAGGCCACGGTGTCGCACGCCGACCTTGCCAACGGCAAAGTCACAAAAGGCGAGCACGTAGACGGCGAAGAAAAGGCAGTCGACAACTGGCACACAAACATCAATCAAAGCACCGATTGCACGGACGAAGAAGAGGACGACAGCGGTGACGGCGACGGCGAAGCGCCAAGCCTGCGCGAAGGCGAGCCGATAAGTAATTGGAATCAGGCGGGCCCGAGCGCCAGCGCAGTGCGCCTTGCAAAAAGCAAAGTGCGCGGCAAAAACAAAGACCGCTTCCACGCCGAAATTGAAATGGCAATCGGCAATCCGCTTGTAGCTGCCGGACAAGTTTTCGCGTTGCAGGGCATTGGCAAATACGACGGCAACTGGTTTGTTGAAAGCATCCAGCACAAGCTCGCGCCCACTTACACAACAACGCTGCAGGCGCGCGCGTGCTTGAAAGGCTTCTAGGCTATGGGCGTCAAACACCTACTTTCCGACACGGACTCGCAGCGCGGCCACGACGCACGCTTTGCCACTGCAGTTGTCATTGGCAAGGTGTCGAAAATTGAGTGCGACGACAAACGCGCAAACGTGCGCGTGCTGCTGCCGGACAGGATAGATCACGAAGGCACGCCGTTAAACACAAAGCCAATTCCTGTTCTGCAAGTGGCAAGCACGGCGAAGCGCAGCTATGCCATACCACGCCTGAACGACCAAGTCGTTTTGATTAAGCTCGCCAACGCAACGAGCGACTACCTTGTTGTCGGCACGTTCTACACAACAAGCAACAAGCCGCCTGTGAGCGATCCGCTGCTGGATTACACTGAGTGGGAAGGCGGGCACACGGAAAAGTTCGACGCCAATGAAGGCGCGGACGTGTTTTTAACACAGGACTTCAAAGGCGGTTGGCTCGGCACTTACAAAAAGGACGTGCTGCTTAAAACAACGGACGCAGCCAAGTTCAATGTTGAGGCTGACGGCGACGTGTTAATCAAAAGCGCCAACGGCAACATCACTGTCCAAAGCCCAACCGGCACTGTTACCATCGAGCAGGCGACGATAAAGCTGCTTGCCAGCGCGGAGATCGAAATCACTGCGCCGACCATAAAACTGAACGGCCACGTCGTTGTTGTTGGCGCAATGACGCAGACAGGCGTGCATGTAGACAGCAACGGCTTACACACGGGCGCGGAGCGCGAGCAACTGCTGGCACGCATCGAAGCGCTCGAGCAACAGCTCACAGCGCTCGCGCAACAGCTCACAACACTAGAGGCGCGCATATAATGGAAGGGCTCTTTGGCGCAATCATCTTTGGCCGCAGCCGTGGCCGCATCCACACGTTCTATGAGATCGAGCGCAAATACACAGGGCGCTTCGGCTCGCACATGGTGCACCTGCGCAAGCCGCTGCTGGAGTGGGCTGGCAACGATTTGATTGAGCTAACAATGCGCGTCAACCTCAACGCCAGTTGGTGCGGCGACCCTAACAGCATCCTTGCCGAGTGGCACTTCTTCCACGAAAACGCCATAGCAGCGCCGCTGATTGTAGGCGGCAAACCGATGGGGCCCGGCTTGTCGTTGTTTGTAGTTACGGACATGTCGGAAGGCCACAAGCACTGGCTGCCCGGCGGACAGCTAATAGCCGTTGAGGTCAGCGTGTCATTTAAGGAATACATTCCTTTTGCCGAAGGCTTGCTGTCGCAATTTGGCGTGCCCGGCTTTGTAGGGAGTGGCGCAATATGACGCAGCCATTCATGCAAACAACAGCGGCGCTTGCTGCTAACTGGCGGCTCGCGTTTACGGACGCGGAAGGCTTGCCGCTTAACATGCAGTCCTTCGAGCAGATCGACTTCGGCGCGATCAGCTACAAGGAGATCTTCCAAAATGTGAAAACGATTTGCGCCACGCCAATCTTTAGCGCGGCGCTCGAGCGCACGCTTGGAATTGACGGCCGCATCGTCGACTTGCCGCTTGGCAAAGCAGCGGAAGCAACTGTTGCTTTTTTGCAGGCCATCTACTTCTGGGAGCCGCGCGCAGAGATCAGTGATATCCAATTCTCTGCGAACGTTCTGGAAGGCCATCTTATAGCACAACTGAAACTCAAAATAAGCAATGTGATCTATGGAACAGACACCCCATACACGCAGGCCAACATTTTCTTTGAAGCACCGATACGTGTTACAGGAGCATTGCCACCAATGAGTGTGCCAGTGCCAGTGCCGGGGCCACCCGGCAAAGAAGGGCCCACGGGCAAACGCGGCAGCATTTGGTTTATCGACACCGTTAATCCAGATGCTTCGACCAAGATCATCAACCCGCTGCCGATGGACGTATTTCTAAACACAACCAGCGGCGACGTCTTCCAGCTAATAGCAGACGGCGGCGGCGTGCTAACATGGAAAAGGTTATCGCCATGAGCTGGGACAGCATTGGCAACATTAAGGGCCCGCCGGGCATCAGTGGCCAGATAACGGATCAGGGCTTGATGCCGTTAACTATGGCGCAGGATTACATCGACGTGCTGCTTAACAAAATCAACGACGACAACAACTGGCTCTTTGTTGAAAAAAGTGTGCTCAACACGCTTGATGATAGTCCGCTCAACATTTTCGGCGGCATCCTGCTCGACAAAACCGACAGATCGTTTCGCCTGCAACTCTCAGGCATGCCAGACAGTCCTAACTACTTCCTGCGCTGGGCAGTTAATGGCATGACCATCCCGCCAACGCCTGCAGTCACTTATCAGTTGTTTGGGCCCAATGCAGGCCAAATCCTCGAAGCCTCGATGCCGTTTACGGTTAAGCTGCTGCCGAGCACTACGCTCGCGGCACCGGTGATAATCACGCCGAGCGATGGACTTGTGAGCGGCGCGGGAACATTTACGCCAGCCACTGTCACGCTGACGACAGCAGCGCCAAGTGCAACGTTTACTTACACGCCGCAGACAGCGGGCGCGCATACGCTGCACACTTCCAACAACGGCGGATTGACAGACCCTGCTCCGGTGCCTTACACGGCGAACATTTCCGTGCGGCTACTCAACGGGCTGATCTCCTACTGGACGCTCGACGAAGGGAGCGGTAACCGCATGGACAGCCACGGCACCAATCACTTGGTGCCAACTGCAGGCAACCCCGGCTCGTTCGCTTTCGTCCTCGGTAACGGCGCATACTCTAACGGTGCCGCAGGCGCGGCATATCTTGCCTGTGCCAGCAATCCGTCCCTACAGGTCACGGGCGACTTCACGTTCTCCTTCTGGGTGCGCGTTGACGGCCCAGCAACAGCTAACACTGTCATCATCGGTAAGAATAACCCCGGCTTTTCTAGCTTGGATTTTCTAGCCTCACACAGTGCCACGAATGGACTGACCTTTCAGGCTGGCGGCGCAACCGTTGCCAAAGGCGCGCCAGAAGCAGCATTCCAGCAACGCCATGTGATTGTGTGGTTCGATTCCGTAGATAACAAGCTGCGCATGAGGATAGATGACGCAACGACGTATGTAAGCGCTGGCACTGCCACACTCACTCAAGGAGCAGACCCGTTTGCCGTGTTATCGGGCAGCTACGGGAATGTGAACTGGAACGGGCTGGCTGACGAGATCGCCTTCTATAAGCGCAAACTGAACTCAGCCGAAATGACTGCGCTTTACGGTGGCGGCACGCCACCACGTTACTCATCATTCACGGCTGGCCGATTACGTGAGGCACTCAATAGAAAGGAACAACGATGATCAGGTCGCCCATCAACAGAGGTGTGCTGCAGAGCGATATCGACTTTGCTGGCTTTAAGCCGCTCAACGCTGATCTGTCTGACTACAATCTCGGCGGCGGCGTGTCGTTAGGCGCATGGCTGAACGTCATGGACGAGCCATACAATGCGAAGGGCGATGGCGTAGCAGATGACACGGCTGCGATTAATCGAGCGATTGCCGATGCAGTTACTGCAGGCGGCGGCACAGTGTTCTTTCCAAAGGGCATCTACCTCTGCAACGGCGCGTTCGACATCTACTGGAAAAGTATCCTGACACTTCCGTTCCTGAATAACAACACAGTTAGTCCGGTCTCACTGCAGTTGCTGGGTGAAGTGATGCCAACATGGACTGTGGTAGCTGCGGCGCAGAATTACAAGTTCCTCTCCACTATTAGGACGACGCGCACCGATGGAATGACCGCTGACACTAACGGCTTTGCGGCGATCATTGCCGGTGGCCAGCCAAAGGGTAACGCCATTGTCACAAATTACGGCACTATGAACGGGCTTATGGTGAAGATAAAAAACATGCAGTTCCAGTGCCCCAGCGATCCCACCATGGGCGGAATCCGTTTCGATGGACTGGGCTGGGCCTTTGTGGAAAATACCGTAGTGTATGCGGGCGGCGCAGAGCCAACGCACGGCACAACAGGCGTTTGGATGCCCAACTGCATCAACTGGTCTATTAGCTGGATGAATCATGTTATCTCAGGCAACGGTTTTGATACCGGGTTTAAGGTAGGCGAACACTTGCGAGCGCCAATGATTCAGGCATGGGCCTGCAAGAATGGCGTCACGTTTCTGGACGGCGTTTATCCGTCATGGGCCAACATCCAGCTCGGCAACTGCGTGGAAGGTGTGCGTTTCCTTGGGTATCATCCGGTTGATCTGCTGCTGGAAACCGAACACTCGCCAGCGAGTGACTGGACAGTGGCAGCGCACGACGTCAAAGACCCCAGCAATAAAGGCATGGGTGTTATCCGCTATTTCATCGGACAGGGAGGCGCTGGCAACGCCAGTATTGTAGCGGCTGTGGATGGCGGGACCGGACTAACGCTGATTGACTTGAACAGTGGCAACGTCACCATGAATACCACCTACGGCGCGGCAGGCGGTGCGCCGACGTTTAAGGGCAACATTCTGGCCGCGCAAGCTACGGCTAACGTGTTTTATATTGGCACCGACGCACGGTTAGTTCCTGTTAGTGGCGGAGCCAAACTCGAAGTTCGTAACACAGGAACAGGCACATGGCTGGAGGCAACACGATGGACAAATCCCTAATAGCTCTGCTTTTGTTACTGCCAACGCTTGCGCTGGCGCAAACACATACGATGCCCGGGAGCAATGTTGTCCCCAGCGGCGCTAGTCTCACAATCCAGAGCGGCGGCTCGATTACGGCGGCGGCGGGATCCACCGTTGCTGGATTTGGCAACCCGCTGCAGTGGGATGGCGGCGCAACCAATCTTGTGCCTGCTACGGGGCGCATCAGCCTCGGCCTTGTGATCGGGACAAATGTGCAAGCGTGGGACACTGACTTAGATACGTGGGCAACGAAGACGCCGTATGCAGGCACACTCACGATTACCACAGGCAAGACGCTCAGTGCCACTAACACGCTTACCTTATCGGGCACGGACGGGTCGACATTGAATATCGGAGCAGGCGGCACATTAGGCAGCGCAGCTTACACCGCTGCCAGCGCTTACGAAGTCCCGCTCACGTTCTCGCAGTCCTTAAGTCGCGTTACTAACACAGTCACGCTTTCAGGCGATTCAACTTCGCCGGGCAACACGATGCTCTACGGCACGAACGGCAGTGGAGTGAAGGGCTGGTATGCACAGCCTGCTGGTGGTGGGGCTGGCGCAAATCCCACCGCCAAGGTAGGCACTGCTGTGGTCAACGGAGCGGCTTCAACCTTTATGCGAAGCGATGCCGCGCCGCCTATTGATCAAACGGTGGATCTGGCAATGACCGCAGCGCAAACTGAGACCGTAACCGATACCGCAACCGGAATCACGACGGACGTGTTAACCCTCGGACGTAATTCAGCAGGCACGCCCGGGGTTGGTTTTGGCGCAGGCTTACTGTTCAGAGGCAAGAGCGACACCACAATAAATAGGCCAATGGGCGAAATTAGCTCGGCTTGGCTGACAGCCACAGACGGCACGCGAGAATCCGTGATGAGGATTCAAGCAGCTAACGCTGCAGGACTTCCGGGCGCGTATGTTTACGTCTTTGCCAACGGCGGCTTGAGTAACACAAACAACAATCCCGGCTCTGGCATAATCAATTCAACGAACGGTTTTATTGTCGCCACAGCGGTCCCGGCCTCTGGCAAGTTCATGCAGAGCAACGGCAATGCAAACGTCCAGTCGGCTTATGCTTTACCCACTGCCGCAGGCGGCTTCGGCTACACGCTCAGAAGCGACAACAGCAATATCGCTTCTTATCCGCAGGACATTCTCAATTCCAGCGTGTCCAGTCAGTCGCCGAGCACCAGCGACGTTTATCTGGCCGGATCGAATGTTCCCGTTGTGGCTGGTGATTTCAAAGCCAAAGGCCAGTATCGCTGCCTGTTTGATGTAACCAAATCCGCTGGCACTGGAGCCATTGTGCTGTCGGTGCGTGTAGGCACAGCAGGCGCGATCGGTGATCCCGCAGTTCTCACGTTCACTTTTGGCGCTGGCACATCTGTCGCCGACACCGGAATCTTTGAGGTGATCGTCACATGGCGCACCGTAGGCAGTGGCACAAGCGCGGTGGTGCAAGGGATTTGCAGGGCCACTCATAACCTGCCTACCACGGGCCTCTTTAATAACGCGGCTGACTGGTCAATCGTGGCTACGACTTCCAGCGGGTTTAATAGCAGCAGCGCCACCAACATGGGAGTGAGCTTCAATGGGAGCACGGCATTTGCTGGCACAATTACCGTTGTTCAGGCGACCTTGCTACAATGAAAGAAGAGCCGTGGAAAACCTTCCTCAACTGGGGCGCAGTCGTCATGTTTTTTGGCATGCCGCTGCTCGTTATGTTGATTCAGTTGCTGGCGCTGGCGTTTCCGGACGTGCTATCGAAGGAGCTGCCGCAAAGTGAGTTCAAATATCTTTACGAATTTCAGCGCGCGCTCGCCATCCTTGTGTTTGGTCTGGCTGGCTTGCGCACGTGGGAGCACGTAAGCAACGGCAAACAAAAAAAGAACGGAGATCAAAAGCCATGAAAGAAAAAGGCAAGGCGCACATCAAAAGGCACAAGCTCGAACCACTCATGACCGTTGGCTCAGTGACTATCTACGCCACGGCGAAAGGCGACTACATTTGCTTCGTCAGCGATCTCGACGTCTGCACGGACGGCACTGGCAAGCACTACGGCGACAAGTCGCCGCAGGATGAAACGGCTTACTACAACGGCGGCAAATTCCTCAACGCCGACAAGGACAAATATATCGTCATCCCGCCACAAGTTCGCAGCGCAGTTGACCCTGTAGTCATGGGCTGTCAGGCCAAGCTGACGCGGCTTGACACGATGGAAAATAGTCCAGCGCTGTGCGGCGAGATCGGGCCCGACAATAAGACAGGCGAAGCTGCAATTTGCTTGGCGAAGAAAATGAACCCACAAGTCACAGCCAACAGCGGCGATTCGCGCCTGATCTACTTTTATGAGCTATGGCCGGGCGTGCCTGCTGTTGTAGATGGTAAACACTACAAACTGGAGCCTGCATAATATGCCAACAATATCAGCAACACCCGGAGCGCCTGACTACGGCTTGGCGCTTGTGCCGGACATCGACTTTGCCGAGAAGGATCCCGCCGTAATCGTGTCGGAAGTCATCGCCAGCTATGAGGCGGCTTTCAAGCTGCTCACTGGCGTTGCAAAGCTGCTTGCGCCCGGTGATCCCGTGCGGCTGTTTTTGCTCGTTGTTTGCCAGTGGCTCAGCCAGCAGCGCGTGATAATCGACTTCACTGGCAAGCAGAATTTGCTCAAGTATGCGCACGACGATTACTTGGACAATCTTGGCGCACTGTATGGCGCGCGCGGCTTGCGCCTGCAGCCGACGGCCGCAGTAACAACACTGCGCTTCACACTTGAAGCTTCGCTGGCGGAGAGCGCCACAATTCCAAAAGGCACGCTGTGCCAAGCGCCCAACGGCGTTGTTTTCCAAACAACGGAAGCAGGCGTAATTCCTTCGCTGCTAACTTCCGTTGATGTGCCTGCGCAAGCCACGACTGCTGGCACTATTGGCAACAACTTTGCCCTTGGGCAGATCACGAGCATCATTAACTGGAATCAGCCCTTTGGCGTAACTGTTACAAACACAACTATCACGGCAGGCGGCAGCGACGCCGAAACGGACGAGCAGTATCGATATCGCCTGTGGCTTGCCATTGAAAGCTTCAGCACGTGCGGGCCCAGAGAGGCTTACGAATTCTGGGCGCTATCCGCCAATCCGGACATCATCCAGTGCGTTGTGCATAGTGCGCCCGAGATTGCAGGCGAAGTGTGGCTGTATCCGCTGCTACGTGGCGGCGTGCTGCCAACAACGGACGTGCTGGCACAAGTTAAGGAAAGCTGCAGCCGCGACGATCGTCGCCCGCTCACCGACTACGTTACGGCCAAACTTGCCACTGCCTTTGTTTACACGCTCAACGTTGATTACTGGGTGCTGCAAACAAACGCCGTGCTGCTGGAGTCAATTCAGACGGCCGTAACGCAGGCGGCACAGGATTGGATTGAGTGGCAGCGCAGCGCAATTTCGCGCGACCTAAACGGCAGCGAACTGACAAAGCGCATGCTTGAGGCAGGCGCAAAGCGCGTTGTCCTCAACTCGCCGTCGCCGTCGTTTCAGGTGATGAACTTTGACCAGCTTGCCACGCATGATCCCGACATCGATCCCATAATCAACTTCGCAGGCTTCGAGGATATTTGATGAGCACAACGCTGCGCCTTTCAAAGCTGCTTGACCACTGCACGCAGTCCATCAGTTACGACAGGCAGGTGCAGGCTGCGGCCACGGCGTTTGACGAGCAAATGTATGAGATCATCGACGTGACGGATGGCGTTGTGCCGGGCACTGTGCCGCCGCCAACGCCAACAGCGCCTGCGCCAGTGACGTCGTCGTTATCCGAGATCATTTTCATCCCGCTCATCTTGCAGCTTGCCGATAGCAATCTCATCGACATTTTGGCGTGGCAATTCCACGTGGACTTTTACGACCACACAAAGCCGCTGGCATTCCGCAGGCAGCTTGTGCAGGACTCAATCCAGTGGCACATGCGCAAAGGCACTGTTGCGCTTGTGCAGGATGTGCTGGACAGATTTTGGCCGGGCGGCGCAACACTGACGGAGTGGTTTGAGTATGACGATCCGCTGCCGCCTAACTATCCAGTCGACAACGCTGACACGCTTGTTGCCGCATTTACGACTGCCAGTGTCAACGTTGGCACAGACACGTTTACAATGACGGCGCACGGTCTCGTTAACGGCAATCAAATACGCTTTGCCAACAACAGCAGCGGCACAATGCTGCCGTCCGTCAACGTGCTGCCTGCGCCACTATCGCAAGGCATCTTGTATCGCGTAATCAACGCCACGGCTAACACGTTCAAAGTGAGCAATTCGCTTGGCGGCGCGCCTGTTGACTTAACAACGGCAGGCAGTGGCACAAACTATGTTTTCAAAAAAGGCGCTGGCACTTGGCATGACCGTTATCGCTTCCGCGTTTACATCGACGAAACAATCATCCTGCCGGAAGATGAGGCGCAAGTGCTGGCGTTGATAAACGCCTACAAGCCTGTCAGCCGCTGGCTTGAGGGACTTTTCAGATCGACAGTGAGCAACTGCGCCATCGGCTGGTATGGCGCATGCCTTGAGTTTCTTTACATCTACAGCGACGCGCCAGACTTCATCACATCAGAAACGGACTAACATGAGCCTATCAAAACAAGAATTTACCGACGCCGGACGCTCCATGCTTGGCAGGGCGCAGGCAGGCGAAACACTAACGATCTCCAACATTGTTGTTGGCAGCGGCGCTGCAGGCGTGCCGTCTGACTTATGGCCGCTCATTGCACTCATTGTGCATGAGATGGACGTAAACATTTCAAGCAAACGCGACTTCGGCAACGGCACACTGCTTGTGGAAGGCAACTTCCGCAGCGACGATGCGCCGCACGCATTTGACTTGCGCGAAGTGGGCATCATGGCGCACATAGGCGCTGAGGCTGACAGGCTTTACAGCGTGGCAAATGTTTTCACGGATGTGCCTGTGCATATCGACCCCGCTGCGCCTGTTATTACTGCCTTCAAAATCAAGCTGATCGTCGACCGCATTTCGACCGACGACATCATTGTGCAGATCGGGCCCAGCGAAGCCGTAACTGGCGAAAACATAGGCGCGGACACAATAGGGCCCGGCTTCTACAAAGAGAGCATCGCCAACCTGCAGCGCTTTAAGCGCGCTGCTGCAGGCGTTGGCATGATAATCACAGAGGACGTGGACGAAGAAGTAATCACTTTTGCCACTAACCAGCTCACTGCGGACGTCGACCTTTACGTGCCGCTGTCCTATCCGTCGCCGCCGTCTGGCGCACGGCTGTTTCCAACAATACAGGACGCGCACGACTACCTGCTCACGTTCACTATTCCGGCAAACAAATTCGCGCGCATACACGTCGCCGCAGGCCACTACACGCAGACAATTCCAATCCAGTTCACGCACCCAAATGCCGCGCAAATCCAAGTGCTCGGACAGGCTGTTACGACCAAGACTGTCAGCGGCACAATCACGCGCGCAGGCGCGCTGCCAGACCTTGACATCACTGTGCCTATTCCAAGCGGCACTGCAGGCATTGCCGTCAACGATGTTGTTTACCTTTACGACGCGCCGCACGCGCAAATGGAGAGTTGCGGCTACGTGACGCAAGTGCTCAGCACGTCCGTCAAAATCCGGATGAAAGTTTTCAATGTGCTGCCGCCAGCCAGCATTGGCGCTGGCTCTGCAAAGCTGCTCGTCATCCCGTGCCAGTTTAACAGCAGCACGAGCGGCTCTGTGTTTAACTGCCCCAACGGCATCAACTTGATTAAAGGCTTCGGCTTCCGCTCCACCGTGGCGCTGCAAGGCACTGCCATCACCGTGCTCGGCGCTGGCGGCACACTGGAGCACTGCTACGCAGTAGCCTACTCGCTCGGCTTTGGTATTGGCGGCGCACAGACGTTGCTCACGCCAGTTGTGTCCGCCAACGCCTGCAACGTTGCAATGGAAGTCGGGCCCGGCGGCAACGTGTTCCTGCAGCCGCCAAATCCAGTCGGCGGCTGGGCGCGCTTCACTTGGAGCGGCAACACAACCTATGGGCTGTGGGTTGTTGGCGGCTCGTATGTAACAGGCGGCGACGGCTCCGCCACGTATGCGTGCAGCAATGCCACAGGCATCCGCTGTGACACGCGCGGCTGGACAGGCATTGCCAGCGCCACGCACAGCGGCGGCATCGTTGCCGGATGGAATGTTGTCGGCATACAAGCCGGTATGCTCGGCGTAGTAAACACAGCCATCAACGTCGAGTGTGCTATTGCGGCCAATACGTCGTGGGATTTGAAAGCAGACAACGGCGCGCAAATCAGCCTGCTTTACAACTCAGAGATTGTCGGCAATTACTCGCCTGCGCTGGACACGTTGGGCCCGAGCGGCGGCTACACGCACATCGGCGGCGTCAATCCGCCGTGATTACGGCTTGCCTTTTTTAGTTAGGCAGCGGCGGCACAAAACGCGAAACGGCTTCGTGGCCGCAATTAGCACGCGCCTGTGATTGCCGCAGGCATCGCAGTTTACTGGACTCCACTTTACCGACGGCCGCGCTTCAGGCTTGTAGCCTGTGGCCTTGTCGATCATCTGCTCGATTGGACTTGGCATGGCTGGACTTGTAACAAAAACACTGGCTTCTCAACAACTGAAATGCAGCGCACGCACAAAACAAAAACCCTGTCGACCGCTTCGTAGCTGTATGTGCAAAGCGTTATCGTGCCTTCCACTTTGTTGCCGCAACAGTAGCACTTGAACGTGATCGTCATGGCTTCACAAAGATAAGCGCATACTCGTGCCGCTTTGGCAGGATTTTGGTCGACACAATTTGCGTGGCAAAGGCGGCGCGCATCGAGTTGCCGAGATCGATAATGGCAATGTCCCACTGCTTAAAGCCAGCGTCGCGCAGCAGTTGCGCCGTGTGCATGTGGTAGCTGTAAAACTTGCCATCCTTGCGGAAGTCGTTCACGCACCAAACGGCAAACGAGCCGCTGCGCAGGCAACGGAAGTTTTCGCAGCACACAGCGCCAAGCCGCCGCAGGAACTCGTCGTAGCTGTTGCCCTTGCCAAGCTGCCCCATCTCATCGCCGTAATACTCGATGTCCCAATACGGCGGCGACGTGATCGTAAAATCGCCTGTGTTGTTTTTAACAGGCATTGCGCGCGAGTCACACTCGTGCAGCGCTATCGTGGCGGCGTTCATGTGGCTGAACATGTCGTCGGCGTTCTCCGCCAACAGCATGTCGCGCAGCTTGAAGTTTGCCTGCATAAACTCGTGCGAAATGTCGCAGCCTACATAATGCCGCCGCTCGCGGTAGCACAGCTCCATCCTGCTGTTGTGGCCTGCAAACGGGTCGACCACAGTTTGCCCCGCCTTTGTGTAAAGCCGCAGCAGCACGCGGCCAACGTTTTGAGGAAAGCGCGACAGCGCGCCGCAGCGCACGTCCATGCCGCTGTTCTTGAACAAGTGCGCGTGCGGATCGTCAGGATTGTTGGCGGCGTAGCCTGTGTCCGTGTAGCCGCGCCCGTGCTCCTCAACAAGCAAATCCATCGCCTTGTCGCTGCTGTTGTGGCGCAGGATGGACGTTGGAATTTCGCCGCCAAGCTGCTCGGCGATCTCGCGCCGTGCATCTTTGCTCTTGGCTAAGTCCTCAAGCGTTTTTGCCATTTGCCAGTGTGTTGACCGTAGCACGAGCGCTGCGGCTTTACCACGGGGCGCTGGTGCGCGGGAAACAGGCTTACAGCAGCTCGCCTGCTTTTGGCTTGCGCTCGGGCGTTGCAGTGGCTGGCTGCTGTGCCGTTTTGTATTCGTCCAGCAGTTCCATCACGAGCGACCAGTTTTCAGGCTTTGCGAACTCGGCAAAGCGCTCGTCCGGAATTTTGTCCCACGCGCCTTGCTCCTCAGGAAGCCAGCCTTGGTCGACGGCCACATGCACAAAATCCTCTGGCGTGCAGTTGCCAACGGCAAGCATTGTCTTGAGCTTCTCGCGGTCAGAAGGGGCGGCTGCTGCCGTCGGCTTCTTTGGCTGCTCCACTGGCGGCGACGTTGCCACCGTCTTTTCGCGCCGCTGCAGGCTTGCGCCTTTTTTTTCGGACGCTGGCGGCGTAGCCACTGGCGCTGGCGCTGGCGTAGGCTCGGGCGCTTTGCGTTCCACTGGCGGCTCAACAACAGTTGCCGTGGCAGTGCGCTCCGCTGGCGGCGCTTGCTCGGTTTTGTTGCCGCCGTTTGGCTGCGGCTCCTCGAACTCGGCGCGCGGAATATCCGCCGCCGTTGCTGGCAACACTTCCTCTTGGATGAACATGCCGCCAAGCATTGTTGGAAAACTGCTGCGCAGTGCATCCGCTTCGGCGCACTTCACAATCATGCCTGCCGGATCTTCTTTCCACACGCCAAAGCCTTTGTTGAAGCGCGACAGCCGCAGGCGCTTTTTCATCGGATACTTGCGGTTCTTGAAGTAGACCGTTGCCCAGCCGCCAAGCACGTTGTCGTTTTGCATGTGCCAGTCGCCGAGCAGGTCGACCACTTGGCCTTGCCGCAGCACTATTGTGCCGCTTTCCATGCCGTCGAATTCCGGATTTAGCTCCGCGCGTTTTAAGAACGCCTGATGCGCAGTGATCAAACTGAACTGCGGGCCCGTTGCCGTGTCGTAGCCGATCAAATACGCGTCGCCTTCAAACGGGTTCAGCTTCCGTGCTTGGCACATCAGCATAAACTTGAAGGCATCCTCATCGCTGCAGCTTTTGCCCGTCTTCGTTTTTACGGCCACAAGCCGCTTCACGATTGCAATGCTCAGTTGAATTTTGTCCTTTGCGCCAAACGGCGTGAACTCGATAAGGCTGCGCTCTTTAGGCGCAGGCTGGTCTGCAGGCGGCGGCGTTGCAGTTGTTGCTGGTTTGTTAGTCGTTGCCATCGTCGTCTTCCTCTGTTTTGACCTTCAGCTCATCTTTGCCGTGCTTGAGCGTTACAAGCATGTCATCGTGCCTGTAAACGATCGTGCCTTCGGCATCGACGCTGAGTTTGTCCTTGTTATCGCGCATCACTTTGATGAGCGCCGTCTTTGTTTCAACTTCCTTTTTGGTCAGCTCCATGCGCTCATCGCGCGCCACAACGTAGCGCCCAATCGCGTTATCGATTGAACGGATGCTCACACGCTCCACGCCTTTGCCTTTTAAGCCAAGCTCCTGTGTGCCAGCGCCTGCTTTTTTTGCCGGACGGCCGCGCCGCTTCAGTGTTGGCTGTGCTGCTGCTGGCGCAGTGCTGCCGCCGTTGTTGTTTCCATCCATAGTTAGTTTCACTCCTTTTTGTTTTTGATGTCGCACTTCAGCGCATCGATTTTGCTATCCACTTCGCTTTGCAGCTCCTGCAGCAAATCGAGTGTTGTTGTGTTTGCCACGCTCGTGTCGCCGAACAGTTCGTCGATGAGTTTGAGCGCTTCGTTTTTTTTCTCTACTGCTTTGCTTGCCATAGTGTGGTGCGAACAGAAGTCCCTGCCGCCGCAAATGTATAACGTGTTGCCGTCTGGCTGTTCGATTCTCATTTTAGCGTCACGCTCGGCGCTTTGTAGCCTGCCACGCCGTGCATCCACTGGCACACACGCGCCAGCTCGTTGTAAAGGTCGTTGTCGCCTTCCGTGTAATCAGGCGTCGTTTCATCTTCGTAGTAAGCCTGCTCAACTTGCGCATCAGTCATGCGCTTGGACAGCACTTCGATGCTTTGGACGATTGTAAAGTGCGCGCAATTCAGTGACTTCTGTGCCTGCCGCAACGCCGCAATCTCGGCGTCGATTTCGTTGTCGCTGCGCATTAAGCAGCCGCCTTTTCGCTGGCGAACTTTTCGTAAACCTTATCGCGCAGGCCAACGGTGAGCAGTTGCTCGATGAAGTGCTGCATGGGGATGCGCCGCTGCACTGAAATTACGCGGATGCGGTGATGCAAAACGTCGCTCACTTTCACAGTGCGGTTTTTGCCTTTGGTCGGCGTGGCCGACTCAGTTTGTTGCTTCTTCATGTTTTTGAGCATTGACACATTTCACAAAATGCTGCAAGTCTTTTTTTATACAAAGTGAAAAAGCGCAAAGGCATAAACATGACGCTCGCAGAGGCTGATGCGCATCAACGCAAACACGGCTTCAAGTCACTTATGGGCGATCTCGACAAGGCAGTGGCGCAGGCGCGCGGCATACTTGGCGACCCAACGAAAAAGGCCACAGGCAAAGGCAGGCTGCGCAACGTGCGCAAGCGTGTGATGAACAAAACGGAGCGCGAGTTCAGTTTCATCCTTGAGGCGCAAAAGCGCACAGGAGAGATCGACGAGTGGAAGTTCGAAGGCGTGCGCCTGCTGTGGGGCGGCGGCATGACTTACACGGCTGACTTTTCAGTAAGGCGCACACAGCGCGGCAGAATTAAGGTCGTGGAAGTCAAAGGCGCGCACATACGCGACCGCGACATTGTGCGCTTTAAGGGTTGCCGCCACGAGTGGGAGGAATGGTTCGATTTCGAGTTTCACCAACGCAACAAAGACGGCACATGGACACGATTACTGTAGACAGAGCACTAACAACGCCATCCAACTTGCACAGGCGCAAACTGTGCCCCGGCAGTGCGCGCATGGAAAAAGGCTGCTCGGATAACGACACAGCAGACGCGCGCCGTGGCAGACTGTTCCACCGCTACTGGACGAATCCAAACTACGAGCGCGAACTGCTTACGCCAGACGAGCGCGACTTGCTGCTGCGCAGTGACCAACTGCACGCCGATGTGCTTGGCGTGCTCAACTTTGCTGGCATGCCAACAATGCACGTTGAGGAAACAATCACAGGCTTAAACGGCAGGCTCACTGGCACGCCGGATTTGATTTACAAGTGGCCGCAACACAACGCCGCGCTCGTGGAAGATCTCAAAAGCGGCTTTGCCGTTGTGGAGCGAGCCGAACTGAATTTGCAGTTGCGTGGCTACGCCGTGCTTGCCGCCGACAATTACGAGCCACTCGACACCGTTTACGTTTCCATCCTGCAGCCGCGCCTTTGGTCGCCAAGCGAACGCACAACGTTGGCGCAATACAACATGGATGAGCTTCTCAGATCTGCGCAGGAGATTAACGGCATCATCGACCGCACGGAAGACCCGAAAGCGCCGTTGGTGGCTGGCGAAGACCAGTGCCGCTACTGCCGCGCCAAACTGATTTGTCCTGCCTTCCGCAAAGCCGTTGGCATGCCGCTGGCAAAGTTCAAAACAGAGGAAGCACTGAGCAAGGCAAAGCGCGAAGCAGAGATCGAGCGCCGCGTAAAACGCTGCAACGATGCGCAGTTGGAAAAACTGTATGAGGCAGTCAAGATTGCGCGCATTGTCGACGACCCTGTGACGGCCGAGATCCGCGCACGCATTAAAGCCGGGCGCTTCGTAAACTTTGAACTCGGCAAGGACTACGAAGTGCGCAACGTAAAAAACGTGCGCCGCGCAATCGCGCTGCTGGCGCTGTCTGGCGTGGCAACGCGCGAAGCAGTCATCGACCACTGCACGCTGCCTATCCGCTCGCTTGAGGACATGCTGCGCGCGGCGCACAAAGGCATGACGTGGCAGCAGGCGCGCGACAAAATCGACCGCGTGCTCAAGTCAGTGCTCGTGCGCGAGCCGCGCGATGCGAAGATCCTTCCTAAAAAAACAACAACAAAACGAAAATGAACGACGAGAACAACAACGACAAACCGAAGTGCCGCTCGTGCGGCGCACACATACTGTGGGCGGAAACAGTTAAAGGCAGGCGCATCCCGCTTGACGCCGAGCCAGCCGACGGCGGCAACATGGTGCTTGAGGAGCGCGGACACCACCGCGCGCCGCTGGCAGCAGTGCTTACTGCTGGCGCAGTGCCTAACGGTAAGCCGCGTTACAAATCGCACTTCGCCACGTGTCCAAACGCTCAACAACACAGGCGAACCACACATTGAGCGAGCCACGCAAAAAGCCTTTGCTGCCAAGTGACACGCAGCCGCCCACACGTGCGCTGCTGCCGCAGGATGTAACACAGGAAGAACTTTGGTGGCTATACCACAATCACTTGGCGCTGCATCAGTTCATCGAGCACGCGATTGCTGAGGCGGAAATGAATTGGCAGCGCCACCAGAACTGGGAAGGCAAAACATGAGCGCAGAAAAACACAGCAGCGCGGAGCAGCAGTTGCAGCTACAACTTGAGCACTTAAAACGCACAGTGAAAAGCCCCTACGAATTAATCGAGCACGTCATCCAGCTTTACGGCGCGGAGTTTGAAAAAGCGAACGCCTGCATTGCCGCGCAGGACGCAGCGCTGAAAGCGTCTGGCGAACTGCTGCAGGCAGAAAAGCGCACAACAGATGAGCTTTTCCGCATCAAGCAAAAGGTCGTGATTGCCAATCGCGAGTTGTTGCGAAGGAACAAAGAGCTGACGGACTTGGCTGCACTGTCGGCAACGGACATTGTTGAGCGCGTGGCGATTGATCTGCGCGTTAACTGGCAACACTTAAACGAGCAAGGCGTCCGGAGCATCGTTAGGCGCGCACTTGTGACGCAGCTCGACTTGCTGCCGAAAATTACGGACACGCTGCGTGAAGCACATGCGCGCGTGCTGAACGAGATCGGCGTCACAGGTAGCGGCGACAGCGGCTTTGCGCGCGATCTCGCGGCACTGTGCGACTTCATCGAACTCTATGACAAGGCACAGCATGAACATGAATCCGAACGCGACAGCGCAGATGGTGACGCACGCACAAGTGAAACCGCGTAAAGCTGCGCAGCCAAAGCCACCAGAGCAGCCGCCAGCTACGCAAACGCTTCGCAGTGCAGGCGACAAGCAGGAGTGGACGCCATTGGTGGGTGACGACTCCGTGATAGACATGGGGCGTTTCGGCAAGATCACACTTGGAACAAATCACACACGAAAAATCTGTGCCGCCCACAGCGCCGCACATCGCCAGCTACTCGATCAGGTGGATGACTTCAAAAAGCTCATCAGGCGCTTGCTCAACGAGCTGCCGCGCAAACGCGACTGGCTTGACCCACAGCTTGAGCAAATGCTGCGCAACGCCGCCGCGCCTGCAGCACACATGGATGCCGCCGCACTTGAGGCGCACAAGCGCAAAGCCGAGGACACGCCAGCGTGAGCGCGCCAACGCTAACACGCCGCACAGCAAAGCCTGAGGCAACGTTGGCTATTGCCACGGACAAGGAGTTAATCGACTTCGTCGACAGGCACGGCGTGCAGGCGCACGCAGCACGTGTAGGCGACAAAATCATTGGCTGGTTTTGCTGGCTACCACATCCGCACCCGTTTGTGCGCGTTATGGGCACGGACTGGCGCACGGCTATTGGCAACCTTAAACGCCACGCTGAAGCGTGAAGCAATGGCTCGAAACGCGCACGCTGGAGTATCCAGCAGGCACTGTGTCCGGACGCTTTGGCGCAAGCGTGATGTTTGTGGCTTACAGCCGCTGGCAGCGCCAGTGGTTTTGGGTTTACCCGGGCGGCGAAGAACGCATTGCCGAGCCGCCGCACATATTTGTTGACGAAGAATGGGCGCGCGAGCACACGCTGCCAGCGCCGCGCGCCACGCTTGAAAAGGCTGTGAATATCCGACGCAAAAAAGGCGCTGCGCAGATGCTTCTCGGCTTGTGAACCAAGTGTGAATATCTTTTTTTGTAAAAAGCGCTTGCGCAAGATGCGCCGCGCGCTGCATGCTGAAAGCTCATGTTGGGGCTGGCGCAATCTTCTACTGTGCGGTCGGGCGCGGGCATGCGCTTTCAGTGCATGCTCGACCTCAACCGCTTGGCCGCACAGTTGAGGCTTGCGCTATAAGCAGCCACAGTTGCCGCCCGTGTCTGAACTATCCGACAAACTGGCAGCATCACGACAACGATTAGCAGAGCGCAAAGCAGCGGCGGCAGGCAACAACACACAGCCTTCGGGCGGCGGCGATAGTCTGGCACAGGAAGCAGCAGCGTCGTCGTCGCCTTCCACGCTGACACTTAGCGGCGCAAAGCTGCGCAAGCGCAAGGCAGCAGGCGCGTCACCAACAGCGCAAGCCGTGGACATCCACCGCATGCCGCCGCACAGCGTGGAAATGGAACTCGGCGTGCTCAGCTCCATCATGCAGGACTCGCAATGGGGCAGCAAAGGCTTCGCTGTGCTGGCGGAAGTGGCGGCGAAAATCACGCCCGATTACTTCTACGTGCCAGCGAACAAAACGATCTACGAATCTTATCTGCGGCTGTGGCGCGCAGGCGTTGCCATTGATTTAATTTCGTTCACGGAGTGGATGCGCGAACACAGGCTGCTGGATAACGTTGGCGGCGCGCAATACGTGACGCAGCTCATCAACTTTGTGCCGACGGCCGCAAACGTTGTTTACTACACGGAGCGGCTGACGGACTTGATGCGCAAGCGCGAAGCCATTGCCTACGGCACACGGCTTGTGCGCAGCGCTTACGCCTCAGCCGATGAGGACGAGTTCCTGCAGCAAGTGCAGCGCATCCAAAGCGGCTTGTCGTCACTCGTAAGCACAAACGGCAAATTTCCGGCAATGGTCGACGTTGGTGTGCAGTGCGCCACGGACACGCCAGTTGCGCTGCCGCCGCTTGTTATCCATTACCTGCTGCACCGCGCGAGCAAGATGTTGTTAGGCGGCAACAGCAAAGGCAGGAAAACGTGGGCGCTGATGGACTTGGCGCACAGCGTGGCAATAGGTGGCGATTGGTGGGGCTTCCACACACGGCAAGGCTGCGTGTGTTATGTGAATTTGGAACTGCAGCCAGCTTTTTTTGAGCAGCGCATGCGCAAAATCATCGAGACGAAAAACGCTGTGCCGGAGCGCGGTTCGCTGTTCGCTTGGCACTTGCGCGGCTACGCCAAGCCAATGAGTGAACTGGTGGGCGATCTGCTTGTTTTCCTGCAGCAACATCGCTTCACGTTGATCATCATCGATCCGATTTACAAAACGCTGCCAGCCACGCACGGCGCGGAAAACGACAGTGCGATCATCACGCAGTTGCTCAACGATGTGGAAGCCATTGCCGTCGAGACCGATGCCGCCGTGCTGTTCAGTTCGCACTTTAGCAAAGGCGACCAAAGCGAAAAGGAATCGATTGATCGCGTAAGCGGCAGCGGCGCGTGGGCGCGTGATCCGGACAGCGTGTTAACAATGACGCCGCACGGCGAGCCTGACTGTTTTACCGTTACGCCAACGCTGCGCAATCTTGCGCCGATAAAGGAGTTTGTCGTCAAGTGGGAATATCCGATGTTTGTGCGCAACGATGAAGCTGATCCGGAAAATCTGAAGCGACCAAAAGGCAAAGGCAGGCCAGTCGAAAACACAGCCGCCGAAGTGCTGGCGGCGATGAAAGACACGCCGTGGCGCACGGCGGAATTGCAAAAGCATTGCGCCAAAGAAGAAGGCATCGCGCCGCGCGTGTTTTATCGGCTGTGGGCTGAACTAAAAAAGGCTGGCAAAATTGTGGAAACTGCCGATGGAACGTGGCGGAAAACAACCGAAGAAGAGGAGCCATTTTGAGCAACTGCCACAAACTGCCAAAAGCCGCTGCCAAATCATTTGAGGCAGTGGCTGCTTGCGCGCCAAAAAAACCACTGCCTGAATCTCTTCTTCGAAGAGATTGTCAAAGGCAGGCAGAAAAGCGCCTGAACCTTTGGCACAATACTCGGCGCGCTGCCGGAAAGGAAACCGACCGCTATCGCGGCCACCTTTCCGACATCGCTTTTGCGCCATGCAACTGAGCCAATTACAGCAGCAACTCGGCGGCGCGCTTTTTGAGCACTTCCGCCGCCCCGTGTGCGGCATTTACTTTTTGTTCGATGCGACCGACTGCCTTTTGTATGTGGGCAAATCGCGGCACGTGCCGCACCGCATTGGCGAGCACAGGCGCGGCGGCGTGCAGTTTGCGCGCGTGTTTTTTATGCACTGCACGGCAGCGGATGTGGACGAAAAAGAGCGGCACTTCATCCAGTTGCTGCAGCCGCCGTTGAACAAAACACTCAAAGGCAAATTGCGCGCCACGGTGCGCCGTGCGCCGCGCCGCAAACAACAGCCAACGACGCTGGCGGCGTTCGCCTGTTCCATAGGCAGGGAAGATGACAGCGCCTTTTTATGACACCCGACGAAGCGCACTTGCTGGCAACAGCCGAGCTGCAGAAGATCCGCTGCAGCGTAATCGAGATCGAGCGCATCCTGCGCGTGCTGCACTTGCAACGGCATCCAATGCCGCCGCTGCCGCCACTGGACACAACGCCGACAGAGCCGCTGTCACCGGAAATGCGCGCGGCAATAGACGAGACGCCATGAAATCACTCGACGCCGACGACGCCTTTGCAGGCTACATGCACAAAGTGAATCCGGACGTGGCGCTGCACTCGGTGCAGTATCGCGAAAGCCGCCGCTGCTTCATGGCAGGCATGTGGCAAACGCTGCAGCACATGCTGTGGGTGTCGACGGAGTGGCCTGAGGCTGACGCGATGAAAGAGATCGCGCAGCTTGAGGATCAACTGGCGCAGTTCAAAGAGCGCGTGAAGCAGGACAAGGACTGAAGGCGCGTAAGTAAACACCTCGACCCGAGTTACGCGGGTTTCGCACCAGCAAATCGCCTGCGTTTTTGGCAGGCAACTGCGCAACTAAATGGCACGCCAGAATGCCCCTTAATGGCGTGAAAAGGCGCGACACGGCGTTTGATTGCCGCCGCCTGTGTGTTGGCTGCTGAATGTTACGGTGTGCCGACAATCCCGCCTGCGCGGTAGGCGGCGTTGTCTGCGCGCCGTGCCCGTGTTGTGCGCTGCGCTCGTTTGGCTCGCCGCTCTTTGGCCTGCTTGCCTGCCTGCGTGCCTGTTTTGTCCGCCGCTTCGCGCTGCCGTTTTGCTGCTGGTCTGCTCATGACTTTGTAAACGGATGGCGGCGTCCGTGTGGCTTTGATAAAAAAAAA
>Ga0207693_10000179_pt1 | contig 57434 bp, 60 predicted proteins | sample LARL81metaG_FD_184347 | JGI IMG/M metagenome (GOLD analysis project Ga0207693, IMG submission 184347) | Corn, switchgrass and miscanthus rhizosphere microbial communities from Kellogg Biological Station, Michigan, USA - LAR L8-1 metaG... | ecosystem: Host-associated > Plants > Roots >... | reverse complement strand
GTACTCCTGCGCCTGCTCGCGCGGGATCTCGAGGTTCTCGGAGAGGCCGAAGGCCGAGATCCCGTAGACGATCCCGAAGTTGATCATCTTCGCGATCGACCGCTCGCCCGGTGTGAGCTTCGCCGGATCGACACCGAGCACCTCGGCCGCCGTCGCGGTGTGGATGTCCTCCCCGCGCTCGAACGCCTCGCGTAGCTTCGGCTCGCCCGAGACGTGCGCGAGGATGCGCAGCTCGATCTGCGAGTAGTCGGCCGAGATGAGCCGCGCGCCCTGCTCCGCGACGAAGGCGGAGCGGATCTCGCGTCCGATCTCGGTGCGGATCGGGATCGACTGGAGGTTCGGGCTCGTCGTCGAGAGGCGGCCGGTCGCGGCGACGGTCTGGTTGAGGGTCGTGTGCAGCCGCCCGTCCTCGCCGATCATGTCGGGCAGCGGCTGCAGGTAGGTGTTGAGGAGCTTCGAGAGCTCGCGCCACTCCTCGACCACGGCGACGATCTCGTGCTCGGCGCGGATCGTGCGCAGCACCTTCGTGTCGGTCGAGTAGCCGGTCTTGCCCTTGCGGCCGGGCGTCAGCTCGAGCTTCTCGAACAGGATGCGCCCCAGCTGTTGCGGCGAGCCGAGCACGAACTCCTCGCCCGCCAGCTCGTACGCTCTCGACTCGAGCTCCTCGACACGGTCGGCGAGGCGGGCCGTGATCTCGCCCATGCGATACGTGTCGATGCGGACGCCGGCCTCCTGCATGCCCGCGAGGACGCCCGTGAGCGGCATCTCGACGTCGCGGTAGAGCGGCTCGGCGCCGCGCTCGCGCACCCGGTCGAGCAGCGGGTCGCGCAGGCGCAGCGTGACGGCCGCGTGCCGGACGAGGCGCGCCGTCTCCTCCTCCGCCTCAGGCTCGGCGACCGCCTCGACGGCGTACTCGGCCGCGAGATCGTCGAGCAGGTACTCGCTCCGGGCCGGGTCGATCAGGTAGGCGAGGATCATCGTGTCGTCGGCGGCCTCGACCCGCAGCGCCTTCGCGTCGTGCGCGACGAACGTGCCCTCGAGCCGCTCCGGCCGCGGCGAGACGACGACCTCGTCGGCAAGGGCGAATGCGAGACGCCCGTCGTCGGCCGCAACACCTACGAGATCTTCTGTCCGCGGCTGTTCCCCCTCCCGCCAGGCGACTGCAGTGCCGGCCGAGATGCGCTCGCGCGCGGGCACCGCCTCGTCGAGCTCGTCGACCCGTCCGAGCAGCGCGCGGAACTCGAACCGGCGGAAGGTCTCGCGCAGCTGCGCGCGGTCGGGCGGCGCGAGGACGAGCTCGGCCGGATCAGCGTCGATGTCGAGATCGCGGCGCATCGTCGCGAGCACCTTCGCCGTGCGTGCCTGGTCGGCGAACTCCGTCAGGTTCTTCCGGCGCGCGGGCGAGAGCTCATCGACGTGCTCGAGCACCTCCTCGAGCGACCCGTACTGCGCCACGAGCTGCCCCGCCGTCTTGTCGCCGATCCCGGGAACGCCGGGGATGTTGTCGGAGCTGTCGCCCTTGAGCCCGATGAAGTCGGGGATCTGGTCCGGCCGGATCCCGTAGCGCGCCTCGACGCGCTCGGGCGTGTAGACGTTCACGTCGCTGACGCCGCGCGGCGTCATCATCAAGCAGACGTTCTCGGAGACGAGCTGGAACGCGTCGCGGTCCGTCGAGACGACGCACGTCCTGATCCCCGCCTCGTCGGCGCGGGTCGCGAGGGTCGCGATCACGTCGTCGGCCTCCCAGCCCTCGAACTCGAGGTTCCGGTAGCCGAACGCCTCGACGATCGGCCGCAGATGGGGGAACTGCTCGCGGAGCAGATCCGGCATCGGCCGGCGGCCCTCCTTGTAGACGACCTCGACCGCCTCGGCCTGCGCGGCCCGGTGCACCGGGCGCGTGTCCCACGCGACCGCGACGCCCTTCGGCCGGTAGTCGGAGAGCAGCTTGAAGAGCATGTTCGTGAAGCCGAGCAGCGCGTTGGTCGGAAAGCCCTCACTGGTTGCGAGCTCCTCGGGCAGCGCAAAGAACGCACGGTACGCGAGGTTGTTGCCGTCGACGAGGAAGAGCTCGGCCTCGCGCGCGGGGGCGTCGTTCAGGTCGAGCTCGGCACCGGTCAGGGTCTTCGGCGACATCCCTCCGAGTGTATTTGGGAGGGGCCCGCTACTTGAGCGTCTTCAGGTACGCGGTCAGCTCGGCGATCTGCTGGTCGGAGAGGATCCCGCCCCAGTGCGGCATGCTCACGATCGGCGCCTTGCCGAGGACGCTGCCGCTCCGGATCACGGCCGCGATCTTGGCGTCGGTGTCGAACTCGCCCCGGAAGTCGCCGCCGGAGAGCGGTGGAATCGTCTTGTCCTCGGAGAGCGGATTCGGCACGCCGCCGAGGCCGTTCGGTCCATGGCAGTTGATGCAGCCGTAGCGGACGTAGAGCGCGGCGCCGGCAACGGCCGCGCCCTGTCCCTGCGGGATCGAGACGGGTTGCGTGTCGGCGACCGGCGGCAGGCCGGCCCGGAGGTAGGAGACGAGGTTCGCGACCTGCGTCGTCGAGATGACGGCTCCCCAGACGGGCATGTACGGCTGCTTCGGGTCTGCCGAGGCGCCGAGCCCGTGGTCGATGATGTGCGTGAGCTGGGCGACCGTGAGGCTCTGGCCGACGGTCTTCAGGGCCGGCACCGCCGGATCGACTCCGCCCCGGCCCAGAGGCCCGTGGCACTGGGCGCACCCGAACTGGACGAACGCGTGCGCGCCGGCCGCCACCTGCGGGGGCACCTTCGCGGATGCCTGCGCCGTCTCGCTCGGCCCGGTCGCCTGGATCGCGACCGTCTTCGTGCGCTCGCCGTAGTGGCCGGCCGCATAGGCGACGACGCCGACCGCGATCGCGACCGCAACTCCGGCACCGATCACCGCCGGCAGGACCCGCACCTCGCGCCGGGAGCGCTCCTCCTCCGCCATCGACGTATCCTCCACCCGGGCGCCCGGGACCGCAATTCGTACTTAGCCGCGAACCTCGCTGGTTGAATCCGCGAGTGCCGCGCGTCCCCCTCCTCTCCGGAAGCCGCATCGTCGTCGCGTCGGCGCCCGCCGATGCGCGCGTTCTGCGTCCGCCGGCGCCGGGCCGCGCGACGGATGTCGAAGCCGCTACGAAGGAGGCACTGCGCTTCCCGCTCGACGGAGAGCCGCTCGGGGCGCTCGCCGCACCCGGGTCCCGCGCCACAATCGTGGTCGAGCCGCCTGCGCTGCCGATCGGGAGCGTCGTGAACGACCCGCGGCGACTGGCGATCGCGGCGGTCAGCGAGACGCTCGAGGAGCTCGGCGTGCCGACCGGCCGGCAGACCCTGCTCGTCGCCTGTGGGCTCGCTCGCCGCGTGAGCCGGGCAGAGATCGCCGCGCTCGTGACGCCGGAGCTGCGGCGCCGCTTCCACGGTCGCGTGGTAGTGCACGACGCCGCCGATCCGGCACTCGTCGGGATCCCTCCCGGCGCGCCGCGCGTTCGGCTGGCGCCGGAGCTCGTCGAGACCGACCTCGTCGTAGTGGTGAGCGCTGCGGAGACCGTCCTGCACGGCGGCCCCGCAACCTTGCTTGCCGCAGCCGACGCCGAGACGCAGAGACGTGCGGCTGCCGAGTCGTTGCTCGAGACCCGGGGCTCGGAGGGCTGGCGGCTCGCGACGCTCGTCGAGCGAACGCTGGCGGCGCGCGTGCCGCTCTTCGCCGTCTCCCTCGTCCTCAACCACCCGCTGTTCACGGGCCTGCTGCGCGGCTACCCCTACGAGCCCGAAGCCGCCGACCGCATCGCAGGCTCGCCGCTGCGATACGCCTTCTCGGCCGCGCCGGAAGCGGTTCGTCGTCGCGTTCTCCACACCCTGCGCGGCACGCGGACGGCGGCGGCCGTCCTCGCCGGACCGCCGTCCGTCGCGCACGCCGAGGCGCTGCTCCGCGCGATCGAGCTGCGCCGGGCGACCCTCGGTGAGCCCCTCGACGCGCTCGTGATCGGGATTCCGGGAACGACGCCTTTCCTGCCGCGCGAGCAGCCGAACCCGCTCCTTGCGGCCCATCTCGGCCTCGCACACGCGCTCGGGCTCTGGCGCGACGCCTTCCCGGTCCGCGACGACGGCATCGTCATCCTCGTCCACCGCTTCCGGCGAACCTTCCCGCGGCCGACGCAGCAGCCCTACCACGTCTTCTTCCGCTCCGACCCGATCGCGCGCGACCGCGAGCTGCTGAGCGCCGCGGAGGAGGCCGTCGCCGCGGACGCGCGCGCCGTCGAGGAGTACCGCGCCGGGCGGACCGTCCATCCGTTGCTCCCCTTCCGCGACTGGGAGGCCTGCCGGCCGGCGCTGGAGCGAATCGGCGCCGTCTACGTCGCGGGCGCACGGGACGGCGACGCCGTACGACAGCTCGGCTTCGTGCCGATCGGCGGCATCGGCGCGGCGCTCCAGATGGCCCGCGGCCACCGCGGTCCCGACGCGCGCATCGGCTTCCTGCTCGCGCCTCCGTACTTCCCGATCCGCGTGGGCTCAGGAGAAGCGTAGGCCGAGGACGCCGGCGGCCTCGGCGATCTCGTCACCGCCGACATCGAGCGCCTGCACGGAGACGAGCCGCAGCGCCGACGCCGCACGGTCGAACAGCGTCACGTTCAGCCACTGCGACTCGAACGTCGACCACCACCGCAGGCCGACGGCCTCACCGTGCTTCTCGTACAGCGCGAGCGCCTGCGGCTGCGTGATCCCCCGCTCCCGGGTTGCGACGCGGGAGGGACGAAGCCGCTCGCGCCGCAGAACCGCCGGCTCGTCGAGGTCGACGAGCTGGACGTCGTCGGGAAGCTCAAGCTCCGCGAGCGCGAGCGGCAGGCCGCGCCGGCGGAGGAGGGCCGGCGTCAGGCGCTGGCCGCGGAAGCGAGCGAGTTGCTCGACGACGCACGAGAGCGGCCGTTCGGAGAGGTAGAGGCAGCCGTACGCGGCCGGGTTGTCGTGCCTGCCCTCGCCCTGATACGGCCGAGGGAACCAGAGTGCACCGTCCGCAGCATCCGGCGCGGCGCGCTCGTTCCACGCCAGGCACCGGTGGAGGATCACGCGAACGAGTCGGAGCGCTCCGCGCGGATCGCGCGCATCAGCTCCTCGGTCCGCCCCTCGCGGATCAGGTCGATCGGGCGACGGTCGCCGAGCACGGGATTGAGACCGAAGAGCCAGGCGAGTGCGGCCTCGCGGTCGTAGAGGCGCAACAGGTTCGACCAGACGAGCTCGAGGAGATCAACCTTCTCCGCGTTGAGCGGGTCGATCCCCGAGCCGCGCAGCCAGCGCGTCACCTGTGCCCGGCTGACGCCGAGCATGTCGGCGAGCCGCGCAGACGAGCCGAAGTCGACCCGCAGCGCGTCCACCTTCGTGGCGATCGCAACTGCCATGACCCCCAGACTAGCGCAACACTTCTTGTTGCGCAACGCAACGTGTTGCGCGCGGGCTCGAGAGAGCCGGCGGCGGCACCACGTACCATGCCGTCGTACGCCGAAGTGGCGGAATTGGCAGACGCGCCGGACTCAAAATCCGGTTCCCTTCGGGGAGTGTGGGTTCGATTCCCACCTTCGGCATCCACGTCTTGCACCGCCGCCCGAGCGCGAACGCGACCATCCCGTCTAGGCTCGGCCGGTATGGCGAAGAGCCTCGGCATCCTCACCGGCGGCGGCGACTGCCCCGGGCTCAACGCGGTGATTCGCGCCGTCGTGCGCCGGGCCGACGCTGCCGGGTGGGACGTGGTCGCGGTACGCGAGGGCTGGCGCGGGCTCGTAGAGCCGATCTTCGAGGAGCTCGGCCCGCAGCAGGTTTCGGGGATCCTGCCGCGCGGCGGCACGATCATCGGCACGAGCCGCACGAACCCGTTCACGCTCGAAGGCGGCGTCGAGCGGGTGCTCCAGAACTTCCGCGACCGCGAGCTGGATGCGCTCGTCGCCATCGGCGGCGAGGACACGCTCGGCGTCGCGTCGCGGCTGTTCGCCGAGCAGCAATTCCCGGTGGTCGGCGTCCCGAAGACGATCGACAACGATCTCTCCGGCACCGACTACACGTTCGGCTTCGACACCGCCGTGTTCATCGCGACCGAGGCGATCGACCGTCTGCATACGACGGCGGAGTCGCACAACCGCGTCATGGTCGTCGAGGTGATGGGGCGTCAGACGGGCTGGATCGCCGTGATGAGCGGCATCGCCGGCGGCGCCGACGTGATCCTCGTGCCCGAGATCCCGGTCGACTTCGAGGAGGTGGCAGAGGGGATCCGGAGACGGCACGCGCGCGGCAAGAACTTCTCCATCGTCGTCGTCAGCGAAGGCTGCGAGCTGCCGGGGCTTGCCGACGCAGGCGAACAGGATCAATTCGGCCACGTGATCCTCTCCAAGCGCGGCGTCGGCGAGGCGCTCGGACGCGAGATCGAGGAGCGCACGGGGTTCGAGACCCGCGTCACCGTGCTCGGCCACGTCCAGCGCGGCGGCAGCCCCACGCCGCGCGATCGCGTGCTCGCCACGCGGTTCGGGCTCAAGGCGGCGGACCTCGCACTCGAAGGCGAGTTCGGGCAGATGGCCGCGCTGCGCGGCGATGACGTCGTCGCCCTCCCGCTGGCCGAGGCGACCGCGCAGCTGAAGGTCGTGCCTCGCGAGTGGTACGACGTCGCGCGCGCGTTCTTCGGCTAGCACACCGCCGCGACGATCACGGCCATCTCAGTCGTCGCGAGGATCTCGGCAGCAGCGAGACGCGGGTCGCGCAAGAGAAACTCGCGCACGTCGTCCCCCTCGACGGGGCGGCCCGGCGTGAGGTCGTCCTTGACGATGAGGCCACCTGGCCGGGTGAGCGCGAGGATCGCCTCCCAGTCGTACGGACGACCGCCGTCTGCGAAGACGAGGCCGAAGGGGCCGCGGCCGTGCAGCTGCTCGTATGCGTCTCCCTCGAGCAGCTCGACGTTGGCGAGCCCGGCCAGGCGCTCGCGTGCAGCAGCTACGCGCTCGGGGTCGCGCTCGACGGTGACGACCGAGCGCGCAGTCTCTGCGAGGAGGCCCGCCGTCTCGCCGAAGGCTGCGCCCATCTCGGCGACGTCACGTCCGACGGCGAGCGCGCGCACCAGCAGCTGCACCTCCCGAATCGCGGTCGCGCCGTCAGTCACACTTCAGGCGGCGCTTCGCCCACCAGCGGCGAGACATCCGCAGCATGGACGATCACGGCGTCCACACCGGCGCGTTCGAGCTCGTACACCTCGTCCTCGGTCGTCACGGCGAAGTCGGCGATCGCGAGCTTGCCCGCCGGCACCTCGGCCAGCAGCTCGAGCACGGCCTCGAGCCGCTCCTGCTCGTCGTCCTGCGGCGGAGCAAGAAGGAAGATCTCGGGGTCGAGCAGCTCCAGCGCGCGCTCGAGCTCCTCCTCGCTGCGCACCTCGACCGCGCAGTCGAGCCCGGCTGCGAGCGCATCCTCGTGCCGGCGTTGAGCCGGTTCGTGATCCTCGTCGTCGTCCTCCGGGAGCGTGACGGTCACGGCGTCCGCAATCCCGGCGGCGCGATCGATTGCCGCGTCGGCTCGCCAGAGGATCGGCAGGCGCGTCGCCTCCCGCAGACTCGAGGGATCGCCGTTGACGACGAGGGCTTCGGCCCGCTGCGTCTCGGCGGCTCGAGCCGCGTCGGCGTCCTCGACGGCGGCGACGACGGAGATGCCGTCGCCCTCGGCGATCGCGTGGCTGAAGCGGCGGCTCGCACTCACAAGCGGCGATTCTCGCAACTTATTGCCCCATCGGGTGCCAGACGGTCTTCAGCTCGAGGAACGAGGCGATCTCCCACGGGCTCTGCACGTCGGCGCGGCCGTGCACGACGCGCTTGACGTTGTCGGCGGCGAGGCGCTCGAGCTCCGGTGCGTCGCCGTTCGCGCCTCCGATGTCGATTGCGTTCACGTCCATGTGCGACGCGAGCACCGGACCGAGCTCCGAGTGCCGGCCCGTCAGGAGGTTGACCACACCGCCGGGCACGTCGCTCGTTGCGAGCGCCTCCGCGAGCTCGATCGCCGCGAGCGGCCGCGTCTCCGACGCCACCGCGACGACGGCATTGCCGCCGACGAGCGGCGGCAGAAGCCGCGTGGCGAGCCCGAGCAGCGGCGGCTCGTCGGGCGCGAGCACCGCGACGACCCCGGTCGGCTCGGGCACCGTGAAATTGAAGTACGGGCCGGCGACGGGGTTCGAGCCGCCGAGCACCTGCGGGAGCTTGTCGGCCCAGCCGGCGTACCAGACGATGCGGTCGATCGCGCGCTCCACTTCGTCGCGCCCGGTGCAGAGCTCCGCGAACTCGTCGGCGCGCGCCTCGACCATCTCCGCGACCCGATAGAGGACCTGGCCGCGGTTGTACGCCGTCGCCTTCGCCCAGCCCGACTGCGCGCCGCGGGCCGCGCGCACCGCGTCCCGGACGTCCTTCCGCGAGCCGCGGGCGACGTTCTGGCCCTCCGCCTCGTACGTGCGGCCGGACTCGCTGCGCGGGAAGGCGCCGCCGATGAACAGCTTGTACGTCTTCTTGACCGGGAGCCGGCTCATTCGTCGAACCTCAGGTACGGCTCGAGCCCGTGCCGGCCGCCCTCGCGGCCGAAGCCGGACTCCTTGTAGCCGCCGAACGGCGAGCCCGGATCGAAGCGGTTGAACGTGTTCGCCCACACGACGCCGGCGCGGAGCCGCTGCGCCATCCAGAGGATGCGCGATCCCTTCTCCGTCCAGACGCCGGCGCTGAGCCCGTACGGGGTGTTGTTCGCCTTCTCGAGCGCCTCCTCAGGAGTGCGGAAGGTGAGGACCGAGAGGACCGGGCCGAAGATCTCCTCCTGCGCGATCCGGTAGCTCTGGGCGACGTTCGTGAACACGGTCGGCACGAACCAGTAGCCCTTCTCCGGGAGGACGCAGGGCGGCTGGTAGATCTCGGCGCCCTCCTCGACCCCGGAGGCGACGAGCTCGCGGATCTTCTCGAGCTGCGCAGCGGAGTTGATCGCGCCGACGTCGGAGTTCTTGTCGAGCGGGTCGCCGACGCGCAGTGTCGTGAGGCGCCGCTCGAGCTTCGCGACCAGCGGCTCGTAGATCGACTCCTGGACGAACAGGCGCGAGCCGGCGCAGCAGACATGCCCCTGGTTGAAGTAGATCCCGTTGACGATCCCCTCGACTGCCTGGTCGAGCGCCGCGTCGTCGAAGACGATGTTCGCGGCCTTGCCGCCGAGCTCGAGCGTGAGGCGCTTGCCCGTGCCGGCGAGCCGCCGCTGGATCTCCTTCCCCACCTCGGTCGAGCCGGTGAAGGCGATCTTGTCGACGTCCTCGCTCTCGACGAGCGCGGCGCCGGTGCGGCCGTCCCCGGTGACGATGTTGACGACCCCATCGGGCAGCTCGGCCTGGCGCAGCACGTCGCAGAACAGCAGCGCGGTGAGCGGGGTCGTCTCGGCCGGCTTGAGCACGACGGTGTTGCCGCACGCGAGGGCCGGCGCGACCTTCCACGCAAGCATGAGGAGCGGGAAGTTCCACGGGATGATCTGGCCCGCCACGCCGACCGGTCGGGGACGCCGGTTCGGGAAGGCGTACTCGAGCTTGTCGGCCCAGCCGGCGTAGTAGAAGAAGTGGGCTGCAGCGAGCGGGAGGTCGACGTCGCGTGACTCCTTGATCGGCTTGCCGCCGTTGAGCGACTCGAGGACGGCGAACTCGCGCGACCGCTCCTGGAGGATGCGCGCGATGCGGAAGAGGTACTTCGCCCGCTCGGAGCCCGGGAGCGACGACCAGCCGTCGGCGTACGCGGTGCGTGCGGCGGCGACGGCGCGGCCGACGTCCTCGGCCGTGGCTTGACCGACGGCCGCGAGCGGCTCCTCGTCCCGGGGGGAGATCGTCTCGTAGGTCTCGGCGGGCTCGAGCCACTCGCCGCCGACGTAGTAGCCGTAGCGGTCGCGGATGTGGACGATGTCGCGAGACTCGGGGGCGCTTGCGTACGTCCAGTCGCCGGGGACGTCGACCTCGCGCTGCGGCTTGTCGATCTCAGCCATGCCCGCTCCGGGCGACTTCGTCGCGGGCGGATGCGAAGCGGGGACTGCGCGCACCCCGGACCCACCCCCCACCCTTATGGGAGGGGGCGATCTTAGGGGCGAAAAGCTGGCGCAAGTGTGCCGCCTGTGTCACGAAACCGTGCCTCCTCAATCCAGCGTGAAGTAGTCGCCGCTCTGGTACGTGCCGGTGCGCTCCTTGCGCAGCTGCATCAGGATGTCGTTGAGGAGCGACGACGCGCCGAGCCGGTACAGGTCGGGCGTCAACCAGTCCGGGCCGAGCGTCTCGTGCACGACGACGAGGTGCTGTACCGCTTGCTTCGCCTGCCGGATCCCGCCCGCCGCCTTGAACCCCACGCGCCGGCCGGTCTCCTCGTACACGTCGCGGATCGCCTCGAGCATGCAGAGCGCCACGGGCAGCGTCGCGGCCGGCGAGATCTTCCCGGTCGACGTCTTGACGAAATCCGCCCCGGCCGCAATGGCGAGCAGCGTCGCACGGCGGACGTTGTCGTACGTCCCGAGCTCGCCCGTCTCGAGGATCACCTTCAGGTGCGCGTCACCGCAAGCCTCCTTCACCTGGACGATCTCGTCGTAGACCTTCGCGTAGCGGCCCGAGAGAAAGGCGCCGCGGTCGATCACCATGTCGATCTCGTCCGCCCCCAGCTCGACGGTCGCGCGGACGTCGGCGACCTTGACCGCCGTCGGGTATTGCCCCGACGGGAACCCGGTGGCGACCGCCGCCACTTTCACACCGGTTCCGGCCACCCGCTCGAGCACCGCGGGCACGAGGTTCGGATAGACGCATACCGCAGCCACCGGTGGAACGGAAGGATCCGACGGATCCGGTCGCAGCGCCTTCGAGGCGACTGCCGCCGCCTTCCCGGGCGTGTCCGACCCCTCGAGCGTCGTCAGGTCCGTGGTCCGGATCGCCAGGAGGAGCGCCCAGACCTTCGACTCACGCTTGATCGAGCGCTTCGCCAACGACGCCGCACGCTCCTCGAGTGCCACCGCGTCGACGGCCCCGATTCGCGGTAGCCGAGCCTCGAGCGGAAGCTCGAACCCTGCCGGCAGTGCTGGCGCCTGGGCCATACGGTGAGTGTAGTCCCGGCCCGCAACCCAAACCGCGGCCCGCACCCGGCGGCGCCAAAACGAGGGCTACCCTGCTGCCGATGCTGAGGACGCTCGTGGGTCTCGTCGCCTTGGCGGCCATTTCGGTTGTTTCGGCTGCAGCCCGGCCGGGCGCCGCCCATTCGCGACCGGCCGGACCGACTCACTCGGCAACGGGATTCTCGGACACGGCGGAGACCGTCATGGGAACGCTCACGGCGCCCCCGAACCGGAGGTTCCTGACCCGGATTCGCAACGGGAAGATGGGCGGCGTCGTGCTTCTCGGCAACGGCTGGCTCACGCGCCACACCGCCGAAACGGTCACGGCGGAGCTCCAGAACGCGGCCTGCACGCGCGGCGAGCCCCTCGTGATCGCCGTCGACCAGGAAGGCGGGATCGTCAGGCGGCTCGCCTGGGCGCCGCCGACCGAGGCGCCCGACGAGATGACGAGTCCCGCCGTCGCCCGGAATCAGGCCGCCGGGGCGGCGACGGCACTCCACTCCGCCGGGATCGACATCGACTTCGCGCCGGTCGTCGACACGCCTGGTTCGCCGGGCAACTTCCTCGGCTCGCGCGCCTTCTCGCGCTCCCGCACCTGGAACGCGCAGATGGCCCGAGCCTTCGTCGACGGCATGCAGACGACCGGGATCGCAGCGACCGCGAAGCACTTCCCCGGCCTCGGCCTGGCCAGCGGCAACACCGACAAGGGGCGCATCGTGATCCGGGCCGCCGCGTGGAAGCTCCACCAAGGACTACTCCCCTTCGACGCAGCCGTACAGGCGGGCGTGAAGCTCGTGATGGTCTCGACGGCGGTCTATCCCAGGCTCGACGGCTCGAAGAGACCGGCCGCCTTCTCGAGCACGATCATCGGCGGACTGTTGCGCAGGCAGCTGGGCTTCACGGGCGTGACCGTCACCGACTCCCTCACGGCGCCCGCGGCCGAGAGGATCCCGCATACCGCGACCCGGGCCATGCTCGCCGGCTCCGACCTGCTCATCTTCGGCGCCGAGAGCGCGAGCGAGCGCGGCTACTCCACGCTTCTCGCCGACGAAGCCGGTTCCGTGCGCCTCCAGAATCGGCTCACGGTTGCGGCCTCGCGCATCCGGGCGCTCAAGGCGTGGCTCGCCGAAAGCGGCGGCTCCACCTGTACCGGCTGAGCTAGAGGCCCAGCCGCTCGAGCGTCGCGGCGTCGCGACGCCACCTCGGCCGCACCTTGACCTTGAGCTCGAGGAAGACGGGATGGCCGAGCAGCGCCTCGATCTCCGGCCGGGCGCGCGTCCCGATGTCCCTCACGAGCGCGCCACCCTTGCCGACGACGATCTGCTTCTGCGACTCGGTCTCGACCAGGATGGAGGCCCGCACGACCTTTTCCTCGATCTCCTCGACTTCGACCGAGATCGCGTGAGGCACCTCGTCGCGCGTGAGCCAGAGCGCCTTCTCGCGCACGAGCTCGGCGAGCTGCAGCTCGACCGACAGATCCGTGCGCTGCTCCTGGGGGAAGTAGAGCGGCCCCGCCGGGAGCAGCCCGACGAGCTCGTCGCGGAGCGCGGCCACGCCGTCGCCGGTCTTCGCGCTCACCGGATGGACCGCGTGGAACGGGCCGAGCCTCGCGGCCGTGTTCATCTGCGTCGCGATATGCCCGGCCTTCAGCCGGTCGACCTTGTTGAGCGCGATCACGACGGGGACTCCGAGCCCGAAGACGCGCGAGGCGATGAAGCGGTCGCCAGCGCCGATCCGCTCCCGTGCGGAGAGCACGAACAGGACTCCTTCGACCTCCTCGAAGGCAGCATCGACGGTCCTCTGCATGCGCTCGGTGAGCTCGTCGAGCGGTCGCTGGAAGCCGGGCAGATCGGCGAGGACGAGCTGGTAGTCGTCGCCGTTCGCGATGCCGAAGATGCGCTGCCGCGTCGTCTGCGGCTTGTCGGACACGATCGCGACCTTGCCGCCGCAGAGCGCATTGACGAGCGTCGACTTGCCGACGTTCGGGCGGCCCGCGACCGCCACGAAACCGCTTCTCATCCCTCCGGCAGGTCCCATGTCTCCGGCAGCAGCTCAGCGGGGGCGTACGTCGCGACCGTCCCGTCGGCCCGGTGGAAATGGACGCGCTCGAAGCGCCATTCGTGGAGCCACTGGCGGCAGCCGCCGCACGGCGACGCCGTGATGGCGATCGCCTCCACGTCTCCGGGCCGCAGCCCTTCGCTCGCCGCCTTCGCGATCGCGGACCGCTCGGCGCAGATGCCCAGGGGGTACGCCGCGTTCTCGACGTTCGCCCCGGCGAAGACGCGCCCGTCGCGGGCGAGGACGGCCGCGCCGACCTGGTACTGCGAGTACGGCGCGTATGCGTTCGCCGCCGCCGCGTCGGCCTGCGCGAGCAGCTCCTCGGCCGTCACGTGAGCGAGCCTCCCCACCGGTCGCCGGAGGCGCTCGGGGTTTCCGGCCGGGCGTCGTCGGCTTCGCCGACGACGCTTCCAGCTCCGTAGAGGAAGTGTCCGTTTGCCGAGTCGCGCAGCTCGAGCTCGAACCCGAGCGCCCGGACGCGTTCCGCGAGCTCACCGGGGCGCCAGCGCCGCTTGACGATGCGGAACGTGCGCCCGTCGGAGAGCGAGCGCGTCTCCTCGCCGTCCGCCTGGTCGGTGCCCGTGTGGGCCGTGTCGCCGGCGCCGCTGTCGACGAGGAAGACCCTCCCGCCGGGCGCGAGGGCGACCCGGACGAGCGACCAGAACTCGTCGAACCGCTCCTCCGGCACATGCGAGAGCCAGAACGAGAAGAAGACGAGATCGAAGCACTCGGGCGGCTCCCACTCGAAGACGTCGTCGCGGACGAGCTCCGCCTCGGACGTGTTGAGCGCCAGCGTCTCGGCGTTCGCATCCAGGGCGACGACGCGGTCGGCGAGCCTTACGAGCCGGCGCGTCCAGATCCCGGTGCCCGCGGCGAGCTCGAGCACGCTGCCGCCCGGCGCGAAGTCCTCGAGCGCCGCCTCAGTCTCGGCCACGTCCGCCTGCCAGCGTTCGAGTGCGTGCTGCTCGAGCTCGTAGCGGCCGCGCCGGTACCACCAGTCGTCGTACTCCGGCGCGCGCTCGGCGTAGTAGCGCTTCTGCTCGCCGACGAGGTCGCTCATGCGGCAACTGCCTCGCCGAGGAAGGCCTCGACACCCGCGAGCGAGTCGGCGTAGCGGGCGGCGCGTGGGTCGGGCCGGCGCACGAGCACCGCGGGGAGACCGACGGCCTCGGCTCCGAGCACGTCCGCAACGACGTTGTCGCCGATCATCCACGCCTCGCCCGGTCGCAGCGGGTCGAGCACCGAGGCGAACGCCTGCACATGCGGCTTCTCGTAGCCCGTCTCGGCCGAACACGAGAGGAAGGCGACGACGTCGTCGAGACCGAGCGCGGAGACGATCTGCCGCAGCTCCGGAACGTGGTTGGAGAGGATCGCGTGCGTCCAACCGGCTTGCGCGAGGCGCTCGAGTGCAGGCAGCGTGTCGTCGAACAGCGCCCAGCCCACGTCCGGGTCGACATAGAGCCGGCGTGCCGCGTCGGCGAGCTCGAGCGCCCGCGCGGACGGATAGCCCGCCTCCTCGTACGCCCGGCCGAGCTGGGGCCGCACAGCCGCCCACCAGGCCTCCGGCTCGCACAACTCGGGATGCGCCACCTCCGGCCGGTGCCACGGGAAGCCCTCACGCAGGTGCGGCCGGAACGTGTCGGCGGAGTGCCCGTGACCCGGATCCTCTGCATCGAGGGTCTCCGCCAGCAGGATGCTCCAGCCGGTCTCCCCCCGCCTGTGGGCGAGCGTGCCGTCGAAATCCCAGATCAGCAGCCGCGTGGCGCTCACCCGATCAGCTGGAAGACGACGAGAGTCACGAGCGCCCCGAGCGCGCCCCCGTACACGACCTCGAGCGTCGAGTGGATGCCCGACTCGACACGCGTCTGTGCGACCAGGACGGCCATGATCAGCGTGAGGGCCGAGACGACGAAGCGGTGGTGGTCGCCGACGAGATACGTGATGGCCACCCAGCCGGCGAAGGCAACCGCAGCGTGACCGGACGGCAACCCGCCCCGCAGCGGCGTCCCGCGTCCCGTCCATGCCTTGGTCGCGAGGACGATGAGGACGACGAGAACGAGCGCGACCAGCGTGATGTCGGCCGGCGCGTCGCGCACCCGGTCGAGCGCGTTCGTCGCCCGCTGCCCGACCGCGCTCTGGAACACGAGAAAGCCGATCGCGACGGCCGTGATCGAGGCGATCAGCACCGCGCCGGCGGCGATGTCCTTGGCGAGCTTCGCGTTGGGGTCGAAGGACGTCGTCGAGACGTCGATCACCCCTTCGATCGCCGTGTTCAGCATCTCGGCGACGAGGACGAAGGCGATTGCCAGAACAAGCGCGATCAGCTGGAGCCGCGTCACGCCGACGGCGATCGCGGCGCCGAAGACGAGAACCGCCGCGAGAAAGTGGATGCGAAGGTTCCGCTGCGTGCGGAGGACGTGGATGATCCCCTCGAACGCGTAGTTGAAGCTGTCGATGAGCGACGGCGCGCGGCCGGGCGCCGGGGGCGGGGGCCGGCGCGGCGGCCGCTCGCGCTGCTCGTCCTCGGGATCGCGCGGCAGGGGCGTGACCGTCATCCCGAGTACACCGCCTCGCGCGCCACCATCTCGGGGCCATGGTCGTAGCCGAGGAGGTGCAGCAGCGCATGCACGAGCGGGGCGCGCCACTCCTCGCCCACGACATCGGGACAGACGACGACGTCGCCGAGCTGGCGCGGCATGCCGTCGGGCAGCGCGCCGAGCCCGTCGATCGGGAAGGCGAGCGCGTCGGTCGCCTCGTCGACTCCGAGGTGCTCGCGCTTCAGGGCGCGGCTCTCGTCCGGCCCGACGAAGGCGAGCCCCAGCTCGCCCGCCGCGACGCCCTCTCCCGCGAGCACGGACCGCGCGAGCTCGGCCGCGGCGGCCTCGTCCACCGTCTTGCCCGAGCGGTTGACGATCTCGACCTCGATCACCGGCTCCGCAGAGTTCCGGTCTGCTCGGCGTGCGCCTTGTACGCCTCGACGATCCGCTGCACGAGCTTGTGGCGGACGACGTCCTGGTGGCTGAACTCGACGAAGGCGATGCCGTCGACGGTCGAGAGGATGTCGCGTACCTGGATCAGCCCGGACGCCTGCTCCCGCGGCAGGTCGACCTGGGTCACGTCGCCGGTCACGACCATCTTCGAGCCGAAGCCGAGCCGGGTGAGGAACATCTGCATCTGCTCCGGCGACGTGTTCTGCGCCTCGTCGAGGATCACGAAGCTGTCGTTGAGCGTGCGGCCTCGCATGAATGCGAGCGGAGCCACCTCGATCGTGCCACGCTCCATGTAGGCGTTGAGCTTCTCCGGGTCCATCGTGTCGTAGAGCGCGTCGAAGAGCGGCCGCATGTAGGGGTCGACCTTGGCGAGCACGTCGCCCGGCAGGAAGCCGAGCCGCTCCCCCGCCTCGACCGCGGGGCGGGTGAGGATGATCCGGCCGACCTGCCGCTCCGAGAGGGCGGCCACCGCGAGCGCGATCGCGAGGTAGGTCTTGCCCGTCCCGGCCGGGCCGATGCCGAAGGTGACGGTGCAGTCGCGGATCGCGTCGACGTAGCGCTTCTGGGTCACGGTCTTCGGCGTGATCCGCTTGCCGCGGTGCGACCAGACCACGTCGGAGAAGATCTCGTGGACGTCCTCCGCCTGGTCGATGGCGCCGAGGATGGCGTCGACCGTGGCGGCGCCCACCTCCTGGCCGCCCTCGACGAGCTCGACGAGCTCCTCGACGACCGCCTGCGCCTCGGCGACCTTGAGGTCGTCGCCCGCGAGGGTGAGCCGGTTGCCGCGCAGGTTGACGCTGCAGTCGAGCCTGTCGCGGAGCGCGTTCAGCACTCCGTCGCCGATGCCGGCGAGCTCCGCGGCGACCTCGTTGGAGACGTCCAGAACGGTTTGCACAGAGGGCAGTGTAGGGGCCGCAACGGCGCTTCCCTGCGGGCGTTGGGCCGCCCTGGAGGATTGGTGGCGACGGTCACGAACATGACTCTGTCGCCTCCTTACGCTAGGGTCACGCACTTCGGGTCCCCTTTGCAACGCCGTTCATATGCGACGTTACGGTTTCCTACTCCTTTGCACGCTCGCCCTCGCCGCCCTCACCACGGCTGTCGCGGCGACCGTTGCGAGCGCCCACTCCACGCCGCAGATCCGGGCTGAGCGCGCGCATGAGCGCGCCGTGCTGGCGGAGGTCAACCAGATCGGCGTCAGGCTCCAGGCGGCACAGGACGCGAGGTGGAACGCCATTCAGCAGCTCAGGCTGGTCAAGCAGAGCCTGCGCCGGAACGAGTACCAGCTCCACGTCGCCCGCGGCAACCTCCATGCCGCGCAGCAACGGCTCATGTCGCGCCTCTACTCCCTCTACGTGAACGGGTCGCCGAGCACGATCGAGGTGATCGCCGGAGCGCACAGCCTGTCCCAGGTCATCGACCGCGCCGAGTCGGCGAGGGTGCTCTCGAACCAGGACGCGGCACTCGGGACGCAGGCACTCCGCTTCGAGCACGCGGTGCAGGCGCGCGAGCGGCAGCTGAAGCAGCTCAAGCAGAAGCGCGTGGAGGCGGTCGCCCGGAGGAACGCGGAGGCACAGCAGGTTGCGGCGGAGCTCGGACAGCAGAAGCGTCTGCTCGCCTCGATCCACACGACGATCTCGCAGCTCGTTGCGCAAGAGGCAGCGCGAGAGCGGGCGGCAGCGGCAGCCGCGAGGGCACGCCTCGAGGCGGAGATCGCTGCGCGCAAGGCAGCGGCGCGGGCCGCACAGCAGCAGGCGCAGCAGTCGACCTCCAATCCGGTGATCACGCCGCCGCCGCCGGTCGACATCCCGATCGGAAGCCCCGGCGCCGGCCACGCCGCGGCAGCTTCGATCGCCCTCCGGTACCTCGGCGTCCCCTATGTCTGGGGCGGCGCGAGCCCGTCCGGATTCGACTGCTCAGGCCTCGTGATGTACGTCTACGCCCAGCTCGGGATCTCGCTGCCGCACTACACGGTGGCGCAGTGGAACGCGACCGACCCGATCTCGTCGCCGGAGCCCGGCGACCTCGTCTTCTTCAACGGCCTCGGCCACGTCGGGATCTACATCGGCGGCGGCAGATTCGTCAACGCGCCGCACACCGGCTCCGTCGTCCGCATCGACAGCATGTCGAGCTTCGGCGGCTACGACGGCGCCCGGCGCGTTCCGTAAGAGCTTCTACGCCAGCTTTTCGCGGACGACCTGGCTGACCTGGGAGCCGTCGGCGCGGCCGGCGATCTGCGGCATCACGTCGGCCATCACGCGACCGAGGTCGGCCATGCTCGTCGCCCCCACCTCCGCGATGACGTCGTCGACTATCTCGTCGATCTCGTCCTCGGAGAGCGGCTCCGGCATGAACTCCTCGAGAACCTCGAGCTCCCGTTCCTCTGCCTCGGCCTGCTCCTCGCGCCCGCCGCTACGGAACGCGTCGGCCGCCTCGAGACGCCGCTTCCGCTCGCGCTGCAGCACCTGCAGCTCCTCCTCCTCGCTCAGCGGTCGCTGCAGCTCCTTCTCGGAGTTCTTGAGCGCGTTGAGGATCAGGCGCAGCGTGTCGCGACGCTCCGCGTCGCGGGCGCGCATCGCATCCTTCAGCTCGTCGTCGATCTCCTCGATCAAGCTCACGCCCAACCGCCTTTGATGTGCCAGTGGAGGTGGAAAACCGTCTGGCCCGCGCTTGGGCCGACATTGACCTCGACACGGTAATCCGTCAACCCCTCGCCTGCAGCGACGTCGGCGACGAACTCGAGCATCCGCTTCGTCTCTTCGGGCGGGAACTCGCCGATCTCGCGGAAGGAGCCGATGTGGCGCTCGGGCAGGACGAGCAGGTGCACGGGCGCCTGCGGGTTGATGTCGCGGATCGCCACGAAGCCCTCCTTCGCGGCGACGTGGTCGCCCTCGCGGTAGAGCTTGCAGAAGAGGCAATCGTCGTTCACGCGGCGAGGATCCCCTCCTCGGCCACGCCGCCGCCGCGGACGCCGAGCAGCCCGCCGACCGGCGCGGACTCGGGTACGAGCCACGGGGAGTAGTCGTCGCCGTACCCGCGGCCGCGCCGGTCGACGAGGACGAGATCGTCGCGACCGATCTTCGAGCGCCAGTGGGCGAGACACGCGTCACGTGAGGCCGCACGCAGCCGCGCGCTCCGCTCCTTCTTCACCGGTGGCGGCACCGGGTCCTCGGCGGCAGTGCCCGTGCCTGGGCGCGGCGAGTAGGGGAAGACGTGCACCTTCGTCAGCCCGGCTTCGGCGACGACGCGAAGCGTGTTCTCGAACGCTCCCTCGGCCTCGGCCGGAAAGCCCACGATGACGTCGCTCGTCAGGTTGAAGTCCTCGCGCAGAGGCTCGAGCCGGCGCAGGTAGGTGCTGACGGAGTAGCGGCGTCCCATCGCTCGCAGAACGTCGTCGTCACCCGACTGGAGCGGCACGTGCAGGTGGTGGCTCGCGTTCGGGGTCTCGCGCAACGCGCGAACGAGCTCGTCGTCGACGTGGTTGATCTCGATCGAGGAGAGGCGCAGCCGCTCGAGCCCCGGCGTGGCGCCGGCGTCCCGGACGAGCCGCGGCAGGCGGTAGCCGGCAGCGCGGTCCCGGTAGCAGCCGAGATTGATCCCGGTGAGGACGACCTCGCGGTGGCCCTGTGCCACGCGACGGCGGATCTCGCCGAGAACGGCCTCGGCCGGACGGCTGCGTGAGGTGCCTCGAACGAGCGGGATGACGCAGAAACGGCACGAGAACGAGCAGCCGTCCTGCACCTTGACGAAGGCGCGAACGCGGTCGAGCCGAGCCTCCGCCTGGACGCAGCCGATCGCGCCGACGTCACCGGCGACGAACTCCGGCGTCTCCTCGCTGCGGCGCGCGACCACGACGACGTTCTCCGGCAGCCCGGCGAACGCGTCCCCGGCAAGGTTTGCGCCGCAGCCGGTCACGTACACGCGCGCGTGCGTGCGCGCTGCCCGGGCCGCCTCCTTCCGCGATTTCGCAACGGCCTCGCGGGTGACGCAGCACGTGTTGACCACGGCGATGTCGGCGCCGGCGTCACGCTCCGCATGGCCGTCCGCCAGCAGTCGCTCACGCACGGCGTGCGCGTCGACGTGCGAGACCTTGCAGCCGAGAAAACGGACGGAGAACGTCGTCACGGGCGCAATTCGAGCAGGTCCGCAGCCCAGCCGTCGCGCACTCGCCGTTCCAGCCGGTGCCAGCCGTCGACCCGCGGCTCGTCCCGCTCGAGGTAGCCGGAGGTGATCGCCCGCTCGACGGGGAGGGTCGGGAGCATCCGCTCGACCACGTCGAGCGCAATGTTCATCACGGCGAGCTCGCTTGTCTGCAGCTCGGTTCCGACGCGCACGGCAACGCCGTTCGCGGCAGCGTTTTCACGAGCAGTCTCGAGCGCGACCTCGTCGACGTCGACCGCGGTGACCGGCGCAAACCCGAGCTTCGCGGCGGCGACGGAGAGGACGCCCGAGCCACAGCCGACATCGAGCAGGCTCGTCGACTCCACGTCCTGCAGGAGCTCGAGGCAGAGCCGCGTGGTCGCGTGCGCGCCCGTCCCGAACGCGCGGCCGGGGTCGATCACGACCGCGACCACGTCGGCCGGAGGCTCCTCCCACGGCGGCCCGATCCAGCAGCGACCGACCCGCACGCCGTGATGGAACGCGCGCCACCCGTCCTCCCAGTCCTCGGCCACGTCGTCCACCGCGATGACGTCGAAGCCGAGTGGAGGGTCCTCGGCGTAGACCGCATATGCGCCGTCGAGCTCCTCGACACCCTCGGGGAAGATGTGGAGCAGAAGCGCGAGCTCGGGCTCCCCTCCGACGATTACGAAGCGTCTCAGCGGAACGCGCTCTTGAGCTTGCCGAAGAGCCCTTCGGACTTGCCGTACGTGCGCTCGTCGGCGCGCTCGTCGAACTCACGCAGGAGTCGGCGCTGCTCGTCGTCGAGGTGGCGTGGCACGAGCACGTTGACGAGGATCCGCTGGTCGCCGCGGCCGCGTCTCTGCAGGACCGGCATGCCGCGGCCGTGCAGGACGACGATCTCGCCCGGCTGCGTCCCCGGAGGCAGCTCGAGCTCCTCCTCCCCGTCGAGCGTCGGGACCGTGAGGGTGGCGCCGAGCGCGGCCTGCGTGAATGTCAGGTCGACGGTCGCGTAGATGTCGTCGCCTTCGCGCACGAACCGCTCGTCGGGACGGATCTGCACCTCGACGTAGACGTCCCCGGCTCTGCCGCCGACGAGGCCGGCGTGCCCCGCGCCGGTCAGGCGGATCTGCTGGCCGTGGTGGATCCCCGGCGGGATCTCGACCGGAAGCGTCCGCTCCTCCACGATCCGGCCGGCGCCGCGGCATTCGGCGCACGGCTGCTCGATGCGGCGGCCGGAGCCGGTGCACGTGGGACAGGTCTGGGTGCGGACGAACTCGCCGAAGACGCTCCGCGTCACTTGTTGCAGCCGCCCGGATCCGCTGCACGTCGGGCAGGTCGCGACCTCGCTTCCCGGTTCCGCGCCGTCGCCCCCGCAGCGTGCGCACGTCACCGCCGCCTCGAACGGGACTTCACGCGTGACTCCGTGGGCGGCGTCGACAAGGTCGATCTCCACTGTCGCGATGAGGTCCGCACCGCGCGCGCGGCCGTTGCCGCCGCGGCCGCCGAACAACACGTCCTCGCCGAAGAACGCCGAGAAGAGGTCGGCGAGGTTGCCGAAGTCGACGTGGCCGGCCTGGAAGCCGCCGCTCCGCAGCCCTGCGTGGCCGTAACGGTCGTAGAGGTTGCGCGTCTCCGTGTTCGAGAGCACTTCGTACGCCTCGACGACCTCGCGAAACCGCTCCTGAGCGTCCGGCGCGTCCGACACGTCGGGATGAAACTCCCGCGCAAGCTGCCTGAAGGCTCGCTTGATGTCGGCCTCGCTCGCCTGCCGCCCGACTCCGAGCAGCTCGTAGTAGTCGCGGTCGGTGGTCGCCATCGTTTCGGAATGTAGCGCCGGGCCCCGCCGGCGAAACTCAGGCTTCCTCGTAGATCGACTCGACGAACCGCGAAAGCTCGAGCGCGGCGGAGCGCACTGCTCCGAGCGCTTTCTCGTAGTCCATCCGTACTGGGCCGACGAGGCTGACGGCGCCGAGCGCCCGGTGAACGAGCCCGTAACACGCGCCGACGAGCGCGATCTCGGCGAGCGCCGGGTGCGCGAGCTCGTGGCCGACCCGGACGTACGGATGCCGCGACCCGCTCGGCTGGCCGAGCACGTCGAGCAGGTCGGCGCGGCGTTCGACCAGCTCGAAGAGACTTCGGTAGGCGTCGAGCTCCTCGGCCCGGACCCCGCCCAGGAGGTCCGCCGCCCCACCCACGTAGAGCCTCTGTTCCGCCGAGACGAGCTCCACGAACGCCGGCCGGAGCGCGTCGAGGAACGCGCGCTCACCCGGGCTGAGGCCGGGATCCTCGAAGCGCCGCCGGAGCAAGCCGGTACCCAGCTGGAGCCCGGCAACCGCCTCGTTCAGGTAGTCGCTCGCCCACTGCGCGAGCCCGGCGTCCACCGAGTCGGCGAAGTGGAAGAGCCGCTTCGAGACGCCGCCCGCGGATGTGATCACGACGACCATCACCAGCTGCGGCTGCAGGAGCAGCACCTCCACATGCCGCACATGCGTCGCCTCGAGCGGCGGCGCGGAGACGAGGGCGAGCAGCCGCGTGACCTGCGACAGCATCTCGGTCGTCGCCTGCAGGGCCGACTCGACCTCGTTGCTCGTGGTCGTCAGGTCGAGCGGGAACGCGGGCGGCTGCGGCTCGAGGCTGCCGAGCAGCTCGTCGGCGTAGTAGCGGTAGCCGCGCTCCGTCGGCACGCGCCCGGCAGACGTGTGTGGATGCGTGAGCAGCCCGAGGTTTTCGAGCTCCGCCAGCTCGCCGCGAACCGTCGACGGCGAGACGCGCAAGTCGGAGCGCGCGACGAGCGTCTTCGAGCCGACCGGCTGTCCGGTGTTGACGAACTCCTCGACCACGCGGTGGAGGATCGCCCGCTGCCGTTCGCTGAGCTGCACTGTTTCCGGCATTTGCAGGAGATTTTAGCCGGTGCCGCGGGCGTCGACCTGTCGGCTCACGCGACGATCTCGGCCGTCACCCCACCGCCGAGGAAACGGCCGCGCCGCGTGAGCGCGAGCGTCTCGCCACTGTCGACCGCGAGGCCGAGTTGCTCGGCACGCACGACGCCGTCCGCATCGAGGGCCGAGCGGAGCCCGCGCAGCGGCAGCGGCTCGTCGAGGCGAAGTCCGAGCATCACCCGTTCGCGTGCCCTGACCTCGCCGTCGAGCGGCTCGAGCTCGCGCTCCGGGGGCCGCCCGGCCGCGAGCGCCTCCAGGTAGCGCCCCAGCCGCGGCGTGTTCCGCCAGCGCCGGTTCTCGATTGTGCTGACCGCGCCGATCCCAAGCCCGAGGTAGTCGTGGCCCAGCCAGTACGCGAGGTTGTGACGCGCGCGAAGGTCCCGCCCCTCCGCGTCCGCGCGGCAGAAGTTCGCCGTCTCGTACCAGCGGTAGCCGGCGTCCGTCAGCCGCGCGACGACCCGCTCGAAGTAGTCCTCCATCGCGTCGGCCTGGCGCTCGAGCTCGGCTCCCCAGGCATGGGTGAAGCGCGTCCCCGGCTTCGCCTCGAGCTCGTAGCAGGAGAGGTGCTCCGGCTCGAGCGCGAGTGCGTCGTCGAGGTCGGCTTCGAGGTCGGCGGCGCTCTGGCCGGGTATCCCGTAGATGAGGTCGAGCGAGATGTTGTCAAATCCGGCATCGCGAAGATGATGCACGGCGCGCCGGACGTCGTCCGGCTGGGCAACGCGCTCGAGCACCTCGAGCAGCCGCGGCCGGAACGACTGAGCGCCGAGCGAGACGCGATTCACGCCCGTCGCGTAGAGCGCGCCCGCAAGCTCCGGTGTGACGGTCTCGGGATTCGCTTCGACCGTCACTTCCTCAGCCCGCGGCAGCGCCTCCAGCAGGCGCGTGAGTTCCTGTTGGAACGTGAACGTGGGCGTGCCGCCGCCGAGGAAAACGGTCTCGAGCTGCTCGCCGACGAGCTTCCGCTCCAGCTCGAGCTCCTGGAGAAGGGCGTCGACGTAGGCGCGGTGCTGTCCGCTCCGGCCGACCACCGTGACGAAGTCGCAGTAGCCGCAGCGGTGCGCGCAGAACGGCAAGTGGACGTACAGATGCCGGGCGCCGCCGATCACGCGGTCACCACCCGCTTCGGCCGCGCGACGAGCTCGCCACCACAGTTCGGGCAGCCGAGGTCCATCGCCTCCGCACACGGCCGGCAGAACGTGCACTCGAAGGAGCAGATCACTGCGTCGTCGTCCGGCGCCACGGCGGTGCCGCAGCGCTCGCATTCGGTACGCATCTCGAGCGCCATCAGCCCTTCTGCCCCTGGCCGATGTTGAGCACCGCGAGGAATGCCTCCTGCGGCACCTCGACAGCGCCGACCTGCTTCATCCGCTTCTTCCCCGCCTTCTGCTTCTCGAGCAGCTTCCGCTTGCGGCTGATGTCGCCGCCGTAGCACTTCGCGAGCACGTCCTTGCGCTTCGCCTTCACGGTCTCGCGCGCGATGACGCGCGAGCCGATCGCCGCCTGGATCGGGATGTCGAACATCTGACGCGGGATCTCCTCCCGGAGCTTGTCGACGAGCAGCCGTCCGCGGTCGTACGCAAAGTCGCGGTGGACGATGAGAGAGAGCGCGTCGACCGGCTCGCCGCCGACGAGGACGTCGACGCGGACGAGCGCGCCCGGCTTGAAGCCCGCGAGGTCGTAGTCGAACGAGGCGTAGCCTCGAGTGCGCGACTTGAGCTGGTCGTAGTAGTCGAGGACGATCTCGGCGAGCGGGAGCTCGTAGGTGAGGTGGACGCGCTCAGGGGACAGGTACTCGAGCTTCCCGAACGTGCCGCGCCGCTCGTTGTTCAGCTCCATGACCGCGCCGACGTACTCCTTCGGGACAATGATCGACGCGGCCACGTACGGCTCCTCGACCTCCTCGATCTCGCGCGGGAACTCGGCGGGATTGTGCACCTCGAGCCAGCCACCGTTCCTCTCCTGCACGCGGTACGCGACATTGGGCGCGGTCACGAGCAGATCGAGATCGAACTCGCGCTCGAGCCGCTCGCGGACGATCTCCATGTGCAGCAGGCCGAGAAACCCGCAGCGGAAGCCGAAGCCGAGCGCATTTGAGGTCTCCGGCTCGTAGACGAGCGCCGCATCGTTGAGCTTGAGCCGCTCGAGCGCGTCACGCAGCTCCGGGTAGTCGTCGGAGTCGGTCGGAAAGAGCCCGGCGAAGACCATCGGCTTGACGTCCTTGTAGCCCGGCAGGGCGTCGTCCGCCGAGCGGCCCACCGCAGTGAGCGTGTCCCCGACCCGCAGGCGGGAGACGTCCTTCAATCCGGTGATGACGTAGCCGACTTCGCCCGCGGAGAGCTGCTCGACGGGGCTCATGGCCGGGGAGAAGACGCCGAGCTCCTCGGCGTCGAATCGGGTGTCCGTGGCCATCGTCCGCAGCGCCTCGCGCGTCGAGAACGAGCCGTCCACCACGCGGATGAACGCGACGACGCCGCGGTACTGATCGTAGGAGGAGTCGAAAACGAGTGCGCGGGCGGGCGCGTCGAGGGTGCCTGCCGGCGGGGGTACGCGCTCGACGATCGCGTCGAGGACTTCGCCAACGCCGTCGCCCGTCTTGGCTGAGATGCGAAGGACATGGGACGGATCGTCCCCGAGGAGATCGGCGACCTCGACCGCCGTCCCGTCCGGATCGGCCGCGGGGAGGTCGATCTTGTTCGCGACGGGCACGATCTCGAGCCCGTTCTCGATCGCGAGGTAAGCGTTCGCAAGCGTCTGCGCCTCGATGCCCTGCGCAGCGTCGACGACGAGGAGCGCTCCCTCGCAGGCCTGCAACGAGCGCGAGACCTCGTAGGTGAAGTCGACGTGGCCGGGCGTGTCGATGAGATTCAGCTCGTGGCCCTTCCACGTGACGTGGACGGCCTGGGCCTTGATGGTGATGCCGCGTTCCCGCTCGAGCTCCATCGAGTCGAGGACCTGCTCGCGCATCTCGCGTGCCGAGACGGCCTCGGTCAGCTCGAGGATGCGGTCGGCGAGCGTCGACTTGCCGTGGTCGATGTGCGCGATGATCGAGAAGTTGCGGATCCGTGCCTGGTCCACGAGCGGCGATGGTACTGACGCAGGCCTTTGCCGACCGCAGCCGCTCGGGACATGGCCCGAGCCGCACCTCACCCCCACCCGGGTGGGGTCCGCGTTCCCTCCGCCCTCGCGATCGAGGCTACCCGCCGTCTCGTGCCACAGGGCTCGCGGCTTCGTCAGAGGTCTGTGCCGCTTGCGGGCGCGTCAGGCGCGGGAGTGTCGCAGCCGCAGCAGCGTGTCCAGCTCGCGCACGCGCAGCAGCCGGCAGATGCCGAAGAATGCGGCGTAGCCGAGCGCAAGACCGGCTCCGAGCGCAAGGATCTGCGCTGCGAGCGACTGGCCGAGCTCCGCGTCGAGCCCGCGCCAGATCCCCCACGCCACCACGGCGAGTCCCGCGGAGGCGATCGTCACGAGGCCGAAGGTTCGGGCCGTCTCTCCGAGCTCGAAGCCGCGCATCCGTCGCCGGAAGACCACGACGAGGGCCGCCGTTCCGGCGATGTTCACAAGCGAGGTCGAGAGCGGGATCCCCCAGACTCCGAAGCGGTAGAACACGGCGTCCAGGATGGCATTGAGGCCGAGGTTCCCGAACGCCACCCAACTCGGAATCCACGGCGACTGAAGGGAGAAGAAGCCGCGGTTGAGCATCAGCATCGTCCCGTTGAACGTGAGCCCGAGCGCGAACGCGGCGAGGCAGGGCGCGACCTTCTCCGTCGCGGCGGCGTTGAACTGCCCGTGCTGGTAGAGGAGCCGTACGATCGGGGTGGCCAGGACAGCGGCCGCCACACTCGCCGGCAAGAGCAGAAAAGAGATCAGCCGCAACCCGGTTCCGACGGTCCTCTGAAAGGCTGTCCAGTCCTGACGCGACGCGTGGCGAGACAGGAGCGGGAAGAGGACGGTCGCAACCGCGACCGAGAACACGCCCTGCGGCAGCATGTAGAGCCGGAAGGCCCGCACTATCGCCGCCGGGTCACGATGCGGGTTCAGGTAGTGCGTCGCGAACAGCTGGTCGATCAGGGCGTTGATGTTGATCAGGCCGAGCCCGATGGTGACCGGCACCATCAGCATGAACGTCCGCTTGACCGCCGGGTCGTGGATGTCGATCACCATGTGCAGTCGTCCGTCGAGGCCATACAGCCACGGCAAGGGGAGTAAGAACTGCGCGATCGTGGCCACCAGGATCGCTCCCGCATAGATGTAGAGCCTCGTCGCGTCTGAGGTCGTCGAGTGCACACCGAGCCCGAGACCGAGCAGGATGATCAGGTTCCACAGGACAGGGCTCAGGGCGGGCACGGTGAAGTGGTCGTAGCTGTTCAGGATCCCGACCACGATCCCGGTCAACCCGAGGACCAGGACGAGCGGGAAGAGGATGCGGGCAAGATTCGCGGCAATGGCCCCGAACTCGTCGTGCGGGCCGTAGCCGAAGATCCCCATCACCAACGGCGCGATGATGATGAACAGCGCCGTGAGGCCGCCGAGCCCGACCAGCATCAGCCAGAAGAGCGAAGATGCCACCCGCCAGGCACGCTGCCGCTCCCCCTTCACGAGCAGGTCGCTGAAGACCGGGACGAAAGCGGCCGATAGTGCCGAGTCGGCCACGAGCGACCGCACCGTGTTCGGGATCAGGTAGGCGATCTCGAACGCATTGACCGGGCCGCCGATGCCGAAGACCGCGGCTTGTGCAATCTCCCGCACCAGCCCGATGACCCGGGAGATCCCGGTTGCCACGGCGAAAATGACGCCCGACCGCGCGAGGCCGTGACCCTCGTCCGCCGCCGCAGACCGCTCCCGCGTTTCTGACCCGATCGGCGGAGCAAAGGCAGCGCCCTGCGCCGCTTGCCCCTCCTGATCGAGCGCCTGCGCCTCGAGCTCGATCAACTCGTCGCGTTCGCGATCGCGGCGCGGACGGAGGATCGATGTCGGCGCCGACGCCGGATCCTGCGAGACCGGCCAGGAGTCGAGCGTCGCCTCGCTCTCGAAGTACGTCTGCTTGCCCTGCTCACGCCGGCGACGATCGCGCTCGAGCCGCCGTTCCTGCCGCTGCCGCTCGGCGTCGTCCACGAGGGCAGCATAGGGAGCGGGGTTGCTACCATCGCCCGGCCCGCGAGCAGCGGGTCTTTTTCCGAGATGCCCAATATCAAGCAGCAAGAGAAGCGCGTCCGCCAGGCGGCGCGGCAGCGGCAGGAGAACCTCCGCTGGCGCTCGACCGCCAAGACGCTCATGCGGCGCCTCGACGAGGCGGTCGCCGAAGGGGACGCGAAGGAGACCGAGGCGCGGCACCGCGAGCTCGTCCAGTGGCTCGATCGGGCCGCAGCGGGCGGCGCCCTCCACCGGAACACCGTCGCACGGCGCAAGTCTCAGGCGGCCAAGATCGCCGCCGGCGCGAACGCGACGAAGTAGCTCTCGCTACTCCGCTCGACGCGTTATCTCGACGAGCGTCCGCTCGAGCTGGAGCTCGGCGGGGAGCCGCGAGCCGCCCTTCGCGCCGGCGTCGAGCTCCGCGAGCCGGACCGTCGCCTGCGCGAGCTCGTCCGGCGAGAAGTTGCCCGCCTGCTTGGCCGACTTCTCCGCGACGAAGGGATGGATCTTCAGCCGGCTCGCGATCTCGCTCGAGCGAACACCCTCGTCCACGAGACGAGAAGCCTTACGCACCCGGCCGATGTGTGCGACGAGCGAGGCGACGAGACGGATCAGCTCGCCCGAGCGCGGCCGGTGTGACCGGTCGAGCAGCGACTCGGTCGCGCGCAGCGTCGCGGCGACGTCACGCCGGCCCCAGGAGTCGGTGACCGCGAAGATCGGCGTCTCGGCCCGCCCCACGGCGAGCTCCTCGACGGTCGCCCGCGTGATGGTCTCGCCGTTCGCCCAGGTGGCGAGTTTCTGGATCTCGGACGCGAGATCGCCCACGTCGTCCCCGACCGCTTCTACGAGCGCGCGGCACGCGTCGCGGTCGGCCGACGCGCTCATGCGGGCGAACTGTTCGGCTACCCACTCCGGTAGCTGCTTTTTCGTGACGTCGTAGACCTTTACGTCACCGCTCTTCGTCACGGCCTTGACGAGAGCGGAGTCCTTCTTCAGACCGTCCCCGACGAGAACCAGCGTGCTGGTCGGCGCCGGGTCGGCGAGGTAGGCCTCGATCTCCTTGACGTCCGCGCTCTTCCAGGCCTCGGCGCCGTCGACGATGACCGCGCGGGAGTCGGCGCCGAACAGACCGAGCGCGTTGCATGCCGCGACCGCCTCCTCCCCCGGGGTCTCGGCTGCGTGGAGCTGCTCGATCGCGTCCTCACCGATCCGCGCGCGTAGCCGCTGTAGCGCCAGCGTGATCTTCGGCCGGTCGTTGCCCGTGAAGAGGTAGACCGGCTTCAGCTCGCGCTCGCTCGCCACGCTGCCAAGCATAGGCGGCTAGGGCGACCGCTCCCAGTCCGAGAACGGCGGCCGCGCGCGCGGAGGTGATCTGGGCGCCGGGGATGCTCGCGAAGGCACGTGCACAGTCCGCCACGAGCGAGGCGCCCCACCCGTTGAGCTCGGCCATCGCCGCGGCGACCGACGGTGCGACGGGCGCAACGACCGCGGTCAGAAGCGCGAGGCCGAGTACCTCGACGACCACCGGAACCGCGACGACGTTTGCCGGGACGGTGACGAGCGAGACCTGGTGGAACTGGAACCACGTCACGGGTGCAGTCGCGAGACCGCACGCCGTGGACACGCCGATGAGCTGCGCGAGCCCGTGAGACACGGGGTATCCCTCGAGTGCCCGGACGACCCGAGGCGTCACGACGAAGATCGAGGCGACGGCGGCAAACGAGAGCTGAAAGCCGGCGTCAAAGAGCGCATACGGGTTCCAGCCCAGGAGGACCGCCGCGCCGACGAGCAGCGCTTGCCACCGGTCGCGCTCGCGGCCGGCCAGCCAGGCGAGCGATCCGAGTCCCGCGGCGAGTGCCGCTCGCACCACGGACGGATGGAGCCCGACGGCAAGTGCGTACGCCGCCACCGTGGCCAGTGCAGTGAGCTGGGCTACGTAGACCCCAAGACCGAGGAGCAGGACGACGGTCACGGCGCCGCCGCCGACAGCGGCGACCTTCAGCCCGTCGACGGCGAGACAGTGGTAGAGGCCCGTGGCCCGGAAGTCCGCGAGCAGGCTCTGGTCGACGCCTGACGTGCGGCCGAGGACGATCGCTTCGACCACGTCGCGCCGATCGCCCGCCAGACCCGGCGTCGTGTCGCCTGCCAGCCAGCGTCCGACGCGGTCGCCGACGCCGGCGACACCGCCGCGCCGCCCGATCACCCGGTACGACTGAGCGCGCAGAACCACGTGGATGCCCTGCCGGCGCAGCCACTTCGCCTCGTCGAAGCCGTTCGACGGTCCGGGCGGAGCCCTCAGCTCTCCCAGGAGCCGAAGCCGCGCGCCCTGAGGCGGCGAGCGTCCGAGCGGGAGCTCGAGCAGGGCCTGCTCGTCGGCGTGCACCGTTCCCCAGCGGAGCACGAGCACCTTCATTCGCTGCTCGAACGTCCCCTGCCGCGGCGGTTCCTCGACCTCGACAACCGCCCACTCCGCGGTGCCGACCCGGGCCACGAGCACGCTGTGGTCGAGCCGAGCCAGCCGCAAGCCTCCCCAGCCCCAGGCGATTGCGACCACCGCGGACGCGAGCAGCGCGGCTCGCAGACGCGAGTCGGCGACTGCGGATCCGACGGAGCCGAGGACAAAGGCCGCGCCGAGCACGGGCAAGACCCCCGGGCGCGCGAGATTCGCAAGCGCGAAGCCGAGACAGAGAGCGCCGACGGATGCCTGCGGGAGACGAACCGTCACCTCAGGGGATCACGAGCCCCTTCAGCTGCGCCATGTGCGCCGGCCCGATGCCGGGTACGCCTTCGAGTTCGGCGACGGCGTGGAACGCACCATGCGCCTGCCGGAAGTCGAGGATCTTCTGCGCGGTGACCGGGCCGACTCCGGGCAAGTTCTCGAGTTGCTCGAGCGTCGCCGAGTTCAGGTCGAGAGGAGCCGACGGCGAGGAACCGGCTGCAGGAGGGCTCGCGGCTGCGACGCCGGCTGCGCCCCGCCCCGGGACGACCACCTGCTCTCCGTCGGCAACCGGGGCGGCGAGATTCACCGAGTCGAGCTGTGCCTTGGCAGTCGGCCCGCCGGCGGCTGCGATCGCGTCGTCGATCCTCGACCCCGACCGGAGCCGATAGAGCCCCGCGTGCCGGACGGCTCCCGCTACGTCGACCACCAGCAGCTTCGCCGCGGCGGGCCTCGCACGGACGGGGGCGGGCAACGGCGTCACAGCCGGCGCCGCGCTCCCGCCACCGCCGACATGCTTGATCGCAAAGAGCAGCAAGACGACGACGGCCGCCGCGACCCCGAAGAGCTGGCGTCGTGAGAGCGCCGGAATCCGGACATCCATGTCTTCCATCGTGACAACGCACCGGTGACGCGTGAGTGTCAGCCTCCTCGCAGCTCCGTAAACTCGCGCCCGTGGCGGACTGGGTGACGATCTCGGCCCTGGCGTCCGCGGGCGGGACGCTCGTGCTCGCCGGCGTGACCGTGGCCTCCGTCCGCTCGGCCAACCGGGCGGCACGCGTCGCCGAGCAATCTCTCCTCGCCGGCCAGCGGCCGCTCCTCGTCCCGTCCCGTGCCGAGGACCCGGCGGTCAAGGCGGGCTTTCAGGACGACGTCTGGTTCCTCGTGCCCGGCGGTCAGGGAATCGCGCAGGCAACGGACGAGGCCGACTACTTCGTGATCTCCATCCGCAACGTCGGCACGGGGATCGCGGTCCTCCACGGCTGGCACCTCATTCCGGAGCTCGTGCTCCAACGCGATGCACACGTCACGCCGCCCCCGCTCGAGGAGTTCATCACCCTCACCCGCGACCTCTACGTCGCCCCGGGTGAAATCGGCTTCTGGCAGGGCTCGTTCCGCGACGCCGGGAGCGACCGCTACCGCGAAGCGCGCCGCGCGGTCGAAGCCCCGCAACGCATCGGCGTCGACATCCTCTACGGGGACTTCGAGGGTGGCCAACGCATGATCAGCCGCTTCATGCTTTCGCCGCGCGAATCCGAGGAAGGCGTGCGCTGGTACTCGGCCGTCGGACGCCACTGGAGCGTCGACAGGCCGGAGCCGCGCGAGCGCGAGGCCTAGACGACGAAATTGACGAGCTTCTTAGGGACGACGATCGTCTTGCGCGGCTCGCCGCCGTCCAGGTAGCTCCGCACGCGCTCGCTGGCGCGGGCCCGCGCGACGAGCTCGTCCTCGCTCAGGCCCGCGTCCACCTCGAACCGGTCGCGCACCTTGCCGTTGACCTGGACGACGAGCTCGAACGTCTCCCGCACGAGCTGCGACTCGTCGGGCTCCGGCCACGGCTGCTCCCACAACCGCTCGTGTCCCAGCACCGTCCACAACTCCTCGGCGACGTGCGGAGCGTACGGCTGGATCAGGGAGACGGCCGTCTCGGCCGCGAACCGCGCATCGGGCGCGTCGACCCCGCCGCCCAGCTCGTTCACCAGCTCCATCAGCGCCGCGATCGGCGTGTGGAACTGGAACCGGCGCAGGACGTCGTCCGTGACCCGCGCGATCGTCTCGTTCGCCTTGCGCGCCAGGGCGCCCTCGGTCTCGCCGGGCGACGGCGCGGCCTCTGCGACCTCGTGCACGACGCGCCAGAGCCGGCGCAGGAACCGGACGATTCCCTCTACCCCGTCCGGAGTCCACTCCATGTCCTGGTCGGCGGGGCCCATGAACAGGATGTAGAGGCGCACCGCGTCGGCGCCGTACGCGTCGGTGACCGCGTCGGGCCCCTCGACGTTCCCCTTCGTCTTCGACATCTTCGTGCCGCCGAGCGTCACCCAGCCCTGGTGGAACATGCGCGCGAACGGCTCGCGGAAGCCGACCATCCCCCAGTCGTTCATCGCCTTGACGAAGAAGCGCGAATACAGCAGGTGCCCGGTCGAGTGGTCGATGCCGCCGATGTACTGGGAAACCGGCGCCCAGTAATCGACGACGAAGCGGTCGAACGGCGCCTCGTCGTTGTGCGAGTCGATGTAGCGCAGGAAGTACCAGGACGAGTCGACGAACGTGTCCATCGTGTCCGGGTCGCGCCGCGCCGCGCCGCCGCACTGCGGGCAGTCGACCGCCATGTACTCCTCGTTCTGAGCGAGCGGCGGCTTGCCCTTCGGGGCGTAGTCCTCGATGTCGGGCAGGATCACGGGCAGCTGGTCCTCAGGCACGGGTACGACGCCGCACTGTTCGCAGTGGATGAACGGGATCGGGCAGCCCCAGTAGCGCTGCCGGGACACGCTCCAGTCGCGCAGGCGGTAGTTGACGGTCGCCTTGCCGCGTCCGTCCGTCTCGAGCGCGCCGACGATCGCGCGCGCGCCGTCCGCCGCCGCCAGCCCGTCGAAGCGACCGGAGTTGACGAGCTTCCCGTCCTCGTCGATCACGATCTTCGCCGGCAGCGAGAAGGTCTCGGCGAACTCGCCGTCGCGCTCGTCGTGGGCGGGGACGGCCATGATCGCGCCGGTGCCGTAGTCCATCAGGACGTAGTCCGCGACCCAGATCGGCAGCAGCTCGTCGTTGACCGGGTTGATCGCATGGAGGCCGGTGAAGACGCCGGTCTTCTTCGTCGCCGCCGCGCGTTCCTCGACGGGCCGCGCGCCGGCGTGCCGCGCATACTCCTTCGCCTCCTCGCTTCCATGCTCCGCGACGAATGGATGCTCGGGGGCGACGACGAAGAAGGTGGCGCCGTAGAGGGTGTCGGCCCGCGTCGTGAAGACCGCGACATCGTCCCCGGTCTCCTCGACGCGGAAGAGGATCTCGGCGCCTTCCGAGCGGCCGATCCAGTTGCGCTGGATCGCCTTCGTGCGTTCGGGCCAGAAGCCGCCGTCCGGCAGGTCGTACTCGAGCAGCTCGTCGGCGTACGCGGTCGTGCGCATGAACCATTGCGTCATGTTCCGGAGCTCGACCTCGGCGCCGCACCGCTCGCAGCGGCCGTCGACCACGTACTCGTTGGCGATGACCGTCTGGTCGTTGGGGCACCAGTTGACCGGCCCCTCCCTGCGGTAGCAGAGGTCGTGCGCGACGAACTGCTGAAAGAGCCACTGCGTCCAGCGGTAGAAGGTCGGCTGGTGCGCCGCGACCTCGCGCTCCCAGTCGATCGCCCAGCCGAGGCGCTTCATCTGGGCGCGCATGGTTCCGATGTTGCGCTCGATCGTCTCGCGCGGGTGCTTGCCCTCACGAATCGCCGCGTTCTCCGCAGGCAACCCGAACGCATCCCAGCCCATCGGCCGTACGACGTGCCACCCGCTGCGCCGGCGCACGTGGGTCTGGACGTCGCCCATCGTGTAGTTGAGGACGTGGCCCATGTGGAGGCTCGGGCCCGACGGGTACGGCAGCATCTCGAGCTGGTACCAGTGATTCTCCGGCGTCGGCGCGCCGGGCGCCGGGTTCGGCACGTTGAAGGCCCGCTCGTCCTCCCAGACGCGCTGCCATTTCGGCTCGATCTCGTGCGGCTCGTATCTCGGTGTCATCGGGAAAAGGTCCTCTGGAACGAAAAAACCTCTCCGAGGAGAGGCCGTGGGGAGGCTGGCACAGCGACGCTGCGCATGTCTCCCTGAACTAGGTAAGAAGCAGCTCCTGCATTGGGATCCCGATACTAGCAACGTGCTGGAGCTTTTTCCCGAGACCGCGCAGATCGAGGGCGGCGAGCTCGCGCTCGGTGGTCTTCGCGCGAAGGAGCTGGCACGTCGGCACGGGACGCCGCTGCTCGTCTACTGCGAGCAGACGATCCGGAGCCAGGTGCGCGCGTACCGCGAGGCAGCGCCGGGCGCGCTCGTCGTCTACGGGACGAAGGCGTTCGCGAACGTCGCGCTACTCCGGCTGCTCGCGGAGGAGGGAGCCGGCGCCGACGTCTCGACGCTCGGCGAGCTCGCGTTCGCCCGGACTGCCGGGATTCCCGGCGAGCGGCTCGTCTTCCACGGGAACAACAAGTCGGAGGAGGAGCTGCGCTCGGCTGCGGAGGTCGGCGCGCTCGTCGTCCTCGACACGCCGGGCGAAGCGGAGGCGGCGGCAGCGGCCGGCGTGGGCCGCGTGCTCGTACGGCTGACGCCGGGCGTCGAAGCCGTCACGCACCGCTCGATCCAGACGGCCCACGAGGGGTCGAAGTTCGGCCTGGCGCCCGACGCCGCCGAGCGGGAGATCGAGCGGGCGCGCGAGCTCGGGCTCGAGGTCGAGGGCCTGCACGTCCACGTCGGCTCGCAGCTCGGCCGCACGGACGAGAGCGTGCTCGCGCTCGAGCGCGTGCTGTCGTTTCTCGAGCGACTGCGGTGGCGGCCGCGCATCCTCGACCTCGGCGGCGGGCTCGGCGTCCGCCACAACCGCGACGAGACGCTGCCCTCGGTGGCGGAGTTCGTCGGCCCCCTCCTCGAGCGGATCCCGGACGGCGTGTCGCTGATTCTCGAGCCGGGGCGCTCGCTCGTCGGCCGCGCCGGGGTGACGCTCTACCGCGTCGGCTCGGTCAAGGAGTCGGGCGGCGTCACCTATGCCGCGATCGACGGCGGCATGTCCGACAACCCGCGGCCACAGCTCTACGGTGCCCGCTACGAGGCGCTGCTCGCGAGCCGCGCGGACGAGTTGGCGAGCGGCGTCTACCGGGTCGCCGGCAAGCACTGCGAGTCGGGCGACGTGCTGATCGAGGCGGCGGAGCTACCCGAGCCGCGGCCGGGCGACGTGCTCGCGGTGCCGGCGACGGGGGCCTACACCCTCGCGCTCGGGTCGACCTACAACGGAGTCCCGCGGCCTGCCGTCGTGCTCGTCGCGGACGGGGAGGGGCGCCTGATTCGCCGCCGGGAGACGGTCGAGGATCTGCTCCGCTTCGAGACCTGACGTCAGGCCACGGCGTACAGGCGGCGTTCGCCGTCCAGGCCCTTGAGTGCGAAGAGGCCCCGGTCCTCGAGCTTGATCCCGGAGCCTGCGATCAGGTCTTGCACCGTGTTCGACACGAACACTTCGCCGGACGACGCCTGGGCGGCGACCCGAGCACCGACGTGAACCGCGAGTCCCGCGAGCTTGTCGCCGTGAACCTCACACTCGCCCGTGTGGACCCCCGCCCGGACCTGCAGACCGAGGCCGGTCACCGAGTCGACGACGGCGCCGGCACAGCGGATCGCGCGCGCCGGCCCGTCGAAGGCGACGAGGAACCCGTCCCCGGCGGTGTCGATCTCGCGACCTCCGAAGCGCACGAGCTCGCGCCGCACCGCGGCGTGGTGCGCCTCGAGCAGCTCGCGCCAGCGGCGGTCGCCGAGCTCGCGCGCCTGCTCGGTCGAGCCGACGAGGTCGGTGAAGAGAACGGTCGCGAGCACCCGGTCGGGATCGGGCGCTTCGCGCACGCCGGTCAGGAACTCCCTGATCTCGGCGAGAGCGATGTCGGCGAGCTCGCCGAACATCAAGTGGTCGGCGCCGGGCAACTCCACGTAATGGGCGTCCGGGATCGTGCGGGCAAGGAAGCGGGCGTTCTCGACGTGGCAAACCTGGTCGCCGCCCGAGTGCAAGACCAGAGTCGGCACCCGAATCGCCGACGCGATGTCGCGGACGTCGATGTCGTGCGCCATCCGCATGAACGCCTCCGCCGCAGCCGGTGATGCCGACTGAACCTTCAGCTTCGCATACCAGTCGAGCACCGCCGGATCGTCACCCCGACTCGAGATGAAGGCTTTGAGCGACGCCGGCCGGCGGCTCCAGCTGTCCGCGAGCGTGGACATCGACTCCTCGAATTCCTCGCGGGTGCTCTCGCCCCACGGCCAGTCGTCGGTCTTGTCCTCCTTGACCTCGGCTCCACAGAGGAGGAGCGCCACCGTTCGCTCCGGGAAGCTGGCGGCGAACAGCATCGCCATCGGTCCGCCCTCGGACTCACCGATGAGCGCCGCCCGCTCCGAACCCGCGGCATCCATGACCGCCCGCACGTCGTCCATGCGCTCCTCCAGCGTCCCCGCCTGCACACGGTCGGAGAGCCCCATCCCGCGCTTGTCGAACAGGAGCACGCGCGCGAACGAGCCGAGTCGCTCCATGAAGCGCCGGTACGAAGGCTCCTCCCACTGGACGTGGCGGTTTGTGAACGAGCCCTCGACGAAGACGATGTCGACCGGCCCGTCGCCGACTATCTGGTAGGCGACGTGGACATCGCCGCTGATCGCGTAGCGGATCGCCGGCATGGTGTCCGCCATCGGCGGAGCATCCCGCCGCCACGGCGTGGCGTCAAGGCAGGGCCGGGGGCTACGCTCGGGGAAGGATGCGCCGACTCAACGCGATTCCCGGCGTTCTCCTGATCGCGGTCGCAGCCGCGATGTGGGGAACGGACCCGATCATCCGGAAGACGATGAGCGGCACGACCTCGGCGACGACCATCGTCTTCGGCGAGCACGTGATCCTCGTCCTCTGCACGCTGCCGTTCCTCCTGCCCGCGCTCCGAGCTGTCTTCCGCGCCGGGCGCAGCTACGTGGCGGCGGCCGTCGTCGTCGGCGCCGGAGCCTCGGCGCTCGCCACGATCCTGTTCACGGACGCGCTGATCGGCCACTCCGACTTCATCACGCCGGTCGTGATCCAGAAGATCCAGCCGTTCATCGCGATCGGGGCCGCCGCGCTCGTGCTCGCCGAGCGTCCGAGGCCGGGCTTCTGGTGGCTGTTCCTCCCCGCCCTCGCCGGCTTCTGGCTCGTCAACCAGTCGAACCCGCTCGAGCCGTCGGCGCAAGGAGTCGTCGTGATCGTCGAGGCGACCGCCGCCGCGGCGCTCTGGGGTCTCGGGACGGTGCTCGGGCGCTACATGTCCCGCGAGCTCCAGTTCCAGCACGTGCTGACGCTGCGCTTCTTCTTCGGGCTGCTCGCGAGCGCGCTCGCCCTGCTCGTCATGAACCAGCCCGCGTACTCGAACGGCCACGACAGCGTGCTGATCCTCTACCTCGCGCTCGTCACGGGCCTGCTCGCGCTCGCCCTCTACTACTACGGGCTGCAGCGCACGCCGGCGGTTCTCTCGTCGCTCGCCGAGCTGACCTATCCGGCCGTGGCCGTGATCGCGGGCATCTACGCCTACGACCAGCACCTGCACTGGACGCAGTGGATCGGCGTCGCATTGATCCTCGGCACCGTGACGCTCCTCCCCATGCGGAGGCGGCGCGTCGTCAGCGAGGCGCCCGGCAAGCAGCAGAGCGAGCTGCTTCCGGCACCCGCGACGAGTTAGCCTCCTCTCGTGGACCTGCGGGATACGCCGGAGGAGGCGCAGTTTCGGGCCGAGCTACGCGCGTGGGTCGACGCGAACCTCCCGGAGGACAAGCGCGGCGGCCGCGGTGGTGCGCAGCGGTTCGAGGACCCGTTCATCCGCGAGTGGAGTCGCAAGCTCTATGGGGCGGGCTACGCCGGGCTGACCTGGCCGAAGGAGTACGGCGGGCAGGGAGCGCCGCCCAGCTTCCAGGCGATCCTCTACGAGGAGCTCGCGGCCGTGCAGGCGCCGACGCACGTCGGCGTGATCGGCCTCAACATGGCCGGCCCGACGATCATCGCGCACGGGAGCGAGGAGCAGAAGTCGCGCTACCTCCAGCCGATCCTCGCGGCCGACGAGATCTGGTGCCAGGGCTTCTCGGAGCCGGACGCGGGCTCCGACCTCGCCGCTGCGCGCACGCGCGCCGAGCGGCGCGGCGAGGTCTACGTCGTGAACGGGCAGAAGGTGTGGTCGTCGTTCGCACACATCGCCGACTTCTGCATCCTCGTCACGCAGAGCGATCCCGATGCCGAGCGCTACCGGAACCTCACCTACCTGCTCGTCGACATGCATGCGCCCGGCGTCGAGGTACGGCCGCTGCGCCAGATCACGGGCGAGGCGGAGTTCAACGAGATCTTCTTCAGCGACGTCGAAGTCCCGGTCGAGAACCGCCTCGGCGACGAGGGCGACGGCTGGCAGGTCGCGATGACGACGCTCCTGCACGAGCGCGCGACGCTCGGTTTCGCGCTCACCGCGACCTTCGACGCGCTCTTCGGCCGGCTGCTCGAGGAGACGGAGGAGCGGGATCCGACCCCGCTGGTGCGCGACGCACTCGCCCGCGAATGGATCGAGCTGCAGGGGCTGCGGTACACGAACTACCGGGCGCTCGGCACGTACGAGCGCACCGGCGTGCCCGGCCCGGAGGGCTCGGGCGTGAAGCTGCGCTGGTCGGAGGCGAACCAGCGGCTGACGAAGCTCGCGCGCGAGCTGCGCGGGCCGGACGGCATCCTCGACGACGGCTGGTGGAACCACCAGCAGCTCCGCAGCCGCGGCAACACGATCGAGGCCGGGACGTCGGAGGTCCTGCGCAACATCATCGCCGAGCGCGTTCTCGGCCTCCCGAGGTCGCGCTGATGGACTTCGCGCTCTCCGAGGATCAGCTCGAGCTGAAGCAGGCGGCGCACTCGTGGCTCGCCGACCGCTTCCCGCTCGACCGCGACTGGGAGGCAGAGGACGACCGCTGGAGCGAGCTCGAGGAGCTCGGCTGGCTCGACGTCGCGGAGGCGGGCCTCGGCTTCGTCGAGGAGGCGCTGCTGCTCGAGGAGATGGGATACGTCTGCTACCCGGGCTTCTACCTCGGGCACGTCGCGTCGGTGCCCGGCGACGGCGACGTCGCGACGGTCGATCCCACCCGGCGCTTCAACCGTGTCGACGAGACACCGCGCTTGCGGGCCGCCGCCGCCGCCGAAGCGCTCGGCCTCGCGCAACGCGCCCTCGACCTCGGCGTCGAGCACGCAAAGACACGCACGCAGTTCGGCAAGCCGATCGGCACGTACCAGGCCGTCTCACATCCCCTCGCCCAGACGTACACCGACGTCGAACTCGCGCGCTCTCTCGTCTACTGGGCCGCGTGGTGCGTCGCCGAGGAGGACGAGCGCTCTCCCCTCGCTGCCGCCGCCGCCAAGGCGTTCGCCACCGAGGCCGCGGTCGTCGCGTGCGAGCGCTCGATCCAGGTGCACGCCGGCATCGGCTTCACGTGGGAGCACCCGCTGCACCGCTTCTACAAGCGCGCGCAGTGGCTCGAAGGCTTCGGCGCCCGGCCGCCCGAGCTGCGGCTGGAAATCGCGAGCGCGCTCCTCGCATGAAGCTCGTCCGCCCGGCCGAGCTCACGGACAGCGCTCCCTATGCCTACGCCGCCGTGTCGTCGCCGGGCTCGCGCCTGGTGTTCACGGCCGGCGCGTGCCCTCTCGACGCCGCCGGAGAGACGGTCGCGCCCGGAGACGTGGCGGCTCAGGCGGAGCAGGTGATGCAGAACCTCCGGATCGCACTGCAGGCGGCCGGTGCCGACCTCGGCGACGTGCTGAAGACCACGGTCTATGTCGCCAGCGGCGAACAGGCGGATCTCGTGACCGCCTGGGAGGTCGTCAGGCGTCACTTCGGAAGCCACGACGCGCCGAGCACGCTGCTCGGCGTCGCCGTCCTCGGCTACCGCGACCAGCTGGTCGAGGTCGAGGCCGTCGCGGCTGTAGGAGAATGAGCCGGATGGACGGCCTGATGATGGACTTCCCGCTCACGCTGACGCACCTGCTGCGCCGGGCGGAGTCGTTCTACGGCGACGGCGAGATCGTCACGCGCCTCCCGGACAAGAGCTTCCACCGCACGAACCACCGCGACACGCTGCGCCGCGCGCGGCAGCTGGCGGTCGCGCTGCAGAAGACCGGCCTCGAGCGCGGCGACCGCGTCGCGACGTTGTGCTGGAACCACTACCAGCACCACGAGGCGTACTTCGGCGTCCCGTGCGGCGGCTTCGTCCTGCACACGCTCAACCTCCGGCTCCATCCGAACGACCTCAACTACATCGCGACCCATGCCGGCGACCGCGCGGTGATCGTCGACCGCGCGCTCCTGCCGCTGCTCGAGCAGTTCCGGGAAGGAACGCCGATCGAGCACGTCTTCGTCGTCGAGGACTCGTACGAGGAGCTGCTCGCGACTGCCGATCCCGACGAATGGGTCGACCCGGAGCTCGAGGAGCGCGAGGCCGCGGCGATGTGTTACACGAGCGGCACGACCGGCCGGCCGCGCGGGGTCGTCTACTCGCACCGCTCCTCCGTCCTGCACGCACTCGGGGTCGGCGCCAACAACCCGCTCGGGCTCGGCTTCGGCATCGACGACGCCGTGATGCCGGTGGTGCCGATGTTCCACGCGAACGCGTGGGGCTACCCGTACCTCGCGACGATGCAGGGCGCGAAGCTCGTCTATCCCGGCCCCCACCTCGACCCCGACAGCCTGCTCGACAACATGGAGCAGGAGAAGGTCACGTGGGCGGCCGGCGTGCCGACGATCTGGATGGGGATCCTCGCGCGGCTCGACGCGGAGCCCGGCCGCTGGGACCTCTCTGCGATGAAGGCGATGCTGGTGGGCGGCTCGGCGGTCCCGCGCGCGATGATCGCGGCCTTCGAGGGACGGCACGGCCTGAAGATCTGCCAGGGCTGGGGGATGACCGAGACATCGCCCGTCGCCTCCACGGTCGCGCTTCCGTACGACCTCGCCGAGGCCGACGAGGAGACGCGCTGGGACTTCCAGGCGATGGTCGGATTCCCGCTCCCGTTCGTCGAGGTCCGCGTGCGCGCCGGCGACGAGGAGGTGCCGTGGGACGGCGAGGCGATGGGCGAGCTCGAGGTGCGGGGGCCGTGGGTCGCGGCAGCGTACTTCGATGCGCCAGAGACGACCGACCGCTGGACGGAGGACGGCTGGTTCCGCACCGGCGACATCGTCTCGATCCATCCGCGCGGCTTCATCCAGATCAAGGACCGCTCGAAGGACGTGATCAAGTCGGGCGGCGAGTGGATCTCGTCGGTCGAGCTCGAGAACGCGCTCATGGCGCATCCCGCGGTCGCCGAGGCGGCGGTGATCGCGGTGCCCGACGACAAGTGGGGCGAGCGGCCGCTCGCAGCGGTCGTGCTGCGCGAGGGCGGCTCCGCCTCGGCCGACGAGCTGCGGGAGTTCCTCGCGCCGAGCTTCGCGCGGTGGTGGGTGCCCGAGCGGATCGAGTTCGTGGCCGAGATCCCGAAGACGAGCGTCGGCAAGTTCCGCAAGATCGCTCTGCGCGAGCAGTTCGCGGCGGAGACCGCGCCGACGAGTTGAAGGCCGCCGTCCTGCCGGCGGTCGATGCGCCGTTCGAGCTGCGGGACGTCGACGACCCGGTTCCGGCCGACGGAGAGGCGCTCGTGCGCGTGCGGGCGGCCGGCATCAACTTCCTCGACATCCTGATCCGGCACGGCCGCTACCCGCAGATGCCGGAGCTGCCCGCCGTGCTCGGGGTAGAGCTCGCGGGCGAGCTCGAGGACGGGACGCGGGTGATGGCAATACGTCCCTCGGGCGCGTACGCCGAGCTCGTGAGCGTCCCGCGCGAGTCGCTCGTGCCGCTGCCGGACGACGCCTCGTTCGCCGAAGGCGCGAGCTTCCTCCTCACGTTCCTCACCGCCTACGTCCCGCTGACGCGGCAGGTGCGCTTCGAGGAGGAGCGGACGGTGCTCGTGCACGCCGCGGCCGGCGGCGTCGGCACGGCGGCGATCCAGGTCGCGCGCGCGCTCAACGCCGAGGTCGTCGCGGCCGTCGGCTCGCCCGAGAAGCTCGAGCTATGCCGCGAGCTCGGCGCGAAGGAGGCCTACGTCTACGACGAGCTGCCGGAGGACCTGCGGGTCGACGTGGTTCTCGATCCGGTCGGAGGCGAGCTGTTCGAGGCCGCGGTCGCGCGGCTGCGGCCGCTCGGCCAGCTCGTGGCGATCGGCTATGCGGGCGGGCTCTGGCCCGAGCTCCAGCCGGCGCAGATCGTCGGCCGGAACGTCGGGGTGCAGGGCGTCTACATCGGGCGCCTGCTTCGCCATGCGCCGGACGTCATCGCCGCGGCCACGCGCGAGCTGCTCGAGCTCTGGAGCGGACGCAGGATCCGGCCCGTGGTCGGCGCCGAGTTCCCGCTCGCCGAGGTCGAGGACGCACATGCGCTCGTCGAGTCGCGCCGCAGCGTCGGGAAGGTCGTCCTCAACCCGTGAAGGCGCTCGTCACCGGCGGTCGCGGCGGCATCGGGAGCGCGATCTGCGCGCTGCTCGACGACCCGCTCGTGCTCGACCTGCCCGAGTTCGACGTCGCCGACGCCGATGCCTGGCGCTCCCTCGACGGCGAGTACGACGCCGCCTTCCTCAATGCCGGCACCGGCACGGGCCAGGCCGACGCGGCCGAGCTGACGGACGAGGAGTGGCACCGCATCCTCCGCGCGAATCTCGAGGGCGTCGTCTACGGAACGCGCGAGCTCGCGGCGCGGCTCATGCCCGGAGGCGGCTCGATCGTCGCCACGGCCTCGCTCGCGGGGCTGACGGGGATGCCGCACGATCCCGCGTACACCGCCACGAAGCACGCCGTCGTTGGCTGGGTGCGAGCGGCGGCACCGGGGCTCGCCGAGCGCGGGATCCGGCTCAACGCGCTCTGCCCGGGCTTCACGGACACGGCGCTCGTCGAGGGCGACTTCCGTGACGCGCTCGGCGTCCCGCTCATGGACGCGTCGTTCGTCGCAGATGCGGCACTGCAGGTACTCCACGACGAGGAGACCGGCCGCGCCTGGGTCGTGCAGCCGAACCGCGTCGTACCGTTCCGCTTCCCCGGGGTGCCGGGGCCACGATGAGCCCGCGCTCGAGGAAGCCGTGGGGCGAGTTCCCGCCGCCCGACCCGCACGTGTGGAACACGCTCCGCTATCGCGGCGTCGAGCAGGCCGACGGCCGTGCGGTGATCGAGTGGGACGCGACGCCCGAGTACTGCTTCCACTCGCCGAGCGGGCCGATCGTCCACGGCGGCATGGTCGCGGCGCTCCTCGACACCGCGATGGGCGGCGCCTGCTGGACGCTCATGACCGAGGACGAGGACTTCCTCACCGCCGACCTCCGCACCGAGTTCCACCGCTCGGGACGGCCGGGAACGCTGCGCGCAGAAGGCCACGTAGTGCAGCGGAACCGGCGCGTGGTCTTCTGCGCCGCCGAGCTCCACCAGGACGGGGAGCTCATCGCGAGCGCCCGCTGCACCCAGATCGTGCGTCACAGTTCGAGCGCATAACCACTCCGAGTGGCAGCTGACGACGTGTCTTCGGGTTCGGCGGGCACGCTGCACCGCATTGATGCCGGCGGCTGCGCCGATACCTGCTCCGAAACGGGCCGCGTTAGCGGGCCTCGGCCAAGGCGATCACTTCTCCCAGGCTGCGCTCCGTATCGCCTGCAAGAAGCGGCCTGATGTGCTCGCGCATCCAGGGGCCGCCGACCTCGCGCGCGATGCGATCGGCGTCCGCGGCGGTGGCGAAGTCGAGGATCAACACCAGGTGCTTCTCGTCGACCTTCGCGACGCGAGCCGCGAGCGCACCCGCGTCGACGACAAGCTGCATCCCGTCGCGCGCCGCCTCCGCTGTCGCGTCCGTCAACGGATCACGGAGACGAAGGTGGTTGATCACCAGATACATGGCGCCGACCCTACTCTTCGGTGTCCGGCCAGGCTTCCGCACACACGGTCTCGCACCCGAGCAATGAGGCCGAACCTCACTCAGTCGCTCGTCGCGGCTTCGCCGCACGTGGGGCAGCGATACGGCCGACGTGAGGCGAGTGCTCGGCGCACCGCGTAGACCAGGTACGGCCAGCTCGGTTTGGGTATCTCGCGGGTGGCCTCCACGGTGCCGTGAGTGGGACAGACGGCGGTGCGCGTTTGGATGTCGGCCGCCATAGCGCCTCCCTTCCCGGTATCTGCCTCGCTACTCCGTCAAGCCGAGTCTGACATGCCCGGGCCGCGACAGAGACCCGTCTTGCGCTCTACGGAAGCACCCCGGTACCAGCTCGTCCACGTGTGGCTCCCGCCACAGTGAAAGCCGGGGACATGCCTGCACCAGACTTTAGGCCTCGGCCAGCCGGCCTTCGAGGCTCGCCTTCACCTCGGGCCAGTCGTCGTCGATCACGGCGTACCACGCGGAGTCGCGCCGCTCGCCGCCGCGCACGAGCTGGTGTTTGCGCGCGATGCCCTCGAACGTCGCGCCCACCTTCTCGAGTGCCGGACGCGAGCGCTCGTTCGCTGCGTCCGTCTTGAACTCGACGCGGAGGTAGCGCTCGTCCTCGAACGCGTGGCGCATGAGGAGGTACTTCGCCTCGGTGTTCGCGTCCGTCCCCCACGCCCGCGGGTTGAGCCAGGTGTTCCCGATCTCGACGACGCGATCTTCCGGCCGGTCGCTGAGGAAGCTCGTGTGGCCGACGATCTGACCGTCGAAGTAATGCGCGAAGCCCAGCTCCACCGAGGCCCACCAGCGGCGGAACTCGTCGGGCTCGTGGCCGTTGAAGCGCATCCAGCGCCAGGTGCGCGGATCCTGCGCCACCGCCCAGAGCTCGGCCTCGTGCCGAGGCTCGAGCGGCTCGAGCCGGACGTGGCGTCCCTCGAGCGTTACGTGAAGCGCCAGCCGTCCCCCTCCGCGAAGGAGCGCAGGATGCGGCGGGCGACGACGGTCTTGTGCACCTCGTCGGGACCGTCGTAGACCCGTCCGCCGCGGGCCATCCGCCACATGAGCGCGAGTGGTGTGTCGTCGGTGAGGCCGAGCCCCCCGTGTACCTGGATCGCGCGGTCGACGACCTCGCCGAGCACGCGCGCGGCGAAGAACTTGACGAGCGAGATCTCGACGCGCGCCTCGTCGCCCTCGTCGATCCGCCGCGCCGCCTGCATCGTCATCAGCCGGCACGCCTGGATGTCGGCGGCCGATTCCGCGATCCAGTTCTGGATCGTCTGCTTCTCGGCGAGCGGCCCGCCGGATGCCTCCCGCTCCAGCGCCCGCGCACACATCAGCTCGAAGGCGCGCTGCATCTGGCCGAGCCAGCGCATGACGTGGTGGATGCGTCCCGGGCCGAGCCGCTTCTGCGCGATCCGGAAGCCGTCGCCGGGCTCGCCGAGCGTGTTCGCGAGCGGCACGCGCACGCCGGTGAAGCGCGTCTCGCAGTGCGTCCCCCAGCCACGACCCTCGTGGCCCATCACCGGGATGCGTCGCACGAGCTCGTAGCCGGGCGTGTCGGTCGGGACGAGGATCATCGAGGCCCGGCTGTGCGGCTCCGCGTCGGGCTCGGTCACGACCATCACGATCCCGAACGCGGCGCCGTCGGCCCCCGACGAGAACCACTTGTGCGCGTCGATCACCCACTCGTCGCCGTCCCGCTCGGCACGGCCGCGCAGCAGCGTCGGGTCCGAGCCCGCCACCTCCGGCTCGGTCATGCCGAAGAACGACCGAATCTCCCCGGCGACGAGCGGGCGCAGGAAGCGCTCCCTCTGCTCGTCTGTGCCGTACAGGTGGAGGATCTCGGCGTTGCCCGCGTCGGGCGCCTGGCAGCCGAAGATCAGCTGCGCGATGAAGGAACGCCCGATCTCCTCGTTGAGGTCGGCGTACTCGAGGAAGCCGCTGCCGGAGCCGCCCGCCTCCGGCGGCAGGTGCGGCGCCCAGAGGCCGGCGTCCCTGGCCTTGTGCTGCAGCTCGGAGACGAGCGCATCCGCTGCGTCGTCCTCCGCCGTCAGCGCCCGCTCATTCGGGTAGACGTGCTCCTCCATGAACGCGCGCACGCGCTCGCGCCGCTCCTCCATTGCGGCGATGATCGCAGACATGCGTGAGGCACTCGAGGCGGTACTCGGCCCGATCTCCGAGCCGATGCTGCTGCCGGGCGGGGCCTCGAAGGAGGCGTGGGCGGTCGATGCGGGCGGCGAGCGGCTGCTCGTGCGCCGCGCCGGGGGCGGTGTGATCCACCGGCACACGCTCTCGCTGCGGCACGAGTTCGAGGTCCTGGAAGTTGCCTACGAGCAAGGAGTGAGAGCGCCGCGGCCGGTCGCCTACATCGAGGCCCTCGCCGGCCGCGAAGCGTTCGTGATGGAGCGGCTGGAGGGCGAGACCATCGGGCGCCGCATCGTGCGGGAGCCGGTGCCGGCAGGGCTGCCTGTGCAGATGGCGGAGGAGCTCGCCAAGATCCACGCGCTGCCGCCGGAGCGGCTCCCGTTCCTCGAGGCGGCGACGATCGACCGGCTCGTGGTCGAGCTCGACGAGGTCGGCGAGCCGCATCCGGCGATCGAGCTGGGCCTCTGGTGGCTGCGCGAGAACCGGCCGCCGCCGCGTGACCCGGTCGTCGTCCACGGCGACTTCCGGATCGGGAACCTCGTCGTCGACGGGAGCGGCCTGGTCGGGGTCCTCGACTGGGAGTTCGCCCACCTCGACGACCCGGCGCGCGACCTCGCGTTCTCGCTCGTTCGGGCCTGGCGCTTCGGCGCGGACGCCCTCCGGCTCGGCGGGATCGGCGACGTCGAGCCGTACCTCGAGCGCTACAACGAGCTCACCGGCTTCGACGTCCGGCCCGAGGAGCTCGACTACTGGGAGCTCGCCGGCAACGTCGGTTGGGCGATCGGGTGCCTCACGCAGGCGCAGCGCCATCTGACGGGACAGGAGCGGAGCGTCGAGCTCGCGATCCTCGGGCGGCTCGGCGCCGAGGTCGAGTACGAGATCTGCCACCTCCTGGAGAGGCAGGGCGTGGCGTGAGCGAGCGGCCGACACCGGACGAGCTGGCGGAGGCGATCGAGGAGTTCCTCTCGGGCGAGATCCTCCCGACGCTCGACGACCACCGGCTCCGCTTCCGGACGCTCGTCGCGCTGAACGCGCTCGGCATCGTCAGGCGCGAGCTGGCGAAGCTGCCGCGGGAGGACGACGCCGAACAGCGAGAGCTCGCGGCGCGGATTCGCGGTGGGGACGTCCCGGAGGGCACGCTCGCCCGCGTGAAGGCGGACGTCGCCGAACGGCTGCAGATCGATTCCCCGCGCTACCTCGACCGGTACTAGGCTCCCGCCATGCCGGATCTGAGCGGCAAGGTTGCAATCGTCACGGGCGCAGGCCGCGGCATCGGCCGCTCGCACGCGCTCGCGCTCGCCGGAGCCGGGGCCAAGGTCGTCGTCAACGACCTCGGTGCGGGCGTCGCGGGCGAAGGCTCCGATGCCGGCCCGGCCGATCAGGTCGTCGAGGAGATCCGTGCCGCGGGCGGCGAGGCGTCCACGAACGGCGAGAACGTCGCCGACTTCGCCGGCGCGGAGCGGCTCGTGCAGCAGGCGCTCGACGAGTTCGGCCGGCTCGACATCCTCGTCAACAACGCCGGGATCCTCCGCGACCGCATGCTCGTGAACATGACCGAGGACGAGTGGGATGCCGTGATCGCCGTCCACCTCAAAGGCCACTTCGCGCCGACCCGTCACGCGGCGGCGTACTGGCGCGAGCGGTCGAAGGCGGGCGAGGAGGTGCGCGGGCGCGTCGTCAACACGGCGAGCCCGTCGGGCGTGTTCGGCAACGTCGGCCAGGCGAACTACGGCGCCGCGAAGGCGGGCATCGCGGGCTTCACGATCATCGTCGCGCAGGAGCTGCAGCGCTACGGCGTCACGGTCAACTGCCTCGCGCCGAACGCGCGCACGCGGATGACGGAGGAGACGTTCCAGATGGACGCTCCGCCCGAGGGCTTCGACCCGCTCGACCCGGCCAACGTCTCGACCGTGGTGGTGGCGCTCTGCGCCGACGAGGCACAGGCGATCACCGGCCAGGTGCTCCATGTCTGGGGCGGAGCGGTCAACGCCCTGCGCGGGTGGAGCGCGGACGAGCTGTTCTCCGCGTCCGAGGGCTGGGAGCCGGACGCCCTGCTGAGCGAGCTGCTCGCGCGCTTCCCGGACGGAGCCTCGCCGCCGGGAATGCTCGCCGGGATGCAGTCGGCCGGTGGCCGGTCTCTCCAGGCGGCCGACTGAGTGGCTCTCCTCGAGCTCGACCACGCTCGGCTCAGGTTCGGCGGGATCGTCGCGCTCGATGATGTTTCCCTCGAGGTTGAAGACCACTCAATCGTCGGCCTGATCGGGCCGAACGGCGCCGGCAAGACGACGGCCTTCAACGCGATCACCCGCCTCTACCGGCTCGACTCGGGCGACATCGTCTTCGACGGCCGCTCGCTGCGGCGCGTCCGGCCGAGCCGCGTGATCCGCCTCGGAATCGCGCGCACCTTCCAGAACCTCGAGCTGTTCCCGCGGATGACGGTGCTCGAGAACGTCCTCGTCGGCGCGCATCCCGCGACGCGCCTGCAGCGTGAGCGTGAGCAGAAGCGCCACGCGCTCGAGACGCTGGCCGACGTCGGGATCGCCGAGCACGCCGAGCGCCCCGCTGCCGGACTCCCGTACGGGACGCTGAAGCGGGTCGAGCTCGCGCGCGCCCTCGCCAGCCGGCCGCAGCTGCTCCTCCTCGACGAGCCCGCGGGCGGCCTCAACCACGAGGAGGTGGACGAGCTGGTCGGCCTGATCCGGCGGCTGCGAGACGAGCGCGCGCTGACGATCCTGCTCGTCGAGCACCACATGCGGCTCGTGATGGAGGTCTGCGAGCACGTGCACGTCCTCGACTTCGGCCGGACGATCGCCGCCGGCGAGCCCGCCGTCGTCCAGCGCGACCCGGCCGTGATCCAGGCGTACCTGGGCGGAGAGATCGCGGCGTGAGCGCCGCCCTGCTCGAGCTCGAGGACGTCGAGGCTCGCTACGGGCCCGTCCACGTGCTCCACGGCATCTCACTCGCCGTCGAGGAGGGCTCCATCGTCACCGTGCTCGGCCCGAACGGCGCGGGGAAGACGACCACGCTCCGCGCGATCTCCGGCACGGTGCGGCGCGCCGGGAACATCCGGTTCGGAGGACGCTCGCTCCAGCGCGTCGGCCCCGATGGCGCGGCCCGCCTCGGCATCGCGCACGTCCCGGAGGGGCGCGGCACGTTCTCGGAGCTGACCGTCTCCGAGAACCTCCGGCTGGGCGCCTACACGCGACGCGGCTCGATCCAGCCCGAGCTCGAGCGCGTCTTCTCGTACTTCCCCTGGCTCTCGGAGCGGCGCAGGCAGCAGGCCGGGACGCTGAGCGGCGGCGAGCAGCAGATGCTCGCCCTCGCGCGCGCCTTCGTGCTGCGCCCGCGGCTCCTGCTCCTCGACGAGCCGTCGCTCGGGCTCGCGCCCGTCCTCGTCGCGGAGCTGTTCCGGATCATCCGCGAGCTGAACGAGGAGGAAGGCCTGACCGTCCTCGTCGTCGAGCAGAACGCGCACCTCGCCCTGCAGGCCGCCGACGCCGGCTACGTGCTCGAGGCCGGGCACGTCGTGCTCTCGGGCTCGAGCGCGGATCTCATGGCGGACGACTCCGTTCGCCGCAGCTACCTCGGCTACTGATGGTGACCGCCGCGACCTCCCGGCTCGAAGGCCTCCGCGGTCGCGCGATCGACCCCGGCGCGACCACGGTCGTACTGCTCCTCCTCGGCGTCGCGGTCTTCCTGCTCGTCGGCTGCCTGCAGAGCAAGAACTTCGCCCAGTACACCATCCAGGGCATCGCGCTCGGCTCGGTGTACGGCAGCCTGGCGCTGGCACTCGTCCTCGTCTACCGCGCCACGCACGTCATCAACTTCGCGCAGGGCGAGCTCGCGATGTTCACGACGTACATCGCCTACGAGCTGATGCTGCATGGCTTCTCGTACTGGGCGGCCTTCGCGGCGACGCTCGCGATCGCCTTCGTGCTCGGCACCGTGCTCCAGGTAACGATCATCCGGCCGGTTCAGCACCGCTCGGTGATCGCGACGGTGATCGTGACGGTCGGTCTCTTCGTCCTCATCGACGGGGTCGTCAACTGGATCTGGGGCGGCGATCTCAAGTCCATGAAGTCCCCGTTCGGCAACGGGTTCTTCGTGGTCGGCGGCGTCGCGATCCAGCATCTCTACGTCGGGATGGTCATCGTCGTGTTCGCTTCAGCCGTGCTCGTCTGGGCGCTGTTCCGGTTCACCAAGCTGGGGCTCGGGATGCGCGCCGCCGCGCTGCGGCCGGCGGCAGCGTCTCTCGTCGGCGTCCGCGTCGACTCGATGCTGGCGATCGGCTGGGGCCTCGCCGCCGTGCTCGGCGGCGTCGCGGGCCTGATGGCAGAGCCCTCGCAGTTCTTGCTCACGCCGACCTTCATGCAGCCGATCCTCGTCTACGCCTTTGCTGCCGCCGTCCTCGGTGGCCTGGAGAGCCCGGCGGGAGCGCTGATCGGCGGCCTCCTGATCGGCGTCATGTTGACTCTGCTCGTCGGCTACGAGCCGCACATCGGCCCGATCACGATCACCTCCGAGCTCCAGCTGCCCTTCTCCTTCGTGGTTCTGCTCCTGATCCTGCTGGTGAAGCCGTCCGGACTCTTCGGGCGTCGAGAGGTGCGTCGGGTATGAGGAGGCAGATTCCCGCTCTCGGCTCGCTTCTCGTCGTCGCGGCCGTGCTCTGCATCCTCCCGTTCGTCCTCAGCGACTACCGCATCTACCTTGCCGCCCAGGTCGGGATCTTCTTCATCGCGGTGCTCGGGCTCAACATCCTCACCGGCTACACGGGCCAGATCTCGATCGGACACGGCGCGTTCATGGCCATCGGCGGCTACACGACGGCCGTGATGTCCCGCGACCACCACACCAACCTGGTCGTGACGATGCTGATGGCCTTCGCGATCTGCTTCGTCGTCGGCCTGCTCATCGGCCTGCCGGCGCTGCGGCTCTCCGGCGTCTACCTCGCCCTCGTCACGTTCGCGCTCGCGGTCTCGGTCCCGCAGATCCCGCTCCAGTACTCGAGCTTCCTGGGCGGCAGCGGCGGCGTCCAGTCGTCGAAGACCGTCAGCAACCTCTGGATCTACACCGCCGCCTGGGCGTGCTCGGCGATCCTGTTCGTGGCCGCCTGGCTGATCCTGCGCGGGCGGATCGGGCGCGCCTTCCGCGCGGTGCGCGACAGCGAGATCGCAGCCGTGGCGTCCGGAGTGGAGTTGCCCGTCTACAAGACGCTCGCCTTCGGGATCTCTGCTGCCTATGCGGGAGTGGCCGGGTCCCTGTTCGTGCTCGCGACGAACGGCTTTGCGCAGCCGAGCGAGTTCGACGTCTTCCTCTCGCTGCAGATCCTCGTCGGCGCCGCCGTGGCCGGGCTCGGCTCGCTCTGGGGGATCCTCGTCGGGGCGGCCTTCGTGGGGCTCCTGCCCCAGGTCTCGACGAGCGTGCCGGTGATCGGCGCCGAGCACGGGCGCGACGTCGTCTTCGGCGCCGCGGTGATTCTGGTCATGCTCCTGCTCCCCGACGGCTTCGCGGGCCTGCTCGCGCGGCTCAAGCTGGGAGCGTCGTCGGCAAAGCCGCAGGCGCCCGGCGGGTAGACCGAGCGCCTGCGCCGCCCCGGGCCGATTCGCACGTGCTTGAACCGTGGTTCAATCTCCATCAAACTTCACCGGAAATCGTCTCATCTGACACCACGTCGAAATCGGAGGGGCCATCCATGCCTGTCAACCGTAGGAAGCTCGCGGCACTGCTCGTCGGGCTTCTCGCAACAGCCGCGGCGGCGGGCACAGCTGCCGCGTCGCACAACAGCACGCCTGGGGTGTCGAAGCATCAGATCGTGATCGGCGGCACGTTCCCGTACACGGGACCGGCCGCGCTCTACAAGACGATCCCGGCAGCAGAGCAGGCGTTCTACGCCTACGTCAACGCGAAGTACCACGGGGTCCACGGCCGCAAGATCAAGGACCTCACCATCGACGACAGCTACAACCCGGCCCAGACGGTGCCGGCCGTGAAGAAGCTCGTCGAGCAGGACCACGTCTTCGCGATCGTCGGCAGCCTCGGGACCGCACCCGGTCTCGCGACCTGGGGATACCTGAACAAGCGCAAGGTGCCGCAGGTGCTGCTCGCCACCGGCGACGCGTACTGGGGGAACTGCGTCCACCACGCCTGCCAGGGCTCGGCGAAGCCGTGGACGATGGGGTGGCAGCCCGACTACCCCGGTGAGGCCAAGCTCTACGCCAAGTACATCCTCAAGAACAAGCCGAACGCGAAGATCGGCGTCCTCTACCAGAACGACGCCTACGGCAAGAACTACCTCGCCGGGCTGAAGACCGGGCTCGGGTCGCACAGCAACGAGATCGTCGACGCTCAGTCGTACAGTGTCACCGACTCGGGGCCGGTGATCAGCAGCCACGTCGTCCATATCGCGTCCAGCGGCGCCAATGTGTTCGTCATCTTCGCCACCCCGACCGCGGCGATCACGGCGCTCGCGACGGAAGGGCAGATTCCCGGCTGGAATCCGTTGACGTTCAACAACAACGTGTCGGCCAACCGCCTCTTCATGCAGGCGGCGGCGGCGCATGGCGCGAACCCCAACGGAGTCCTCTCGACGACGTATGTCGCGAGTCAGACCGCGCAGCCGAACCTGCCTGGGATGAAGCTCGCGAAGAACATCATCCACACGTACGCGCCTGCGCTCGACAGCCAGTTCGCGTCGGGCGACAACAACCTCGTCTACGGCCTGGCCGTCGGGTGGACGTTCTGGGACGCGCTCAAGCACTCGGGCAAGAACCCGACCCGCGCGAGCCTCATGCATGCGCTCCGGAGCATGAACGAGAAGAACAACCCGTTCATCTACCCGAATATGGTCGTCAAGACGTCCAAGAAGCGGAACTTCCCGATGGAGCAACTGATCTTCGAGAAGTGGGCCGGCGGAGCCGGCGGTGACTGGACGACGGTCGGGAAGATCCTGAACAGCGGGCACTGAGCAGCCGCACCGAGCGATCGTCAGAGGGGGAGCTTCGGCTCCCCCTCGCCGTTTCAGCCGAGCTGAGCCGCCTCCGTCACAGGAGCCTGGCAGGCGAAGCGCTCGCAGACGTAGACCGCGGGTCTGCCGTCGATGACCGTCTTGCCTTTGAGCAACGGAACGTCGTCCGCGGGGCCGAAGGCGACGACGGCGTTCGGATCGAAGCCGCGTAGCGCGGTGCGGGCGACGTCCGACCGTGGGTCGCCGACAATCGCGAGCTCACGCGACGGCGAGAGATGCAGGTCGAGGGCGCAGAGCGCCCAGCCGAACGCGCTCGGCGCGCGCGGAAGAAGGTCGCGCACGAGGCGGAGAGCCCCGACCGCTTGCCGCTCGAGCTCGTCGTCGCCCCAGATCCGACCGAGCCGGAGCAGGACGAAGGCGAGCATCGAGCTCCCGGCCGGCGTCGGGTTGTCGTCGAACGTCTTCTGTCGCGCGACGAGCTGCTCGCCGTCGGCCGGCGTGAGGAAGAACCCGCCCCGCTCCGGGTCGCCGAAGAGCTCGACCGCCGCGAGCGCGAGCCGCCGAGCCTCGCGCAGCCAGCGCAAGTCGCCGGTTGCGACGTGCAGCTCGTACAGCCCGTGCGCGACGTTCGCGTAGTCCTCGAGGTACGCGGGGAACTTCGCGCGACCGTCGCGCAGCGTCCGCCACAGCGGGTCCGCGCAGAGCAGCTCTCCGAGCTCGACTGCGGCTTGCAACACGGTGTCACTACGCAGCCTGCGCGCGCCCTCCGCCAGTGCGGCGAGGGCGAGCCCGTTCCAGGCGGCGATGACCTTGTCGTCGAGGGCCGGCCGCGACCGCCGGTCGCGGCTCTCCAGCAGGCGAGCCCGCGTCCCGTCGTCCAGCTCCCCGCGCAGGATCGAGCGGCCGTGCTCGAACGGCTGCAGGAGCTCGGCCGGCGCTCCCTCCTCCGCCGTCCACGTGTACGTCAGCCCCTCGACGCCGTCCGTGTCTGCATCCTGCGAGGAGGCGAAGCCGCCGCTCGGCAGCCGCAGCTCCCGCAGCATGTAGTCGAGCGTCTGCTCGGCGACGACGCGGTACCGCTCCTCGCCGGTGAGCAGCCATGCGTGGAGATACGGCGGGACGAGGAGCGCGTTGTCGTAGAGCATCTTCTCGAAGTGCGGCACGAGCCACTGCGCGTCCACCGAGTAGCGGTGGAAGCCGCCGCCGACGAGGTCGTACATCCCGCCGGCCGCCATCGCGTCGAGCGTGATCCGGACCGGATCGAGCGCGCCACGCCGTAACAGGAACTCGAGCACCGACGCCGGCGGGAACTTCGGCGCGTGGCCGAAGCCGCCCCACCGGGGATCGAACTGGGAGGCCAGGCCGCGCTCGGCCTCGGCGAGCAGCGCTTCGGTGAGCGGCTCGCGCGACGGCTCGGTCTCGGCCGATCGCCGCAGCGCGTCGACGAGAGCCCCCGCCTGCGCCGCGACGTCCTCCGGCCGCTCGCGGTAGGCGTCGGCGACCGCGCGCAGCACCTGCCGGAACGACGGCAGCCCATGCCGCGGCTCGGGCGGGAAGTAGGTGCCGCCGAAGAACGGCTCGCCGCCGGGCGTGAGGAAGACGGTGAGGGGCCAGCCGCCCTGGCCGGTTAGGGCCACCACGGCGTCCATGTAGACGGCGTCGACGTCCGGCCGCTCCTCGCGGTCGACCTTGACGCTGACGAAGAGTTCGTTCATGAGGGCCGCGGTGGCCTCGTCGTCGAACGACTCACGCTCCATCACATGGCACCAGTGGCAGGCGGAGTAGCCGATCGAGACGAGCAGCGGCTTCGCACCCTGCCGCGCCTCCATGAACGCCTCTTCGCCCCACGGCCGCCAGTCGACCGGGTTGTCGGCGTGCTGGAGGAGGTACGGGCTCGTCTCCTGCGCCAGTCGGTTCATCGGGGTAGCGTAGGCGCGGATGAGCACTCTGCCCGGCGGCACCGTCACGTTCGTCTTCACCGACATCGAGGGCTCGACACAGCTTCTGCAGGAGCTCGGGGACGAGGCCTACGGGCGTGTCTCGGGCGACCATCGCCGCCTCGTCCGCGAGACCTTCGGCGCCCGGGGCGGCACGGAGATCGACACCCAGGGCGACGCGTTCTTCTTCTCCTTCACGCGGGCGCGCGACGCGGTCGCGGCCTCGGTCGACGCGCAGCGCGCGCTGCGCGACCACGAGTGGCCGGATGGGCGGGAGGTGCGCGTGCGGATGGGTGTGCACACGGGCGAACCGCATGTCGGCGAGGAGGGCTACCTCGGCCTCGACGTGGTGCGTGCCGCGCGCATCTCGGCCGCGGGCCACGGCGGCCAGATCCTCATCTCGGAGACGACGCGCGCGCTGCTCGGCAACCAGCTCCCGGAGGGCGTCGCCGTGCACGACCTCGGACAGCAGCACCTGAAGGACGTTCAGCACGAGCACATCTACGAGCTGACGATCGACGGGCGCTCGCTCGCCGGCAAGCCGCTGAACACGCAGAAGTCGAGCTCGCCCCAGGAGGACATGGGAGCCCGCATGGAGAAGCGCATCAACGCCTTCGTCGAGGGTCAGATCGAGTCGGCGATGGAGAAGTTCCTGAAGAAGGGTCAGCGGGAGTAGCCGACCAGCGTCGCGTGGCGGCGGAAGCCGATCGACTCGTAGAGGGCACACGCTGCATCGCTGACGCAGTAGACGATGGCCTGCCGCCCGCCCTCCTCGTACAGGCGGCGGAGCGCGTACGTGCAGACGGCGGCGCCGAGACCGCGGCGGCGGAACTCGTCGCGGACGCCCACGGGCTCGAGCTCGCCGACCCGGTTCTCGTCATCCGGCCAGACCAGGCAGTACGCGGCGAAGCGGCCGTCGGGCGCCTCGACGGCGCAGTCGAGGGACGCGCGGTACGGCCACGAGGCCTGGACGGTCGCGTAGCTCGCCTCGGTGACCCGCGACGGCGCCCAGACGTCCCGATGGATTGCGACACGCTCGGCGAGGTCGTCCGGTTCGACCGTCCGGTACTGGAAGCCGTCCGGCAGCAGCGGAGGCTCGGGAGCCTCGGGCAAGTCACGCGCGAGGAAGTGCATCACGGAGCCCTGGCGGGTGAGACCGGCGGTTTCGTTCTCCGTGAAGCCGTTTCGCAGCAGCGCCGCACGGGTTTCCTCGTCGTCCTCGAAGGCGCCGGTGCTGCGCGCGTCGGGTTCGGCGAGGATCTCGTCGAGCAGGTCCGGCCGGTCGGACCGGAGATCGAACTCGAGCAGCCCCCGATCGCCCTTGAGCCACGACCAGGCGACGGTCCGGTCGCCGTCCTTCCAGATCCGGATCGTCCACTCGTCCTCCCGCCCCTCGTGCTGGCGGAGGCCCCAGGTGATGTCGCCGACGTGCCACTGCGCCCGCACGCCGAGGTCGCGCCGCTGCTCGAGGGCGAGCTCGTGCATCGCTGCGATGATCTCTGGCGTGAGTCGCACGTACGAGGAGTTGGAGGTCGGGGCGGTCTACCGAAGCCGCTTCGGGCGGACGGTACTCGAGGCCGACAACGTCTGGTTCACGCTGCTCACGCTGAACACGAACCCGATCCACTTCGACGCC
>Ga0207693_10000176_pt1 | contig 57948 bp, 34 predicted proteins | sample LARL81metaG_FD_184347 | JGI IMG/M metagenome (GOLD analysis project Ga0207693, IMG submission 184347) | Corn, switchgrass and miscanthus rhizosphere microbial communities from Kellogg Biological Station, Michigan, USA - LAR L8-1 metaG... | ecosystem: Host-associated > Plants > Roots >... | reverse complement strand
CTGCTCTTCGATCAACTCCTGCACGCTTCTCTCCGGATACCACCCCGCCGTCCCGTTCCATCTCCTCACCACCTGCTCCCGCTCCTCTAAAGTCAGCAGAGACACATCTCCCACAAGAAGATCAGGGGTTTTCGCCACGCTTTGCAGGACGGTAATAAGGTGTCCAATCAATCTTTGAACACTTGATTTTTCGAATGCCTGGTTGTGGTGGCACAGGATTGAGAGTTCATCTCCCGGGCGGACTACGAGCGCCAGTGGATAACTATTGGATTCATTCGTGGAGATTTCAGAGAATTTCAGCGTTGAACCCGCGCCCTTTCGAATGGCTGCGTCAACGGGATAGTTTTCAAAGACAATAATGTTTTCAAATAGTGGCGTGCCGCGCGGAACCTCGCTCCACTCCTGCACCTTTACCAGCGGGCTGGATTCAAACTCCAGGGCGGCCGCATGCTGTTGTTGCAATCTTTTCAGAAAGCTTGCAATCGTCTCATCGTCATTCAGTTGCACTCGCACTGGCAACGTATTAATAAACAATCCCACCGTCTCTTCAAATGCCGGGTCGCCAGAACGGCCAGAGACTGTAGCTCCAAATAAAAGGTCTTTTTCTCCGCTGTACCGTGCCAGCGCCAGTGCCCATGCCGCCTGCACAACGGTGCTTACTGTCACTGCCTGTTCGCGCGCAAGCTCTTCCAGCTTCTTGCTTTCAGGCGCGCTTAAATTGCCCTGAACAACTCCGTATTCATCTTTCAGCTCTTTTCCGCCATCTCGCTCAATCCCCAGTCGGATCGGCTTGTGGAATTCCTGAAGTTTATCGCGCCAGAAAGCTTCGGCTTTCTCTTCATCTTGCTTTTGCAACCATGCAAGATAATCTCTGTACAGGCGCGGGCTTCTGAGTTGCAGCGTTCGCCCTTCACAATAGGAGTCATACAGGCTCAAGGCCTCTCCCATCACAATCTGCCAGCACCACCCGTCCAGCACAATGTGGTGACCAGTCCAGGCAAAGTAATAACTTTCTTCGCCTGTCCTCATTAACGCCAGGCGCATCATCGGCGCTTGTTTAAAATCAAACTCCTTGCTGCGGTTTTCCGTCTGAAAGCTTTTCCATTTTTCTTTCTGCTCGGCTTCACTGCATTCCCGCCAGTCTTCTTCCGTCCACGGTAATTCAATAGTCTGGCGTACCACCTGCATCGGCCTGCTAAGGCCTTCCCACAAAAATGCAGTGCGCAGCGCCGCATGCCGCCGGATCACCTCTTCCCATGCGCGCCGAAATGCCACAAGGTTGAGCCCCGCTTCAATCTTGCACGCCACCTCCAGCACGTACATCGCTGAACCAGGTTCATACAGGCAATGGAAGAGCAGCCCCTGCTGCATGGGAGACATTGGATAGATATCTTCTACATTGGCCAGCTTCGTAGGTTCGGCGCGGTGGATAGCCGCAGCTTTCGTTGCACTCATGCTGTTTCTCCCAGGAGAAATGGGTACCACTAACGTAGTTCGGTAAAAAGGTGTAGCGATTCGACGCCTGTTAAAATCGGCGGCAAACTCAAATGAAGTTTCTTGAATTAAATAACGATTGGATACAGCGGTTCTTTTGAAGAATGAATGTCAGACTGCCCATGGATTACAGCGTCTGGCTTTTACTTGCCTAACAATGAAGCAATTTGCGCCAGTTCCTGCTGCGTCATCTCGGCGACTGGAAAATCTGACGGCGTGAACCCGCCGGCTTCCTCACTGCGGCAATGTTGAATTATTTCGCACACACAATCCATGTAGCGCACCGCAATTTTTTCAATGGTCTCTTGGCGATGCAACTGGTCGCTGTAGCTCCAGTTCATCTGCAGCCTGCCCTGAATTACCACGCCGCTGACATCCAATACGTAAGGGCGACGATTCTCCGGAGCAATCGCCACTCCGCTGTTCTCCTGTGCTGGACTGAGCAAGTCAGAATTTCTCAACACCTGGTCCACTTGGCCCAGATAATTAAAGATAACTTCTGCGCCCGGCATATCTTCAATCTCTTCGCGTATGCGTTCATCCTGCGTCAAATGCCGCAATACGCTATAACCCAGTCCGCGGTTAGGAACTGCCCGCAGCTGCTCTTTGGTTTTGCTCAGAGTCTTGCCGGGATGCCACGTTGGTTCTCTTCGCGCTTTCAGCACCACAGGGTATGTAATCGTGCACCATCCAACGGTCCGCGATAAATCTACGTCGGCAAAAATCTCTTCCCGCCCGTGCCCTTCTAGATCAATGGCTATTGCATCACTCACACTCCATTGCCCCAGCACCCTGGCCAAGGCCGTAAGCAGTACGTCATTGATCTGCGTGTTGTAAATGCCCGGAACATCCTGCAGCAAAGCACGCGTTTCTTCTTCGCTGAGCTGCTGAATTACATTTTTCTGTGTTGCAAACAGGTTTTTACTGGCAGTCATACTTCTCGCCACGCTGAAGTCTAGCGGCAGGCGTCCGGTTTTTTCCCGGCCCTGGATGGCCCAATACTCAAACTCCTGCTTTAGCCTGTCTTCTTCTGCATAACTCTTCAGGCGCTCGCCCCATTCTTTGAATGAGGTCGTCTTCAATCCCAAATCAATTTCGTTGCCGTCTTGCAACTGCTTGTAGCCCCGCTCCAGGTCGTCCACGAGGATGCGCCATGAGACGCCATCGACCACCAGATGATGTATCACCAGCAGCAAGCGCCTGCCGGGTTTCGCACCCAGGTTAAACTCAATAGCCTTCAGTAACCGGCCAGCCTTCAGATTCAAGCTTGCCTGCGCTTGCGCAGTTTCCCGTTCCAGCGACGCTTGTTGCTCATCTTCTGTGAGCGCCGCCAGATCGCGTCTTTCATAGATTCCATTCGGCACGTCCGCTTCACATATCTGCTGCCAGCCGCCAGCAGTGTCGGCATACTTCATGCGCAAGGCATCGTGGTGTTTTGCCAGATACAGTACGGCTTGTTCCAGCCGATTTGTATCGGCCGCGTTATCTAAGCCGAGCAATACTGACTGGTTGAAATAATCTGGCCGGGCCAACTGCCAGAAGAAAAATTCTTTTTGGAAGGGCGTCAGCGGCGCTTCTCCCGTGACCATGCCCTGCTCGGCTGAGGTAACCGCTACTTTACCTGCGACAACCGCCAGCTCTGCAATCGTCTGTTTTTCAAAAATCTGTCGAGGCATAAGGCCGATGCCGGCTTGCCTTGCCCGTGCAATCACCTGAATACTGAGAATGGAGTCTCCACCCAGCTTAAAGAAATTGTGGTTTACCCCCACCCTCTCTATGCCCAGAATCTCTTCCCAAATTCTGCACAATGATTTTTCTATCTCATTGCGCGGTGCTTCATACTCCGGTGCGGCAAGAGCGGCCTCTCTCAGCCGAAGCATGCGCTGAACAGCCTTTCGGTCAATGCTGCCTTCAACGTTGCGGGGCACTGTCTCGACTTCCACAATCATCTTGGGCGTAATCGCTTGCCCCAGCTTCGCCTGTAGGTGTTCGCTTAACTCATCAATCTGCAGGTTCAGGCCAAACGCGCTGCTGACAGCCGCTGCAATCTCGGCATTCTGCTGCCCTGCTGCCCTATACAGAACTACAGCGGCATCTCTCACTCCAGCATGCTGGCGCAGAAGCGCTTCCAGTTCCGCAGCTTCCAGGCGCATGTTATCAACAAAGAATCTGCCGTCGCGACAGCCACAGAACTCCAGGCCATTTCCTGGGCGACGTCTTGCCCACTCTCCGGTACAGTACAAACGTGCACCAGCTACCTTGGCATAAGGGTCAGGAACAAATAACTCTGCGGTTAGCCGGGGATTCGAAATATATCCAAGCGCGAGTTCCCCGCTGACAAAAATTTTCCCCGGCACATGGTCGGGCGTTGGCTCAAATTCACTGTCCAGCAGATGCACAACTGTTCCTGGCATCAACTGTTCCTCGGTGATTCCCGAGAAAGTAGAGCCAGTCAGCGCGTTCAAAGGCGTCACAATCCATCTTCCAGCGGTTTCATCGCAACCGCGGATGTTGAACACCCGCCCAACAATCTCACCATCCAACTCTTGCTTGAGCCAGTTCAGAGTGCTGTTTTCATCGCAACAGAAAATCTGTTTTACAGATTTGAATGCCGTGCGGAACTCCCGCGCCAGCCGCTCCACCACCGTGGCCGATGACCAAAGCACGGATATCTGCTGCTCCCGAATCAGGTTTGCCATCTTCCGCGGTGCCAGAACAGGACGGCTCGGCACATCCACTATGCAAGTTCCTGACGCCAGCAGACGCATCCATTCCACGCTGGCCATCTCCGTCGAGAAACCAATGGGCAATCCCACTCGTTCCAATTCTGCTCCCTCGGATTGCGGCAACCCTTTGCTTTCAGAAAATGCGCTATGCGGAAGCATAATCGCAGCGCCCAACTCCGCCGCGCTGGACCGATAAAGAATGCAAGCAATGCTGTTTGGGCTGATCTCATTTTCAACTGGCTGCTTACTCAGGGCCGCCACTTCGGCCCGGAGATCGTCAATCAACGCCAGTTGCACCGGAAGCGCGGAAAAAAGTTCGGCGCTCTTCATTTCCGTGATCACTAGTGTGATTGCAGAGCCGCTAAGCATACCCGCGAGCCGCGCCTGTGATTCATTCGCATCAATTCCCGCAAGAACCCCGCCGCACTTGAGTACAGCCAGAGAAACCACTGCAATGTCCAGTCCATTCGCCATACAGACGCCAATTCGCATCCCTGGCTCAATGCCTCTCTTGCGCAGATACTGAGCCCACTGGTTGCTGCCGGTCGCTAGTTCGCCCCAGCTTAGTTTCTTACCCGCGGCCACAACCGCCGGAAAACCAGCGTATTGCTCTGCATAGTGCTGCATCCTCACGCCGAGACTGGTGAAGGAATCCGTTCTCTCCGTGCCGCTCCATCCTTTTAGAAGCTGCCTTTCGTCGTCCGCAAGAATTGAGATTTGCGAAACTGGTATATCTGCATTTCTGGCCACGCTCTCCAGAATGAACTTCCAGCGCCCGATCATCGCTTTAACTGTCGCCTCTTCAAACAAGTCAGGCGTGTATTCCAAATGGCCTTGTACGTTGCTCTCGGTTTCCTCCAGCAGCATCGTTAAATCAAATTTTGAAGTCTGCGTCTCATCAAACGATTCTATGCGCGAGATTCGCAACCCCGGCAGTTGCAACTCTCCCTGGGTGGCCTCCTGCAGTGCAAACATTACTTGAAAGAACGGTTGCCTGCTTAGATCACGGTCGGGTTGCAGTTCGTCAACCAGCTTTTCAAACGGAACATCCTGGTGCTCATAAGCTTGCAGCGTCACTTCGCGGACATGCCCCAGCAATTGGCGGAAGCTCGAGTGCCGATTGATCCTTGCGCGCAGCACCAGCGTATTAATAAAAAAACCGATCAGGCCTTCAGTGTCCGTTCGGGTCCGTCCCGCTATGGGGCTGCCCGCGGCAACATCGCTTTGGCCGCTATACAGCGAGAGCAGCAACTGGAAAGATCCAAGCAGCGTCATGAATAATGTAACGCCGTTGTTGCGGCTCAGCTTTCGCAGGGCCGTGATAAGTTCTTCACTCAAGCTGAGCCCAAGGCTCGTTCCGCGTTGGCTCATCACCGCCGGACCTGGATGATCCGTTGGCAGCTCCATCACCGGAATATCTGTCAGTTGTTTGCGCCAGTACCCAACCTGCTTTTCCAGAACTGCGCCCGTCAGCCATTGTCTCTGCCACACGGCATAATCTGCATACTGCAATGCCAGCGGTGGTAAAGATTGCTTCTGTCCCAGAGCATAAGCCTCATACAGGCGGACAAACTCCTTCACTATCACGTTCATTGACCAGCCATCACTCACAATGTGGTGCATTGTGACCAGCAGCACGCTCTCCTGCTCTTGCAGATACAGTAGCTTTACTCGTACCAGCGGCGGACGAGTCAAATCAAATGCTGTCAGCGCTTCGGCCTGGGCCAAACGCTTCAGCTCAGACTCCCGCTCCGCAGAGCTTATGCCTCGCAGGTCAGTCTCTTCGATTTTCAGCTTCAAGTCGTTTGTAATCAGCTGGACCGCGCTACCGTCATGAGCTCCGAAGCTGGTACGTAGAGATTCGTGCCGATTCACGATTTCCTGCAAACTCCAGCCCAATGCTTCGCGATTCAAATCTCCCAGCAGCCTGACGGCAACGCGTAAATTGTAAGCAGCGCTGCCTGGCTCCAGTTGGTCCAGGAACCATAACCGCTGCTGCGCAAATGAGAGCGGCAGCGGGTGATCGCGCGACACAACAACAATGCGCTCACCGTGCTCGGATGTTCCTTGAACAACAAGCTGCTCTGTTATTCGGGCCAACTCCGCCACCGTAGGAGCTTCAAATACATGCCGCAACGGCACTTCAACCCGCAGAACATCACTAATGTGCGCCACCACCTGTGTAGCCAGCAGTGAGTGGCCACCAAGGCGGAAAAAGTTATCGTGGATCCCTACGCGTTCCAGGCCAAAAAGCTTGCCCCATATGCCCGCCAGCTTTTCTTCCATCTCGTTGCGGGGAGCAACGTATTCTTCACTCGCGCCCGAAGACTGTTTTTCCAGCAGCTTTTGCAATGCAGAGTAATCAATGCCGCCCTTCGGCAGCTGTGGCATCTCTGCCAACTGGCGAATATTTCCGGGAACTATGCTTTCTACCAGATGCCGTTGAAGAAATTCTGTGGTCTCTTTCGCAACAACTTGCTGCCCCTCTGTGGTCACAACGAATGCTGTGAAATGCATTACGCCATCAGCGGAATCTTGTGCGATCACTGCGGCTGTACTGAGGTCTTGATGTAAAAGCAGTGCAGCCTCAATCTCTTCTGGGTAAGCAGTTATGCCGCCGACTTTAACGCCCCGGTCCGTGCGCCCATAAAATTCAAGTGTTCCATCAGCGCGACGCCACGCTCTCTCGCCCGTCCGAAAAAGGCGCGCTCCTGCTTGCCCACCGTGCACATCGTTTACAAAAGAAGATTCCGATTCCTGCAGTGCGTTGTCATATTCCAGTGCCAGCGCAGGCCGGCCAATAAAGATTTCACCCAGCACACCGTCTGGTGCGGGCTCAAGATCACGACTTAGCAGATAAATGCCTGTTCCGGCTGCAACATGCTCTATGCGAATCCTTCCATCTGCTGTAGTCGATGCTGGTGCCACATGCAACCACGCGCCACCTGTCGCAAAAGACGCATAGCTGCCCGCAATCTTTGCCAGTAGTTCCGGCTTGAGTAATTCGCGCAATCTAAATAAACTTTCGGGTTTTTCTTCACAAATAATCTGGCGTACGCCCTTGAGTGCTGCAGGAAATTCCTGCGCCATCCGCTCCAATAGAGAACTTGAGGTGAGGAATAAAGTCACTTTCTGGTCGCGCAGCACACCGGCTAATTTGCGGGGCGGGAGCGGCCGTTGCGCCGCCATGCCAACAATACAAGCACCGCGCGCCAGCACAAAAAACAGTGCGCCCGGCATAATGTCATGAGAAAAGCTGAATGCCATGCCGACGCGATCAGAGGGCTGAATTCTGCAGGCTTCCGTACTGCCACTCACTTCTTGAATGCAAAGTGACTTGTGGCTGAGGACTACACCGCGCGGATGTCCGGCCGAGCTTGATTGATACAGCACACAAGCAGGACTCTCGGGAGCGAGTTGCATCCCAGCTGGCCCATCGCTTTGCCGCGATGCTTCAACGCACTCTTCCTCGAAAATAACCACCTTGAACTCATAGGACTGAAATCTCTCAGCCATTCGCGTTGTGGTAATCATCAACGCTGCGCCGCAATGTTCGGCAATCCATTGCAACCGGCATGAAGGCTCCGCAGGATCGAGACCCACCAGGATTCCACCACTTTTCAACACGCCCAGTGCGACTGGCAACAGCGCCGTGAGCTGATCAAGACACACAATCACGCGGGTGCCAGGGCTCACATTGTACTGAATGAGCTGCTGCGCCCATTGGTTCGATTTGCCATCCAGTGCGGAATAACTCAGCTCTTTGCCGTCTTCCACCAGAGCCACTGCCGCGGTCTCCCGCGCATGGTTAGAGACAGCTTTAGTAAGAATTTCCTCGTTAACTTCCTGCGCTTTGCCACCTTGCCATGTACTCAACAACTGGCCGCGCTCAGCGTCTGTAATAAGCGGGATTGTCCCTATAGGCCGTTGCGTGTCTTTAGCAATCTGTTCCAACACCATTTGCCAACGCTTCAACAGCGTCTCAACAGTTAATTGCTCAAAAAGATCTGGAACATATTCCAGCCGGCCTTCAATCCCCTGATCTGTCTCCACCAGCAGCATAGTCAGGTCGAATTTCGCCGCCAGAATGTTCTCTTCTTGCGGCAGCGGCGTCAACTGCAATCCTTTTAGCTTCAACTCATGCTGCGGCGTGGTTTGGAGCCCAAACATGATCTGGAAAAACGGCTGCCGGCTCAAATCTCGCTCTGGTTGCAATTCTTCTACTAGTTTTTCAAAAGGTACGTCCTGATGGTCGTAAGCTTCCAGGCAAAGTTCCCGCACCTGCCGCAGCAAATTTTTAAAGCTGCTGTCATGCTTAACTTGGGTTCGCAATACCAGCGTATTCACAAAAAAACCAATCAGGGAATTCAGCTCGCTCCGCGTTCGCCCGGCAATGGGTGTCCCTATTGTGATGTCTTCTTGCCCGCTATATCTCGCCAGCAGCAATTGCCAGACTGAAAGCAACGCCATGAAGAGAGTTACGCCTTCGCTGCGGGCCAGGTCTTTCAACTGTGCAGCCAACTCTTGCGGTAAGCGGACCGTAATAGCGGCGGCCTGCTGGCTCATCAGCGCTGGCCGCGGATGGTCTAGCGGCAATTGGACTGTCTCAATGCCCTCAAGTTGTTTGCGCCAGTAGCGCAACTGTCTTTCCAGTGTTTCACCCTGAAGCCATTCGCGCTGCCATGTTGCATAATCCGCATATTGAATTGGCGGTGGCGGCAGTGGCGGAGCATTTCCTTCAGCAAAGGCTTCATACAACCGGGACAGCTCTTGGATTACAACTCCGGTGGACCATGCATCTCCGGCGATATGGTGCATCGTCATTAACACAATATGTTCTTCATCACCCAGGCGAAGCAGTTTCACTCTGAGTAATGGGCCGGTTTGCAGCTCAAAAGCCCGCTTCGACTCACCCTCGCGCTGCCGACGAACTTCTTGCTCCTGCTCTGCGAGAGATAAATGTTGAAGATCAGCTGCTTCAATCGGCAACTCAAGCGGACTTCCGATTGTCTGTGTTGGTATTCCATTTTCTTCCTGGAATGTAGTGCGCAACACTTCATGCCGCAGCACTATCGTATTCAGGCTTTGCTGAAGTGCATCTTTATTCAACGGTCCCCTGATCCGTACTCCAAATTGCATGTTGTAGGCAGTGCTTCCGGGTTGCAACCGCTCTAAGAACCAGAGCCTCTGCTGCGCAAATGAGAGCGGCAACGCCTGTTGGCTGCCCCTTTGAATCGCAGGGATATCAAGACTTGTGGATCTTCTTACTTCGCGTATTTGTCTTATCAGGCCTGCCACAGTCGCCGTGTCAAAGAGAGACCGTAGCGGCAGTTCTACTGAGAAGACTTCCCTTACTCGCGAGAGCACCTGAACGGTAAGCAATGAGTGTCCGCCAGCGGCAAAGAAATTTTCATGAGTTCCGATATGCTTTCGCTTTAGTGCGTCAGCAAAGATCGCAGCCAGTATTTCCTCGTCCTCTGACTGTGGTTCTTGCGAAATATTGAGTTCGATGACAGGCGCCGCCATGAGCGCCAGGCTGCGTCGATTGATCTTGCCATTGGGAAGCAGCGGAAGTTGATCTAGAGCCACCAGCGAAGCAGGAACCATATAGCTGGGTACTCGCGCCGATAAAAACTCAGAAACTTTCCGCTCCCAAGCCGGCTCCTTTTCGTTAAGCACCAGATAAGCCGCCAGATACCGTTCGCCGCTTTCATTTTCGCGCACACTCGCGGCTGCCGATTGCACAAGCGGATGCTGCTTCAATACCGCTTCAACTTCTTCCAGTTCAATCCGGAATCCGCGAATTTTTACCTGAAAGTCCGTTCTGCCCAGCGGTTCCACGTCGCCATTTGGAAGATACCGCCCTAGATCGCCGGTGCGGTAAATCCTGTCTCTATCCTTATTATTATGGTTGAGGGCAGAAATAGCCCAATTCGCCAAAAACCGCTCAGCTGTCAGCTCCTGATCATCCAGGTAACCCAACGCCAGATGTGGGCTGCGAAAATAGATTTCTCCAATTTCTCCAATTCCGCAGAGCTGCCTTAACGTGTTGAATATTAATAGCTGTACATCTTTGAATCCTTGCCCCACGGGCACAACCAGCTTCTGGCCACCTGTGGCCGGATTCTCGAAATCTGGCTGGGGTTCAATAACATAGTGCGCCAACGCCTGTTGGGTCTCCGTGGCGCCGTAAAGGTTTACGCATGCCACTCCCGGAGCTAATTTCTGGAAGGCATGCACATCTTCCCGTGTCAGGGCGTCGCCCACAAAGAAAATGTATCGCAGGGAATTAAGCCTTTCCGTGTTCTCCATTTGACCACTGCGAATCAGCTGTCCGATGGCGGGAGTCAGGTTCATCACGGAAATCTTGTTCTGCCGGATCCATTGCAGAGCTTGCCCCGGCTCCTTCCAGCCCTCTGCATCTGGGATGAAAACAGCGCCACCTGTCATGAGCGCAAGAAAAATGTCTCGGTGCAGCGGGTCGTGCGCCAGCCCGGAGAACATGCTGAACCGGTCAGAAGATGTGAGAGCAAACTTTTCTGCCAGAAATGGCGCAAAGTGGCTGAGAGATTTGTGCCCTCCCAAAATGCCCTTTGGCTTCCCTGTTGAGCCAGAGGTAAACGCTATATAGGCCGGATCGTCCGGCATCACCGTGATTGATGGCTTCTCTTGCCCATAACTGTTCAGTGGATTTCCCGCACTCCAGTTTTTGCTCTCCGGAAGAATCACAATGGAGCACTTTTGCTCTGCCGCAAAAACTTTGATCGCTTCTGGCAGGTCTCCTGCTCCAGACAAATGCAGCAAGGCCTTGGCGCCCGCCAGTCGGAGATAATCCACAAGTCGGGCCGATGGATAGGCCGGATCGAGAATCACAAACACCAGTCCGGCCTTCATGATTCCAATAAGTGACGGCACCAGTGAAGCGCTTCTGTGAGCATAGATCGCTACAACAGCGCGAAGATCCAGTTTCGAGCTGAGCAGCGCATTGGCAATCCCATTGCTTATCTGATCAACTTGCCGGTACGTCCATGCCACATGCGGATCGCTGACAGCAATCCGCTCAGGAGCGGCCTCTACCTGTTTCACAAAAAGATCATGCACTCCGCTGCGCCATTCAGAATCAAGCGGCGCAGTCATGTCCGGCAGGACTCGTTTTGCTTCGGCTGTCACCAGTGAAATAGAGTTGATGTTGCGGCTTGGATTTTGGCTGACCTGCTCTAACAACAACTCATATTGGGCCAGCAGTTCATGCATACGTTCCTGGGTAAACAATTCAGCGTCATAAACCAGGCTCACCGTAATGGCGCCGCGTTGATTGGCTGCATAAAGCGTAAGATCAAATTTTGCGCTGTTGTCTGGAACGTCAACGAGTTCAGCCTGAACGCCCGGGAACTGGATCTCCAGCGCTTCCGGAAAACTCAGCATATTAAACAGGATGTTGAAAAGCGGCACCGTACCCGACCCACGCTCCAGATTGAGCGCGCCCTGTATCTTCTCAAACGGCACATCCTCATAGGAGTATGCTTCCAGCCCAACTTCGCGAACATCTTTTAATACATCAAGAAATGACCCGTTTTCTCTGATCCGCGTTCGCAACACGACTGTATTCAGGAAACACCCAATCAGCCGCTCTAATTCCACGCGTTTACGACCGGCTACAGGCGCTCCCAACACAATCTCATCCATCCCGGTGTGGCGATGTAAAAGAATCTTGAAGGCCGCCAACAGGACCATGAAGAGTGTAGTCTGCTCCAGCTGGCATATACGGAGAAGCCCCTGTGACACAGTTTGGGAGAGTTGCCGCGTCAGGCGCTTGCCCGCATGTTTTGATACCGCGGGACGAATGTAGTCCGCTGGCAGCACTGTCGCTTGCAAATCATTCAGCTTCTTCTTCCAGTGCTCAATGGCTGGTTCCAGCCCACCACCAGATAACCACTTTCTCTGCCAATAACTGTAATCTGCATATTGGATTGGCAATTTCTCAAGTTTTGCCGGCGCGCCATTCACTAAAGATCCGTACAGCTCCATAACCTCTCTGATGAGAACCATCAGTGACCATCCATCGGCAATGCTGTGATGGATGGTGAGAAGTAACAGGTGGCAATCAGGCCTGCTTTGCAGAAGAGCAATGCGCAGCAGTGGACCCGCTTCAAGATTGAACGGCTTACTGGCAATGGCCGCCGCTTTTTCTAAAATCTCATTGTCAGCGACACTCTTGAGTTCAAGCCTTACAGTTGCCTCTGGCGATATCACCTGCATCAATGCGCCATCCACTGAGCGGAAAGTGGTCCGCAAAGATTCGTGGCGGCTGACAATCTCGTCAAAACTCGCCTGCAAAGCAGCTACATCCAGAACTCCTGTGAACCGCACGCTGCCAGATATCTGGTAAGCCGGATCGCAGGGATCCATTTGCGCCAAAAACCAGATGCGCTCTTGGGCATATGAAGCTGGAAAGGCAAAAAGGTCTTTGCTAATGGCAGGGGTCATGAGAATACTAAATTTGGCTCTGCTTTACAGGCTCGAAAAAAGGATATTGATCAAATGCGAAAGGCTTCGCGAGAAATCGGGACCAGCTCTGGCACATTGTCGTGTGACAACTCCAGTTGGCTTATGTATTGTGACATGGTTTCAATGGTGGGCCGCTCAAACAGTTGGCGTACCGGTAAATCAACGTGCAGCACTTCCCGCACCCGCGCAATCAGCTGGATAGCGAGAAGAGAATGGCCACCCGCTTCGAAGAAATTGTCACGGATCCCGGGGCGCTTCACTTTCAAAACTTCTGACCAGATTTCAGCCAGCGTTTCTTCCGTGATTGTGCTGGGAGCCACGTACTCTTTGGCCACGAATTCCGGCTCAGGCAGGGCTTTGCGGTCTACTTTACCGTTGCGGGTGAGCGGGAACTCTTCCAGAAAAACATAAGCAGCGAGCAGCATATATTCCGGCACAATGCCGCGCAGATGTTCGCGCAACATTTCAACCTCTACCGCCGATTGCCCATTCTTCTTCACGAGATAAGCAACTAGTTTCTTGTCTGCCTCGTCGCCTCTTGCCATGACCACAGCTTGCTCCACTGCGCCATGCTTCATTAGCGCTGCTTCTATCTCGCCTAATTCAATCCGGTGTCCGCGCAGCTTTACCTGATGATCGAGCCTGCCGAGGAATTCAAGCATTCCGTCAGCTCTCCAGCACGCCTGGTCTCCGGTGCGATAAAGTCTCTGGCCGGGTGCGCCAGCAAAAGGGTTTGGCAAAAATCGTTCTGCGGTAATTTCCGGCCGCTGCAGATACCCGCGCGCCAACCCTTCGCCACCAAGCCAAAGCTCACCAATCACTCCTACAGGCACTGGACGCATCGCCTGGTCTAGAACATACGCCTGACTATTCGTGATGGCTCGGCCAATCGTTACCGCTTCTTGTTCGCCACTGGGAACCGAGGCAAACGTTGAGTAAGTTGTATCTTCTGATGGACCATACAAATTCAATACTCGTTCAACATGTTTAAGTTCATAAATTTGGTCGACCAATGCCCTTTGCAGTTCTTCGCCGGCCAGGTTCACCACTCGCACAGATTCCGGAACTGCCTTCATACGGATCAGCTCACGCATAGCGGAAGGCACGGTATTGATAAGCGTAATCTCCCCTTGATCGTCTGTTTCTGCCAGTTCCAGAACGTTGGAAACCATAATGACTGTGCCGCCGCATACCAGCGGTTGGAAAATTTCAAAAACAGAAAGATCAAAACAAATTGAAGTGGAAGCTAGTGTTCCTGCAATCTCGGCGGGTGAAAATATCTTCGCGGCCCAGTCCAATAGAGCTGCGGCGCTGCCATGCTGGATTGCCACAGCTTTCGGCTTTCCGGTGGATCCAGACGTATAAATAAGATAGGCAAGGTTCCCCGCACTCACAGCGGTTTTTATCTCGCTGGAACTTTCCGCGTCGATCGCTGCTCTGTCTCCATCCACCAGAACCTGTGCAATGCCATGCCGCTGGAATCGTTCCGCTAGCTTGTTCTGCGTAACCAGAACTCGAGCCTGAACATCTTCAAGCATCATCTGCAAACGTTCCACGGGATAAGTTGTATCCAGTGGAACATAGGCTGCGCCGGATTTGAGAATTGCCAACAGCCCAATCACCATCTCCAGTCCGCGCTCCAGGCAAATGGCGACCCGCGTTTCTGGGCCAACTCCCATCTTTGCTAAATAATGCCCAAGCTGGTTGGCACGACGATTCAACTCACTGTAGGTAAGCGCTTCGCCTTTGTGCTTTACTGCCATGGCGGATGGAGTGCGCTTTGCCTGCTCCAGAAACAATTCGTGAATACATTTGCATGGATAGGAGGTCGCCTTCGGATTCCAACCCAGCACAAGCTGAAACTCAGCTTCGCTCAATAATGGCAAATCATCGATGCTGACCTCGGTAGCGTCAATCATCTTGTTGAGCACTCGAAGCCAATGCGCCATTAGAAGGCCCATCATGGATGCTTCATAAATTTGAGCAGTATAAGAAAGGTCGCATTCAATTCCTGTTTCCTTTTCGCTCAAAAGCAATAGCAGATCAAATTTTGCCAGTGGCGTTCGTGAAGAGAATCCGCTTAATCGCAGTCCGGGCAACTTCAACTCGTTGTGCTCCGTATTCTGCATTGAGATCATGGCCTGGAACAGCAACGTCTTTCCTGTATTGCGATTCTGTGCAAGTTCTTCTACGAGCTTTTCAAAAGGAATGTCCTGATTTTCATGGGCATCAAATACCATCTCTCGTGTACGTTGTAATAGGGTCCGAAAAGTGGGATTGCCCGCCAGGTCATTGCGCAAAACCAGAGTGTTCAGAAAAAGCCCAATCATTCCCTCAATTTCAGTGTGCTCGCGGTTCGCAACCGGACTTCCAATCGCTATGTCCTTCTGGCCGCTGAAATCAGACAACGCAACGGCGAAGGCAGCCAGCAAGGCCATAAAAGGCGTTACTCCTTCACGGCGACACATGGCTCTTAACCTGTCAATTGTTTCCGAGGAAATAGTGACGCGTTCACTTGCAGATATGCCGCTACGTTCAGCAGAAGGCAGCTTTCGTGACGGCAATTCAAGGCTTGTTAAACTTGCCAACTGCTCTTTCCAATAGGCCAATTGCTCTTCTATTATCTGGCCTTGCAGCCGTTCGCGCTGCCAAATTGCATAGTCACGGTATTGAATCTTCAGTGCTGGCAATATAGCGTCATGACCTTCAGCATATGCCGTATACAACTGCTCAAATTCGCGCACCATCACGCCTACCGACCAGCCATCACTGACAATATGGTGCATGTTCACAAGCAGCAGGTATTCTTCGTCTGCCAACTGGATCAGCTTCACACGAAGCAGCGGACCATTGGCAAGATCAAATGCGCGCAATGCCTCTTGCTCGGCCAGTTGCTGGGCGGCGGACTCACGTTGCGAGAGCGGCAAAGCACGCAAATCGTCCTGGTCAACCGCAATCTGAAGCTCACTTGTAACCAGTTGAACCGGCGTGCCCTCTTCCAGCTGAAATCTAGTTCGCAACGTTTCATGCCGCTCAACAATCTTGTTAAACGTTCGGTCCAATGCATCCTTATCCAACCGCCCACTTAGACGCATCTCAAAGGGCATGTTGTACACCGCTTCGCCCGGATTCATCTGGTCCAGAAACCATATGCGCTGCTGCGCATAGGAAAGTGGCACATTTTTTGGAAACGTCAACCGCGTCAGCGGTGGTGAATATATTTTCCACGAGCTTCGCGACTGCCTTATCAGCTCTGTCAATTGCCTCGATGTCCGCGCTTCAAAAATAGACCGCAGCGGCAGATCTGTACCAAATACCTCCCGCACCCGTGAAATGACCTGCGTAGCCACCAGCGAATGGCCGCCAAGCGCAAAGAAATCCTGGTCCGGATATACTGCATCGCGCTTAAGCACTGCCGCAAAAATATTGGAAAGAATCTCTTCTTCCGGCCTGCTCAGCGATTGTTGTCCCCGTTTATCCAGAGCTTCTGGATTCGGCTCCGGCAGTGCCTTGCGGTCCACTTTGCCATTGGGAGTCAGTGGAAAATCCTGCATCTCCACAAAGACCGCAGGCACCATGTACTCTGGGAGTCTAGTACGAAGATAATCACGTAAAACAGCTGTGCTGGAACGGCCACCCGCATCTGCGCCGACAATATAAGCCACTAACTGTTTTTCGCCGGATGAATTCTCGCGAACCATTGCCAGCGATCGATCCACGCTCTCATGTTGAAGAAGTGCAGCTTCAATTTCACCCAGTTCAATCCGGAACCCGCGCAGTTTAATCTGATGATCCAACCTTCCAAGGAAATCAAGCTCTCCATCGTGCGTCCATCTCACACGATCTCCGGTTCGATACAGCCGCTCTCCCCGCTTGATCGAAAATGGATTTGGCACAAATTTTTCTGCCGTTTGCTCAGGCCGGTTCAAATATCCGCGGGCTAGTCCAGCTCCGCCAAGATACAGCTCGCCTGCTACTCCCGTCGGCATTGGCTGGCCTTGCGAATCCAGCACATAGGCCTGCGTATTTGCAATCGGCCTACCTATTGTGACTGGAAGCGCGCCTCTCTTCAGTGGTATGAAACTCGAATAAGTAGTATCTTCAGACGGTCCATACAAATTAAAGACAGACTTTACCTCTGCGGCTTCGTAAATCTGTTCCACAAGGCTGCGGTGAAGCGCTTCGCCGGCAAGATTTACAACTTGCACAGAGGAAGGTATGCCATTCACGCGCAACAGCTCCGCCATAGCTGAAGGCACGGTATTGACCAATGTTATCCGGTTGCTGGCAAGCCATTGCGGCAAAGCCAGAGCGTTGCTTGCCAGAACTACAGCGCCGCCGACACTAAGGGGCACAAAGATTTCAAACACCGACAAGTCAAAACAGATTGAAGTGGATGCCAAAACACCCCGCAACTCCTCTGCACTGAACGCTCGCTGCGCCCATTGCACCATGACGCTCGCACTGCCGTGGACAATGGCAACACCTTTAGGTCTTCCCGTAGAACCCGACGTATAAATCACATAGGCAAGATTGCTATGATTAATTTTTGTCTCCGGGTTCGCGCCAGACTCACTCGATATCTCTGTCCCCAAAGTGTCCACATAAATTTTTGTGCCGCTGAAATCATGAGACAGCAAGTCGCTCAAGGAGCTTTGTGTCAGCAGTATTTGGACCTGTGCATCGGCCAGCATAAACTCCAGCCGTTCGCGTGGATATTGGGGATCCAACGGCAGATAAGCTCCTCCTGACTTCAATACTGCAAGAAGCGCAACTACCATGTCCGCGTTGCGGTCCATGCAGACGCCAACGCGCGTCTCGGGGCCAACGCCCCACTTCATTAAATATCGCGCCAATTGGTTGGCCCGGCAGTTTAGCTCTTTATAGCTCAGCTCGCTGCTCTCATCCACCAGGGCCGAAGCATCTGGCGTTAAGTCAGCTTGTCGCGCGAAAAGTTCATGAATACTTACATTGGGAAATGCGGCTTCGGTACAGTTCCAATCCTCAAGCCTCTGCCGCTCAGCCTTGCTCAGCAGCGCTAAGTCTCCAATGCGTTGTGCCGGCTGCGCCACCATCTGCTCGAGCAAAATGCGGAAATGTTCGGCCATACGCTGAACAGTTGATGCTTCATAAATATCTTCGTTGTATTCAATGGCCGTACGTAACCCGCTTTCAGTTTCCACGGCATTAAGGGTCAGGTCGAACTTGGAAGTGCCTGCGTGTATTTCAGGCAAACTCAAACGCAGACTTCCAAACTGCGGTGTTTCGGCCAGGTGTGGTTGCACCGCCAGCAATACCTGGAAAAGAGGAGAGCGCCCCGCATCCCGTTGAAGCTGTATCTCTTCAACCAGTTTTTTGAATGGCACTTGCTGGTGCTCGCAAGCATCGAAGGTAATCTTGCGTGCCTGCGCAAGCACTTCAACGGAACTCATGCTCCAATCAAGCCGTACACGTAAAGGGAGCGTGTTGACGAAGAACCCAATCAGATTTTGAATCCCTCTATGACTTCTTCCGGCGAGTGCCGCGCCAACTGCCACATCGCTCTGGCCTGTGTACTTGCCGAGCAGCACCTGAAAGGCAGTTAAAAGAATTGTAAAAAGCGTAATACCTTCGTTGCGTGCAAAAGTCTTTATGCTGTGCTGCAGCTTCGCTGGCAAAGAGCCCTGAACAAGACTTCCGCGATGCGTAGGCACGGCCGGGTGCAGACGGTCAGCAGGCAGGTCTAGTACCGGCAGGTCAGCCAGTTGTTTGCGCCAGTAATCCAGGCTCCGATCCAGCAGCGCTCCTTGCAAACGCTCATTTTGCCAGAGTGCGTAATCTGAATATTGAATTTCCAACGCGGGCAACGGCGATTCATTTTCCTCTTGAAATGCTGTATACAACGTTCCCAATTCCTGAAGCACCACATTTAACGACGACCCATCGCACACAATGTGATGAGCCAGAATCAAGAGGAACCATTCATCCACTCCATACTTCGCAAGAAGAAAGCGTATCGGTGGATTCTGGTCAAGTTGAAACGGGCTCGCCGTTTCCCGTCTTACTAGAGATTCAAGTTCCTGTAAGCTCCCAGAATCTTGTGGCAGCTCAATGCGCGGGAGTTCAACTGGCTTAAAAAGCTGAAGGGATTGATAGGGAACGCCATCAACAGAAATGAAAGTGGTGCGCAGAATTTCGTGGCGTTGCACGACTTCATTGATCGCCATGCCTAGAGCATTGACATTGATGTCTCCCTCCAACCGAACGACACAATGCTCGTTGTAAGCGCGGCTTTCAGGATACAGTTGCTGCAAAATCCAGACTTGCTCTTGTGACGGCGCAAGTGGAACTAGACTACCTTTCTGCCGCGGGCGCAAAGCAATTTGCGCATCTTCCACCTCATTCGCATCCGTTTCATCTCTAGTTTCCAGGCGAATGGATATGAATGATGCGATCTGTGCAATGTTCTGATCGAGCAAATCACGCAGGGAAAACGTGATGCCGGTTTCCGCTTCAATTTTCGCCAGCAGATTAAATGCCATCAGTGAGTCAATCCCCAGTCTCACCAACGTTCTGCTTCTAGCTGTCGCATCCAATGGCTGCTTCATCGTGTAAGCAACTAGCTGGATGAGGTAACCTTCCAGAAAAGTAACCCGGGCAGACAAATCCTTAGCAAAAAGCGTTTCTCGTGCAAGTGGAAGGGGCTCCGGGCTTAAGGAATCATCTGCGAGCGTGGACTCGGCCAGCGTGGGAAGTTCACCCTGCACAAATTTTTGCTTACAGGCATTCCGCTGGACTTTTCCACTAGAGGTCTTTGGCAATGCTCCGGATGGAATCAGCACAACTGAGAACAACCGGATTTCATGTGCTTCGCCAACTGCCTGGCGGATAGCGCCCAATATCTGGCTGAGATCGGCCTGTTTCTTTCTCTCAACTTCAGCAACAACAATTACAGATTCCAGACCGGAATTTGTGAGCGAGAAAGCCGCGCATCCATTGCGCCGCAACGCAGCGTGGCTGTTTTCAACGGTTTGCTCAATGTCTTGTGGATAATAATTTCTTCCCCTCACAATGATGCAGTCTTTCAACCTCCCGGTAATAAAGAGTTCGCCGTCATGCACAAAGCCTAGGTCGCCGGTGCGGAGATACGGTCCCTTGCCATTATTCAGATAAGCTTGAAATGTGCTTTTGGTCGCTTCTGAATTGTTCCAATATCCGGCGGCAATACTAGGCCCCGCGACCCATATCTCACCGACTTCTTTTTCTCCGCGTGAGGTCAACGCATCAGTATCAACAATTGCGATCTCATGGTGGCGGCTTGGGCCTCCGCAGCTGACAAGCCTGCTACTGGGCTCCATATTATTAGAAACAATTTCTGCATGGTTCTGCACCAGCTTGCCGGTGTCAACACAGCATGTTTTCGCACCGCTCCATGGCTCGCTGCTGGTAGCCTTTAGCGAAGCCTCTGCTAGCCCATACACCGGATAAAACGCTTTGGAACTAAAACCACAACCGGCAAAACGATCAGCAAAGCGGTCAAGAGTTTCAGGGCGAATGGGCTCAGACCCATTAAACGCGACTTTCCATGTGCTTAGATTGAGAGACGAAAGCTCCGCTGCACTGATTCTCTCTACGCAAAGATCATAGGCAAAATTCGGGCCGCCGGCATGCGTCCCACGGTAGTGGGAGATCGCGTTGAGCCATTTGAAAGGCTTATGAATAAAGGAGGAGGGAGACAACAGGACCGCGGGAAAGCAGCTGTAAATTGGCTGCAGTATTCCGTAAATCAATCCCATGTCATGGAAGTGTGGAAGCCAGTTGACTGAGACCGTATTTTTGTCAAAGTCGCCGTGGGCTGCAATTGACTCCAGATTCGCCAGCACCCCGCTGTGCGTAACCATTACGCCTTTCGGGTCTGACGTTGAGCCCGACGTATATTGCAAGTAGGCAACTTCACCGACAGGAGTGGCGGGCGCTATCTCTTCTGCTAAACGATGCGCAGTCAGATCAGTGGCAAGACATTTGACATTGACTCCGCAGCTCGTAATAAAGGATGAGACCGCATCCAGACGATTCTCGGTAGAAAGCGCAACAGCACAACTCGCATTGCGCATCAGCGTTTCTATTCTAGGATATTCCCTGCGCGAACCAGGCACATACGCTGGCACAGCAATTACGCCTGCATAAAAACAGCCGAATAATGCCTCAATAAACGCTAGCCCCGGCCCATAGAGCAGCAAGGCACGGTCTCCAGCTTTGGCGTAAGGCGTTATCTGACCGGCTATCTGCCTTGCTCTTTGATCTAACTCTGCAAAGGTGAGTGAAGCCTCCTCTTTGCTGCCATTTGCCAGCCAGCGATACACCTTCATGGAAGCGTGCTCGCGCGCACGCTCAATCAGCAGATCACTGAGTGTGGAGATTACGGATTGTCCTCTGGCGGGGGCCACAGTCATGGAAATTTGCAGAATGCAGAACGATCGGAATGTTCAAGTGCGTCCAGAATTGGCGGTTTGATTAACCGCTTACGCGGGCGTTGGCCACTTTCAAAGGCTGCGGCTCGGCCACTGGCCTTGAGTCGCTCACCACCTGGCCATCATCCAGCTTTATGATGCGATCAGCAATCTGGTAATAACGATCGTCATGGCTGATCACGATCACCGTTTTTCCTTTCGCCTTGAGTTCCGGCAACAAAGACATATAGAAAACATTTTTAAACTGTGGATCCTGGTCAGCAGCCCACTCGTCAAATACATAAATGGGTCGATCTTCCAGGTAAGCAGTCAGCAGGGCAAGGCGTTTGCGCTGCCCTTGTGAAAGATCTGTCGTGGAAAGCTTCCCATCTTTGAGTTCAACTTTGTGGGTAAGCTTGAGTGCTTCCAGATATTTCCGCCCTTCTTGATCAAGCTCAGGACTGCCGAGCCCGAACATCTGATCGAACAAATAAAAATCAGAAAATACTACAGAAAAATACTGCCGGTAGGCTTCTCTGCCAGCGCCTTCAATGGCCTTGCCATCAAGATAAATTGATCCTGCTTCCGGACTGTAAAGCCCGGTGAGCAATTTCACTAAAGTCGTTTTTCCTGAGCCATTGCCCCCAACGATAAAAACAAGCTCGCCGGGCTTAAACGCAAGATCAACTGGCCCTAGCACAAAATCTTCAGCTTCGCCCTCGCGATTGTACCGGTGTGTCACTCCATCCAACTCCAGTCGTCTCCAATCCTTCAGCGTGGCAACAGAAGGAGCTGTTTCCTCTGCTCCGCCGCTTTCCAGCGTAAAACCAAGCTCGTGGACCTTTTGCAGTGCAACGTTCGCGCGGGTCAACTGCGGCAGCAGGTTCATGATGACTTGAAGCGGCGTCATTAAATAAAGAAGCGTAATGGTGTATCCCGTCAGCGTTCCAGGCCCAAGTTGGCGGTAGGTAGGCAATACGAGGAGCACCAGGCCAACCACGACAAATACCAATGTCTGTCCCCAACTGGATGCAGCCGAGTAAAGGTTGAGTCCGGCGATATTATTACGCCGCAATGAGGCCGCCGCTGCCTGAAGACCTTCACGAACAAATGCTTCCCTGCGGTTCGCGTGTGTTTTGAGCTCTTTGGCGCCGTGCGTCATTGCATGGAAGTGCTTCTGTAAAGCATCAGCATCTTTGCGTGCAAGCCCAAAAATTCCCTGCACCTTTAGGATTGGCAATTGATAGGTGACGATTCCGATTGCCATAAAAACCAACACAATCGCCAACAGTAACCAAGACAAGATTCCCATGTAAACAAGACAGCCAATCACCAATGCGGCATTTACGCTGACAATCGGAATAACTGACACGGCTCCCGTCACAGCGGGAATATCATCGGTCAGCGTTGCCAGCAAGCGGGGTATTCCAATTTTTTCCAGGTGCCTCAATGGAGCCCGCAGAATCTGGCCGCACAGGTCCATGCGTAAAGTGTAAGTTGCGCCCTGCCCAAGCTTCGCAAGCAGAAATTCAGAAGCGAACCGAGCCAATGGCAGCAGCGCGCATAGGCCGATAAAACACCAGATCAGTCCGGCTGTTGGACCGTTGTGCCTGATGATGCCGTTAATAACGCCAAGCAGGCCGGCATTGCACGCGCCGCTAAAAATTCCAGCGATCACGCTCAATATAACGATCTTCCGCGAATACCGCATAAAGAAGAAGAGAATATTCATTTTCCTTGGCTCCAATCGGCTGCGTGCCTCTCTGCTGGCTGACATCAGAGCAACGAGGACCGCTGATTACAATTTTTGGAATGTTCTGCTGGTAAAACAACACTTGTGGTGGGTATCGAAAGTAGCTATGCAGCTCTTTTGAGAACCGCTTCAATCAACCCGCTGGGCTCATCCACGGGGACAAAAACTTCATTAGGGTTATCCAGTTTAAAAGGAGTCAAATCAATAGGTATGCAGTGCCTGTTTGACATTGAAAGGCTGATTTTATCAATGCAGGAAAACCGGTCAAGCACGCCCTGGCCCATGGCATAAAGCGTATGCTGAACACTGAGACTGTTGTGCTGCGCAAAAATATCGAGCAACGTTTGCCGTACCGCGCGCCAGGGGGTCTTCGCATCATGTCCCAATACCCCATAAATCCATTGCGCATTGACGCTGGAACTGAGCAATCGATCATGCGTCTCTTTCAATGTTGTGTATTCATCTTTGAGAAAATCTGCAAACGCTGACCTTCCGGTCTTGAGCACAACCAGATTTGCAATGCCTGCCTCCACCGACACGGCCGATCTTGTGCTGTCAACACTCACAGTGCGGCATTCAGGCCCGACCATTTGAAATGAATCTTTTGGTGAACCATTCCTGCCAATGCCGAGCCATATTTTTTCTGAAATGTTGACACGTACGCGCACGATTTGTGGATGGCGCTCAAGAAAGTGGCTGGTGAGCCGGGTCGCAAATCCTTCAATTTCGCCGATTGGAGACTGCCTAGCAAGCACATAAACCGTATTTTTCATTGTGTCAGTGGGAAGGAGCTGCCGGTTGTCGCCATCTGAATACGCTTGTTCGAAATCACCGGAAAGCTGAATCGCCACGGTCATGTCTTTCATCTCATGGCGAGTCTTGTTCCGCTCAACCTTCACAAGCCGCACGCCCGTCTTGCCGTAAGAGGATTCAGTTATATGCATTGAGGTAGGCATTCTTTCAGGCTCCGCGATACGTGGTATATCCAAACTCACTCACTAACAGTGGAATGTGATAATGCTGCCGGGGATCTAGAACAACAAACTGTACTGAGATTTCAGGAAAGAAACGCGAGAATACTTTGGAGTCAAAATTCAGGCAGTACACGCCAGACGCAGGGTTAAAATCCGCAGGAAAAAAATCCTGCACCCGGCCTTTTGAGTCGGTCAACCCACGTCCAAGAATCTGCCAAGGATGAGCCGCGTCTTCACGAAACATTAGCGCTACCGGAACTCTCACAGCCGGCTCACCTGAAGTGGTGTTAAGTACGTGAGTGCTGATAAAGCTCATTCGGTGAAGAGCCCGATAAGCCGCAAGTGAGTAATGAGTCGTTGCTGCTCTGCTGCATTGAGAATTTCTATCGCGGGGTCATTGCCGATGCGGCCCTCAAGGTTCGCGAGCATCTCCACCGCGGTTTTTCCGGTTGCGCATACAATGAATCTATATCCGAATTTTGCTTCGTAAATGTTATTAGCTTTGGCGAATGCGTTCTGCAGAACCACGGATAATCCATTCATTCCTGATTGCTCTTGTGATGACCACCGGACCGCAGATTTTTCCCCGATTCTGGGATGCGCAGCAAAGGCCTCAAGCCAATCCTGGTGGGCGCACGACTGCCATATAAGATCCCCGCACTTCTGTAATGCATCCAGTGTGGAGAAGGGCCGCCTTCCCGCCATCGTTTTGCTCCATTTGGATGAGCCGCAGCAGCGATGAAACTGATTGATTGCAGTGTCAGGCGCGCAGTCATTCAGGGCGGCCAGCCGGATTTCTATCCTCTCCGCCTCTGTCAATTGCAGATGTTGACTGGGTGCGCTCATACAAATCTAAGCAACTTTCGTGGACTTAGTGGTGCATTTCCGCCGGAGAATCTCGCCACAAGGTATTGACGTGTCCAACACAGGAAGACCTCTCACATATGTTTGCTTCACTACTCCTCGAAGCCGACGCCCGGAATAAGGAGTCAATTTGTGCCGATGATGCAACAACTGCGGATTAACAGAAAACTCTTCCGTTGGGTCCCACACCACCAGATCCGCATCGTAGCCGACAGCAATTTTTCCTTTTCGGTCAGATAAGCCAGCCAGCTTTGCAGGCTCCGCTGACATCCAGCGAACAATATCCCGCTCATCAAAGCCGCGCTTTGCCGCCTCCGTCCATACAACCGGGAGAGAAAGTTGAAGAGAAGCAACTCCGCCCCAGGCATCCCCAAAGTCTCCCGCTGTTCTCTGTTTCATCTCAGGAGGTGATGGGGAGTGGTCGGATGCAATCATGTCAATCACTCCAGACCGCAAGGCATCCCACAACGCGGCCTGATTTGCGGCCTCACGAATGGGTGGTGCACATTTGAACTCTGTGGCGCCCTCAGGGATTTCCTCGGCTGTAAGAGCCAGATAGTGTGGGCAGGTTTCCACTGTTACTGGAACTCGCTCCTCGCGCGCGCGACGCAAGCGGTCCACGGAATCAGCAGATGAAAGATGCACAATGTGAACAGCGCAGCCTGATTCGCGGGAATACTCCAGAAGTTCTTCAATAGCCGCATCTTCGGCTTGTTTGGGCCGTGAGTTCATATACGCTAAATAATTTTGCCGGTCAGAAATGCTGGTAATAAATTCCGGCAGTTCAGCATGAACGAGCAGGCGTGCGCCCATCTTTGATAATGCAGCCATGGCGCGCCGAAGATCTTGCACGTTCAAAAACTCAAACTCATCCACACCTGAAGGCGTTAAAAAACATTTAAATCCAAAACACCCGGCGTCAAATAATGGCTGCAGTTCCTCAAAATTTGAGGGCACCACGCCACCCCAAAAACCCACGTTTACCCAGCACTTCCCTTGTGCAGCAGCGGTTTTTTCCTGAAAGGCCTTTACTGAAGTAGTTGCAGGGATGCTGTTTAATGGCATCTCAATGAGTGTCGTAATTCCGCCCGCAGCCGCGGCTTTTGTTGCGGAATGAAACCCTTCCCATTCAGTGCGTCCCGGCTCATTTATGTGCACATGCGTATCCACCAGACCGGGCATTATCACAAGATCTCCCATGTCATGATCCGCCGGTCGGTCATAGGGTCCTGCCTCAAGAATCACGCCATCTCTTACGCTGATTGTCGCTGGCGCTATCCTTTGCGGGAGCACAACCCGGCGGCTACGAATTGTCCTCTCAGGCTTCATTTTTGAGAAAAGCAGCCAATAGGTTCCGGGCTACATGCATACGATATGTGGCCGTGGAGCGCATGTCAGTAATCGGAGCCAATTCGGTCTCAAGACTTCTGGCAGGATCTTCACCGCGCTGAATCGTTTCTTCCGTGCGATAACAGCGCACCGGAAAAAGCGCCACACTACCAAACGCGATCCTCACATCTTGCCTTGCATCATCAACCGCGGCAGCCAGGGAAACCTTGGAAATCGCCTGCGCCCTCCGCGCCCCAACTTTTCGATAATAGGTACGCATATGCGAATTCAGGCGCGGCAAGCGAACGCGCGTGAGCAACTCATCTGGTGCGCATAACGTCTGTCTGTAGCCAATATGCAGGCTGGAATACGGGACCCATCTTGATCCTCGAACAGATGTAAATTCAACCTCTGCTTCGCAAACAAGCAGCGCAGGCGGAAGGTCTGCCGCTGGCGAAGCATTCATAATGTTGCCGCCAATAGTGCCGCGATTCTGGTTGGCCACACCACCAATTTCCGCCGCAGCCGCAGCCAGCAGAGGCAGCGCAGATCTCAGCACAATATGCTGCTGGAGCTCAGAATGCGTGGTCAAGGCGCCGATCATGAAATATCCATCTTCCTCGCGAATACCACGCAATTCATTTAGACACCAGAGATCCAGAAAGCGATGATCTTTCAGCTTGCCTGCAGCAAATACAACCATCACATCTGTGCCGCCAGCCAGAGGTCGCCAGTCATTTGGCGAACGCGCAATAACGTCCAAGGCTTCACCAAGACTCTTTGGCGATCGAACTTCGCAGATATTAGCTGGCGCTCTCAAGCGTAGCCTCTTGTGCAGAGCGTGCCGCCTGCAAGGCTGCATTCACAATCCCCATATAGCCGGTGCAGCGGCACAGATTTCCAGCAATGGCCGTGCGAATTTCAGTTTCTGAGGGATTTGGATTCTGCTGCAGTAAGTTCGTCACTGCGAGAACCATTCCCGGAGTACAAAACCCGCATTGCGTTCCCCCTGTTTCGATAAACGCCTGCTGAACCGGATGAAGCACATCATTTGCCGCCAGCCCTTCAATTGTGGTAATTCGCGCGCCCCTGGCCTGATACGCCGGCACGAGACAACTATTCACCAGCTTTCCGTCCATCAAAACTGAGCAGGCACCGCATTCGCCTTCGCCACAGCCTTCTTTCGCGCCCGTTAATTGCAGTTCTTCCCTCAGAACGTCAAGCAGTCGCTGCATGGGCCATGCCTCAACGCTTTTCTCCACGCCATTAACTTGCAATTGCAAAAGCGTTTTCGGCATATGCGGCCTCCATGGCTGCCATAAGAATTTCAGGTGTGGCCGGAATGGTGTTTACGCTGATTCCCAAAGCATTCTCAATCGCATTCACCAGCGCTGGTGCAGGACCGTCAATGGGAAGTTCGCCAATCCCTTTTGCACCCATTGGCCCGTGCGGATACGGATTCTCCAGAAATATCACTTCAATTTTCGGGACATCTAACGCTGTCGGAATAATGTAATTCGTCATCTGGCTGTTTTCCATGCGGCCGTTTGCCCATACCACCTCTTCAGAAAGGGCAAATCCAATACCCTGAACGACTCCACCTTCAATCTGACCTGCAGCCATGATTGGATGTATCACGCGGCCAACTTCCTGGGCCGCAACAAAATTCTCCACGCGAACTTCACAAGTTACCGGATCGACACTCACTTCAGTAACGTGAACGGACCATGCGAATGTACTATACGCGTCACCGCAGTGTGTTTCATCATTCCAGAAGATCTCTGGGGGCGCCTTGTATTGAGCATACGTCTTCAGTTCCCCGTGAGATTGAATGTATGCGGCACATGCTGAGCGGAAATCGTTGAGGGAATCTCCTCTCAGCAAACCAGATCCTACAAGTGTCTGCCTTAAATCTGTTGCGGCTCTTTCCAGTAATTTTCCGATCACCATACAAGTGCGAGACGCTACGGTTGGACCGCTGTTCGGAACCTGCATCGTGTCTGGCTCCGCAACCTGGACAAAATCTAGAGGCACATGCAGGGTCTCAGCGACGATCTGCGCAAGAGAGGTATTCGTTCCTTGGCCCATCTCCACGCCAGAAGTTAGAATGCGTATTCGCCCTTCAGAAGTCGCTTCAACCCCCGCGATTGAAGCAAGATAACGTTCGCCGGAACCGGTAAAACCAGCGCCATGAAAGAATGCCGAAAATCCGATTCCGCGCCGTAAGCCCTGTTCAGAGTTTTCCCTGCAGAACAATGCGCGCTTCTGGTGATAGCCGGCCCGTGCCAGTGCATGGTCAAGCAATCCGCTCAAATCAACATCTTCATGAATCTTCTGTCCAGTTGCGGTCAGATCGCCCTTGTGTAAAAAGTTGCGCCGCCGCAGTTCGTCTGAAGGTAATCCAACCACTGCGGCAATCTTTTCCATGTGCCGCTCCAAGGCAAAAAACGCCTGGGGTGCGCCAAATCCTCGAAATGCCCCGTGTGGAACGGCATTCGTTGCCACAGCCACGCCGTTAATCCGAACGTTAGGGCAATTGTAGGTACCAGCCGCGTGAATAGCGGCGCGGGATAAAACAACACCGCTCAGGGTTGCGTAAGCGCCTCCGTCAATGGTGAGGTTGATCTCCATTCCCAGTAGCTTGCCGTCGCGCGTCACCGCGGTACGATGGTGTATCTGCGCCGGATGCCTCTTGGTGGTGCAAGCCATATCCTCGGCCCGGTCATAAATCATTTTCACCGGTTTACCTGATTTCCACGCGAGCAGGGCAGCATGCGCAGCTAGCATAGATGGATATTCCTCTTTGCCGCCAAATCCGCCTCCCGTCTCTGTCTGTATCACGCGTACCTGGTCTGCCGACAGGCCAAGTAATTTTGTAAGCGCTTTGTGAACGTAATATGGGCATTGCATTGAGCCCCAAACCGTTACGCTACCTTCCGCCGAGACAGCAGCCAGCATGCCGTTGGTCTCAATATAAAGTTGTTCCTGCGCTCCAGTGGAATACGTTTCCTCAACAATGAAATCGGCATGCTTCCAGGCCGTGTTGACATCTCCCTTTTCAATTACTATTCTCTTGAAAACGTTGTCCTCACCCCAGATCACCGTCTTCGCCTCAAGCGCTTCTTTAAGAGTAAAGACGACGGGCAATGGTTCGATTTCCACTTGCACACTTCGCAGAGCTTCTGCCAACAGGTATCTGTCGTGGTGCGCCAGCAGAAGAATCGGCTCTTCCGGATGATTGACTTGAGCGTCGGCCAAACAAGGCTGATCATCTATGATCAACGCAATGCAGTTGCTTCCTGGAATATCTGTGGCGGTTACCACGGTAAATTCGTTCCACGGTATTCCAGCATCAAAATTAATTTTTACAATCCGGCCTCTGGCCACTTTACTGCGGACAGTCGCCCCGTACAGCATTTGCGGAGCCTGCAAGTCATCCACAAACAGTGCTGCACCAGTGACCTTGGCCCGGCCATCTTTGCGCAGCACATTCGTCCCAACCATGGGATTTACGGATTGTGGATTATCAGGCAGGTTAGCTCCCAACGGCCTTGCCGCGGATCGGCTTGGCTGATTTATCAGAATATTGATTCATGTCCGGCTGCAGCTTCGATGTAACCGGCTTACTGATATCAAGCACTTCGCCATGCTTCGTCTTTAAGTGGTCCAGCATTTCTTCGGCATTGTCCGTCACCAGCATCAAGCTGTTCACGCGTTGCATCTCTTTCTCACTGATGGTTCCCGCCGTGACCATCCCACGGAGTACGTCAAGGAGTGGCTGCCAGTAATCCTTGCCGATAAATACAATCGGCAGCGGCGCAATTTTTTCAGTCTGGATCAAGGTCAATACTTCAAAGAGTTCGTCCAGTGTTCCCAGGCCTCCGGGCAGCACGACCAGTGCACATGAATGGCGCAATAGCATGACTTTCCGAACAAAGAAATATCTGAAGGCCACCGAGCGGTCGATGTAATTATTGCTGTCCTGTTCTTGAGCCAGCCTGATCCGGCAGGCAATAGATTTGCCTCCTGCCTGGCGGGCGCCCCGGCTGGCAGCTTCCATCAGCCCCGGACCGCCGCCGGTCATCACCGTGAATCCTCTGCCGCCCAATGCCATGCCCACCCTGCATGCCATTTGATATTCCGCGCTTTGGCGGGGCAGACGTGCAGAGCCAAAGACTGTTACACACGGACCAATAAAATGGAACGCATACATGCCATGAATGAAGTCCCGGATTATCCGCAGCAACAGAAACAACTGACGTCTGATACGCATATAATTCGCGATTAAAAATTGACGCGCATTTAAAAGGCTTTGTTACTACTACAAAAAATTCGTCAAATCGATGGCAAACGGGACATCACAGCTGGGCCCTCAGGCCAATTGGCGCTGAATCTCGCGAATCGGGCGATGGCTGGGCGAGCAGCTCGTTCAGAATGTAACTAACAATGGCGCTGTGTGAGTTGTGAAGAAAAAAATGGCCGCCGTCAAAAAGCTTCACGCTACACGATGCGCTGGTTTCTTCAGACCAAGCAGCCAACTCAGCGTGTGCAATATTTTTGTCTTCTTTCCCGCCCAGCACGAGAATCGGGCAGTCCAGAAGTTTGCCTGGAGAATATTGATAGTTTTCACAGAGTAAAAAATCAGCCCGCAAAGTTGGCAATATCATTTCCATTATCTCGGGCGATTGAAGTACAGCTTCAGTAACTCCACCCAAGGACCTGAGCTCGTCAATAAACTGGCTATCAGTAAGTGCCTTCGTAGAAGATGAACCCGGCAGGCGCGGACCCCGCCTTGCCGCAAGAAACAAAAATGATGGCATGCGAGCAGACCCATTCAATTTCCGAGCAAGATCAAAAGCTATCAAGGCTCCCATGCTGTATCCAAAAAAAGCATACGGCAGGTCAAAATAATTTTTGAGGTCTTGGCTGAGCATTTCAACTAACGGCTCAATTCTTGAAAAGGCAGGTTCCATGGCGCGTGTTTCACGGCCCGGCAACTGCACAGGACAAAGTTCAATGCTCTGGGGCAAATACTGCTGCCACGCTCGAAATAAACTTGCTCCTCCGCCTGCGTACGGGAAGCAAAAAAGCCGAGATGAGGCCTGCGACTTGGGAATGCGATAAGCAAGCACTGACGGTTTATTTTGGCTCAGAGGGATAGTCTGCTCTCAGCTTCTCTTCAAGCGTTTTAAAAATAGATGCTCACCACCCGCAGCCTTGGCCGCAGCAAACGTATCTTCGGCCAGAACTTGATGCAACTGGCGGACCAACTCGGGATACGTTTCATACGTCTTACGCGCAGAGTCAAGATCGAGCCGCTCACGGTTCGTATGGGAATAAGACTCGTCACCGGGTCCGTAACCAATCGTGGGTATGCCATGTTTGCCGCATGGATACCCGCCATCCGTGCCAAACGTCCATGGTCTTACTGCAGGCTTGCGCTTGCTGATTGACCACACCGCACGGACTGCTGCTTCAACAATCGGATGTGACTCCGCCATGACAAAACCACGCGTTGAAACCGGCATGGCGCGCTCCCATCCTGTATAAGCGCGCTGCCTGGCTGAGATTTCTTCTGCCCGGATACTCAGTCCGGCAGCTTCCATTTCCTCTCTTAACTGGCTTCTCAGAAATTTATTAAATCCATCCACCGTGCACACTTCGCCGAGCGGCAGCGTGCGCCAGTCAACCACAATGCGGACTTCCTCAGGAACCATGTTCCTGCTGACAGGCCAGGTCTCAATGATTGTTGGCACCAGCGTGGAACGCGGCAGTACATCATGTGACGGAAGATCCTCAGAGTACTTCTTAAGAGCGTCCAGAACCGCTGGCAGCATTACCACTGGACTATTTGCCCTTTGCGGAGCACTGGCATGGGCGGATTTACCGGCAATCGTGATCCTCATCTCAATGCGTCCGCGATGCCCGATGCAGACATCTCCCGCCGTGGACTCGCCCAGGACAACCGCTGAAAGCTGGTCGCCTATTTGCTCCATCACCTGGGCCATGCCCCAGCTTCCACACTCTTCCATGACTGTGTGAACTACAAAGATATCTCCCGCTGGCCGGGAATCCAGAAAAGTTGCAGCAGCATACGTCTGCAAAGCCAGGGGCCCCTTGCAATCCACCGCGCCGCGTCCATGTAAATATCCTTCGGCAATCTGGCCTTCAAAAGGTGAATACTCCCACTCAGACCTGTCGCCGGCGGGGACTGCGTCAAGATGCGAGCTGAGCATGATGGCCGGCGCTTCATCGCGACCTTTTATTCTCGCATACACATTGCCGATTTCATCGGTCCACACATCATCAAAGCGCAGCAGCTTGAATTCACTTAGCACTCGCTGTGCTGCTGCTCCTTCATCACCTGACTCACTGGGAATACGCACAAGATCATGCGCAACGGCGATTGCACTTTCAAAAGTCACGTCTCGATGCATTGTTTTTAGTCCTGCTTGTTAAAAGATTAGGAAAAACTGCTTGGCAGAATTAAATTCATTGAAAACGCGCGGTCTGGCTAGCTGTGCGCCTGTACCTGGAATCTCAGATGGGCTTCTGATGGCTCCTGCATGACGTGGGAAATAATTCGCAATGCTTCTTCAACGTCAGCTGTCTCAATGCCGTAATGAAAAACCGCGCGCATCCGTCCGCGCTTGAATTCGCTAATATGCAGCCCAAAGCCCCTTGTAATCTCAATAAATTCTGGAACATTGAACCGTGAATCCGTCACGCGGAATACAACTGTGTTTGTCTGAACGGTTTCCAGGTTTACTTCAATGCCGGGGATTCGGGTTAGCCCTTCAGCAAATCGCCGCGCATTTGCATGGTCTTCAGCAAGGCGCGTGACCATCTGTTCAAGCGCAACAATGCCCGCAGCAGCAATGATTCCCGCCTGACGCATGTTTCCGCCTAGCATTTGGCGCTTATTTCTTACCCGCTCAATGAAATCAAAACTTCCCGCCACGATTGATCCCACAGGCGCGGCCAAGCCCTTGGAAAGGCAAAACTGAACAGAGTCCGCATTTCTTGTGATCTTAGCCGGATCAAGATTGAGTTGCACTGCGGCATGAAAGAGCCGGGCGCCATCCAGATGCAGGCGAGCACCTCTGGAGCGGGCAAACTCTGCGACTTCTTGTATGTAATCCAATGAGAGGACTACGCCACCGCTGAGATTATGAGGGTTTTCCAGGCAGACAAGATCTATCTTGGCTGTAGAACCATTTGCCTTGTTGAACTCATACTCCAAAGAAGAGAGTGAGAGTGTGCCATTTGGTTGCGTTGGCACCGGCTGAAGCGTAACGCCCACATCGCCAGCCAGCCCTTGATCTTCATAGGCATAAATATCAGACTGATCACCAACAAGTGCCAGATTACCTTTCTTGCAGTGAGTCAGAATGGCGGCCAGGTTTGCCATGGTGCCGCTCGGGGTCAGGCAAGCAGCCTCTTTGCCCAGCATCGCAGCGGCCAGCTCTTCAAGTCGAATGACAGTCGGGTCTTCGCGATAACCGTCATCCCCCAGAGGAGCCGACGCAATCGCAGACATCATCTCTTTGCTGGGAAATGTGAACGTATCACTGCGGAGCTCAATGGTTCGCACTTTCGCTCGATTGTCCACTTGCAAATCTCGGCTGTAGGCAAAAGGCATGTCATCGGCAGCACACTGAAGGACTTTCTCTACTACATTCGTTAACGCGGTTTCTGCATCCTGCCATTTTGTTCTTTGTGAATGCTTCTCGCGCTCAAAGGCACTCCACTTAATTCGCAGATCTTCAATGCAATCTTTCAATGAAGCCGGGGCCGGCCCACCTCCGAATTCATAAGATTGGACCACCAACGCCGGATCCAGATTCAAAGAAGCTATCTGCATTCCGCTGGATTTCAGATTGGACATCAACGCAGTTTCTGAATAACCATTGGAACTCTCCAGAGTTCTAAGCACTGCTGAACCTACCAGCCGATGGGCTGTGCGGAAATCCAATTTCTCTTCTCTCACCAACTGGTCAGCAATCGCCGTGGCCGTGGTGAATCCTTTCACCGTGCGCTCAAGCATGGAGCTGTGGTTAGGCTCGGCGCCGCCCACTACCAACCGCATCAAAATCACCATCTCTGTCAGGTCCTGGAGCGCTTGCCAGACTGGCTTCACAGCTTCAGTCCCCACCGCGATTGAATTAGTGAATGGCGTTGCGTGGATTGCGCCAACGGTATGAACAAATGCGGCCGTCAAAGCAGCGCTGCGTCCTTGTACATGTTCCAGCAGAAATGGATTTCTTTTCTGCGGCATCGCAGAGCTTGAACCTGTTAGCTCATCCGGAAGATACAGAAAATTAAATTCAGCAGTTGTCCATTGCAAGAAATCCGTAGCAAGGCGAGAAAGGTTCAATCCGTAGAGCGATACTGCCGCCAACAACCGCGCAATAAAATCCCTTGAAGCTACCGCTTCAAGGGAGTGTCTGGGGCCAGAATCAAATCCCAGCAACTGTGCAGTACGCCGGGTGCGAATCGGGAAAGAAGTCCCTGAAACTGCTCCAGCGCCCAGCGGGCAGATTTGCAGGTCTTCAGCAATAGATAGCAGGCTTTCAAAACCGCGAAATAATGCCTCAGCAACTCCAGCAAGATAATGGCCGTAAGTGGTCGGCATTGCGGCCTGTCCGTGCGTATAGACAGGCATCACCACAGCCGAATATTTTTCTGCGCGGCGCAGCAAAATTGCATGGAATCTCTGGACCTGGCTAAGCAGCTGCAAATAAGGCCGGCGCAAGCGGCGCTTGAGCATAGTAGCGTTCAGATCATTACGCGACCGCGCTGTCTGTAGAATGCCGCCAACTTCTGGCCCTTCAGTCTCAATGAGATAGTCTTCGTAAAGAAGGAAGAGGCCGCGCGTAGAGATGCGTTGCAAAACGGGAGAAAAATTCTGTTTCTGGAGACGATCTATGGCCGCGATCAGCTTGGTGCAATGGTCCGTCTCAACGATTCCACACTCCGCCAGCATGACAAGGTGAGCCTGATCAATGCGGCTCATGTGCCACAGCTCTTCCAGCACATCACTTTCTGAGCGATTGCTGAAAATGACCTGCCGTGCGGATGGACTCAGAGCTTTCCGGATTCGTCCCGTATTTTCCATTGGATAGTTATGCCTGCGCCTGGACTGCAAAACTGATCTTGTTGCGTGCGGCTTCAGAGAGATGGGCTGCATTTACTTCCAGTTCAGCTCGTGAAATAACATGCCCTATTCGATCGCGAAAATCATTCCTGATTCCAACCTGGTCGCCAACGCCACGATAGGCTTGAATATCAACCACTCCCTGCATAGTCGCGGCTTCTTCTAGACCCTGAATCGCAGTAATCACGCCATCCTGCTTAGGAGTAAGGAAACGTATGGATGCGTGTTCGCAATAGCTTGGCTGAAGATTTACCGGCTCCCCAGCAACCAGCTTGACGGTCTCACGTATAACATCGACACCTAGCGCCAGTCTCACTATCTCAGGGATAAAACCCCCGGCAAGGCGCGGATTAATTTCAATAATAGTTGGGCCATCATTAGTGAGCCGTATCTCAACATGGGCCGGCCCCCATCCCAATCCAAGTGAGCACAAGCCAGACTGGGCAACAGCAACCATGCTTGCGGCGATCTGTGATGAAAGCCCAGCCGGAAAATCATGGCCCAATTCAACAAAGAACGGCTCAGGTGAAACATGTTTGCGAGTGATTCCCAGAGCCGTTTGCCCCAAAGTCTCCACGGAAAATTCCGGCCCTACCAGATATTCCTCAATCAGCACTTCTTCCGGTAAAGGCAAACCTCTTTCATTTACTTTTCTCTGCAAAAGAGCTGACGCGTGATCCGCAACGTTTGTGGCGCTATAGCACAGCCTGACGCCAACACTTCCGGATCCCATGGTGGGTTTTACAACTACTGGAAATGGAATTTTCTGCAAAGACAAAATAGCGTCTTCAACCGTGTTCACGCATTCAAAGCGCGGAATCCGTAAGCCAGCTTTCTGCAGGTATTGCCTTTGGATTGCTTTGTTGCGGCAATTTCGCAAGGCCAGCGGATTCTCTCCCGGAAGACCATGCGCAGAAGCCAGAAGGGCTGCAACTTCAATAAAGTATTCAGAGCTGGAAAAGATTCCGGCTATACCCGCTTCTTTCTGTAGAGCAGCGATCTCGGCTACCATGCTGGATTGTGAAGAGGTATCACACTGGACGTAAGCAACGGAATCCAGCCTTATGAATTCATACCGTTGCGGGTCAGCTACCAGCAAAACAGGACGATACCCTAAATCACAGGCCGCTTTCACAAAGAGCCGCCCGGTACCGCTGGTATTACTTTCAATAAAGATGAGGAAGCCGTTTTTCATGCAGTCGCAGACAATGTGGGACTTACCACCTCAGAGTAGGCACGCCGCCCCCACTGCATGCATGACCACGGCGGGCCGGCATCAAGAGGCCGCGACACTTCTACTGGAGCTTCAGTCAGTTCTGGAAGCCACAAATTTTCTTTCCAGAGATACTCATCGCTATAGATGCTATCCACGTAGCGATAACCATCGTCCGGAAAAATACAGACCACTTTTGCCCTGGGATTTTTTTTCACCCAATGCCGTGCCACCATCCATGCAGCTCCGCTCGTGCCGCCGCAAAAGAGTGTTGTACCCTGGTGCAAAACCCGCGTGGCTTTATACGCTTCTGCTGCGCTGACCCAGTGGACTTCATCAAAAACACGGTGATCAAGATTTTTAGGAAGCACACTGTTGCCAAGCCCGCGCAGCTTACGCGCCTGGTCGGGCTGCCCAAACAAGACGCTTCCGAACGTATCCACACCAATCGTTCGCATTTCTGGAAATAGCTCGCGCAAGTAGGTAGAAGTTCCGCAGGCTGATCCGCCCGATCCTACACTTGCAACCAGACAATCGATCTGGCCGAGGTTCTCAATCAATTGAGCAGCAAAAAAACCGTATGCTCCGGGATTGGCGGGATTGTCATATTGATTGATCCAGAAATGGTCTGGACTCTCGCTGCAAATCTCACCTAACTTGTCCAGGCGCGCCTGCTGGTATCCCCCACGCGCTGCCGGACCGGGAACAATCTCAACCCGCGTGCCAAGATCTTCAAGCCGGCGCCTAAGGAACCCGTCACAGGAATAGTCGCTCACAATTGTAAGTTTGTAGCCGGACAGATTACAGACAAGCGCCAGCCCCAGAGCCATATTGCCGGAAGAGGTTTCTACAATCAGCGTTTGCGGCTGTGCCCAGCCTTCCTCTCGTGCCCGCCGCAAACACAGTTCGGCGGGAAATATCTTCATAAAAGGAAATACTGCGGCGGTGAGATTGTGTTCCAGCGCAACCAGCTTAGGACGGTACATGCTGATCACAGATTTATATGTCTGTTCAATCATGGTTTCCCGTTTTTGAGGCAATCAGGTTTGAAAACGCAGAATTTGCGAAATTCCGAGCTCATTCAATCCAGCACGGAGTTGGTCTATTTTGAATTCGAGTAATTCGTCATTAGGATCCAGGAGAATGCTTAAGACAGTGCCGGAATGTGCCACGGCAACTCCAAGAGCCCCGGTGCGTTCAGAAAGTTCACGAATTTCAGGAAACAGCGGCTTTGGTAAAAATTCCTGGTTAATATTTGCGCTGGCCGTAGCTATTCTGCCCAGAAGATGTATATCTCCCTTGCCCACTGCCCTTCGCAAAGCGCCAGTTAAAGTACAAAAAGACTGCATCTGCTTCCATGTGTAGACGGCCGGCGGATACTTGAGAGTTTCTACATGTGCATTCGGAGCAGTATCAATCCCCAGAATCTCAAGCCGGGGAAATTTCCTCGCATAGTCCTCAAGCACGACGCCCTCGCGGTGGGCAAATAACACCGCGCGCCGAAACATAAAGTTGTCGCTGGCCACTTCAGCCTTCACCACCAGGTGTGCCAGCTCTTCTTCTGATAATGCCCGGTCAACTGCATCAGCCGCGGCGATTGCTGCCGCAATGCAATCCGCAGTTGAACTGCCACACCCTTTGGCTTCAGGGACGCAAGAATCAATGGAAACTTCTCCGCCAATCTCCGAAGCGTTCAGGTGAGAAAGAGTCAATTCCACCACCTGGACGGCCTTGCGTTTATGTGCCGGATTCATGCGGACTGATCCGCTCGTATCAGGATGAAAAATTGCGTGGGAATACATTGCGTTGCAAGGCAAACTCACCAAGCAGCGACGGCGCTGATTATTGTCATCCTCAATTTGCCCCTGAAACAGCTCTCCGTGCTGGGCAATGCTTTTTCCCTGACCTGTGCGCAAAGGCCATTTATCACTCAAAGCCAGCCATCCTTTCACGCTGTGTGCGATGCGATGCATGGTTCATCATTCTGTTATGTCTAATCACTGTCCGACGGCGACCGCTGCAGCCTGAGCGCGAATTGGCCATTTTTTGGCAAGAGTCACCATCTCATTCAGGTGTTTCTTCTGCATTCTGCTCTTACCATCTGCATCGCAGTAAGCAATTTCCATCGCCAGCATTTGATTGGCATACGAGACAAATTTCTTGAAGTCAGGAATGGAGATCCCTTTGCCCAGTGCATAAGGGATGAACCAGAAATCGAATGACCACTGCGGAAGCCAAACGGACTCTTTTATAGTGAGAAACATACGGTCAATGTGGTCCATCGCTTCCAAGCTGGTCATACTGGCATGCTCCCAGACAAAACCTTCACCCTTAATCTGATATTTGTCTTTTTCAAGATGGATGGGGGTTCCGGGCTCGTTGTACCACATTTGCGTGCGATAAAAATCTGGCTTATTGGTGCGGATAAAATCGATTGTCTCTTCTACCGTCTGGTCTGTTTCTCCAGGGAAGCCAAGAATAAAAGAACCGAAGGTGGTAATGTTCCGCTCCTTCAGCATTTTGATTCCCTCGGCATAGCGCTCAATGGTCGCCGCCTTATTCATATTCTTCAATATGCTCGGCGAGCCCGACTCGATCCCCAGAAAAACCCCCTTGCAACCACTCTCAGCCATCAAATCAAACGCCTCTTCATCAGAGTTGCTGCAGCGGAAATAAGAAAACCAGTTGAAGTTGTATTGCTTTTTGATCATCAGCCGGCACAAATCTTTAAAGCGAGGCAAAGGCACATTGAAAGTGTCGTCAATGAATACGACATTGGACACGTTTTCCAGGGAGCGTATGGATGAAAGCTCACGCTCGACGGTGTCTATGCTTGAGAGCGACAACTTGCCCGCACGCGCTGGATAATTGCAAAAAGCGCATTTGAAAGCGCAGCTGCGCGCCGTTCTTAACTGAATGGTCTCACCAAGGTCTTCTTCCAGCGAAAATTCATCCCAATGGATGTCCACTTCATCCATTACATTAACTTCCGGGACTACTGGGGTACGCACCAATCGGCCATGGTCAAAGTAAGCCAAATTCGAAACCTCGGCAGGGTTCAAGTTATTTTTTACTGTTTTGACCAGTGTTGCCAATGTGCCTTCACCCTGGGAATCCACAACGTAGAAATCAGCCGCCATATCCATTAGGGCTGAATCAAGCGCTCCGCCTTCAAGATTTCTTAGGTGGTTTGAAATCAATGGGCCGCCCACTACAATCTTGGTTTGTGGGCTGTGCTCTCTAACGAATTGCACAATTTCATTCACCGGGAAATTCAACACATAAAACGTTGTAGTAATGGCGACACAGGCAGGCTTTGCCTGGAGAAGTTCCGCGAATTTATCCTTTTCGTCCTGAAAAAGATTGATGTATTTCGTTCGAATACCAAATTTACGCAGGAAATTTGAAAGGTACACCGCGGCAAGGTTGGGGATTTCACCCGATTTAAAAGGACCTAGGCCCGCGTAATCTCCGATCTCAGGATGCGCTCTTTTAACCACATGGTTCAAAAGCGAAACATAATTGAGAGGCTTGCCATTCAAATCAACAAAGCTAAACTTGAGGTCTCGAAACGCCTCAGAATTCCGCCCGTATTGACTCAACAATTCAACATACTTCTCAAATGGCAGATCGTTGTAGCCGACAATAATGCAATCTACAGCTTCCGTGCTTGGCATAAATTCACCTTATTGGAAAGTAGGATTGGGCCTCGAATTGCCACGTGCTTTGCACTGCACGGCAAATCCAAAACAGATTTTTACGGCTTTGCGGAGATGGTTTGGGGCTTTAGCGATTCGCCAGTGTCATGAAACTCAAGAAATACGTCATCGCCTTCAATCAGTACTTTATGCAAAGGGAGCCGTACTTTTGGTGTTTTGGGTGTTTCCCCTGTCCGTAAATTGAAAGTCCACCCGTGCCAGGGACAAACCAGCATCCCATCTTTGATTTTGCCCTGGCCAAGCGGCCCACCCCAGTGAGGACAGGTATTATCGGTGGCGCAGAGATCGCCATCCAGATTTGCGACACAGACCAGTCTCCCCTGAACAAAAAATTCTTTGACCTCGCCCGGCCCTGGAAGATCGGCTATCACTCCCATCCTGATGGGAGCGAGTTTGGAGGATGATGATTGGAAAACGTTTTGCGAATCGACTGCCATGTATTCGGCGAGACAAAAAACAGAAAAGTTTAGAGCTCCCCGGCAACAACAATAGTATGGAGCGGTAATAAACGCGTACTTTCAACAGAATTACCGGAGACGAGCACCGCAATCAGCAGCAACGCAACGCCCGCAGCAAAGACAGTAAGTGGCAGCGCCCATTTCTTTCCAACATGCTCCAATCTAAAAGTACCGGCCAGTAGCGCGAGTAAAAGTCCGAGAAGGACGCTCACAATCAACGCCGATTGCGCGGAAAATGCCCACACAATTTTGTGGACCATGGGAATCATGAGCATAATTGCAGGAATCCCGCTCAATGCAAGCGTTACGGCCCTGCCAGATTCTGTAATGTTCCGGTTGGCGAGAACAATGAGCCACCCCGCGGCGACAAAGAACATTGGCCAAAGCAGAAGGTAGCTGGCTCCGCTTACGTAAATTGTCACAGCCGTCGCCAGAGCCAGCCATCCCAGCAGCGCCCCCGCAATTAGATTGTCTGAGCCGAGCCGGTTTGCCATGAAGGAATACATCGGCATCGCTGCTGAAACCCCAAGTGCGCTGAAGGCCAGGATGTACCATCCAGTCTGGAACATAAGGCCATGATGAATTCTAGGCAGATGTGCCGCGGAGATAAGCCATGCAGCGGCTTCGACGCCCACAACCAGAATCATAGTCCCCAGAATCACGCACAGGAAACCTAGTAAAGATGGCATTGCACGCAGTGATCCTTTGCGGGTTCCCGAAACGTATGCCGTTCCAAACAAAATAACTGCGACCACAAGAAACACGATTGATGCAGTCTTGCTATAACGAACCAGCAACAATCCCAATACGTCAAAGTAGACGGCATTTGTTTCTTTTGGATCGTCTCCGGCAGCATTTCCAAATTGTTTTGCCAATTCCATCATGTAGTCGCCATCGTGCTGCAAGCTACGGGGATCAACCGTTTTGAGTGAATCAGAAGCAGAATGGTAGTTGCCTAATCCATTGATGAAGGCAAAGTTCAGCCCTGAGTAACCGGCGCGGCGAAAAATGGTGAAGTCCGTATCATTCGGCAGGCGCTTATAGATTTCATAAGAGAGAGAGTTTGCTACCGGATGGGAGGCTGCTGCACCAAAATTACTGATAAGCCAGCTGTTCTGCGCACTGGTTTCAAACATGATGGAAGACCCGGTGGTTCCTCGCGCGTCAAAATTCAACACCACGCCAGCATCTTTAGCCCAGGGATGCTGCTTAACAAAGGCGCGGGCACCCAGAAGGCCTGCTTCTTCGCCATCCGTCAGCAAGAAGATGATGTCCCGCTTCAATTGCGATTGTGATTTAAGTGCACGGGCAGTTTCTAGAATATCGGCAACAGCAACGCCATCATCGCTTGCGCCCGGTCCTTCTTCCACAGAGTCGTAATGCGCAACTAACAGGACTGCCTTATCATGTGTGCCGCCCTGCAGGCGGCAAACAATATTCTCTATTGCACCTGCGCTATCGTCTGTCGGATCAGCAGCGGTTTTCTGCACCTCAGGCGACATCCCCATCTGCCGGAAGGTATTCAGGATGTAATCGCGCACAAGACCGTGCTCAGTTGAGTTGATGGGATGCGGAGCACGGGCAATACTGGCAAGATGAGTTTGCGCACGGACGGCCGAAAATTCAGACGAAGCTGCCTCTTTTGTCGGCTGGGGCGCAGCGTCAAAGGCAATGGCTATGGCTCCGCAAATCATGAAAACAAGCAGGATTATGCCTGCCCATGACCGGGCGGGGAGCAATGAAGCTTCTGGTGCACGAGTGACTTCCTGCAGTCTGGTTTCAGTCAATTGCATAAGAAAACGCCTTAAGACTAATTTGCGCTACTGTGATACCGCCTTGGCAAGCACCACATCTTCAGTAATCGGCTCAGAGCCCTGCTCACGACAATATTTCTCAACATCGTGAATGAGTTTCGTCTTCAAGCACTCGTCGAGTTCTCTGCGCCCCATTAATGAGATGCCCTTCTCAGCAAGCCAGGCATTGCTGTAGATCTGGTCAAGATAGTTGGCGCCGGTATCTGGGATAATGGCGAGTACTTTTTGAGCAGAGCTTTGTTTCAACCACGCTATGGCGCCACAAACCACCAGGCCAGCTGAGCCGCCGAACAGCAGGCCATTTTCACGGGCCAATAAGCGGCAAATGGAAATTGCTTGTTGATCAGACGAAATACAGACCTTATCAAGTACTTTAAGGTTCGTGTTGGGACTTCTCCAACTCAATCCTGCGCCGTTCACCAAATATGAATGAAAGACTCCACTAAAAACTGCTGAGCCTTCCACATCACAAGCAATGATGATAGTTCCAGAACGCTTCTCCCGAACCTTGCGGCTAATCCCACACAAATGGCCACCGGTGCTAACGCTGCCGGCAATTGCGTCCACTTGCAGGGCCGCAACTTCCTCTCCCGTGGTTGCATAATGAAATCTGGGATTGTCTTCATTATCGTATTGATTGGGCCAGAATGCGTTGGGATATTTCTGCAGCAGCTTCCTAACTCTGGCAACTCGCGTTTTCTGGTATCCGCCATTTTCGTCAGTTTCGTAAACGATTTCCAGCTTAGCTCCATACGCCTCGCACCAACGGATCAATGAAGGGCTGGCCTTTGCATCAATCACAACAATCACCTGGAATCCATAAACGGCCCCGAGCATCGCAAGTGACTTTCCCAAATTGCCGGACGTGGATTCAATCAGGATTGATCCCTTGCTCAGTCTTCCAGATGCCATGGCCGCTTTAACGAGCCCCAGAGCTGTTCGGTCTTTAATACTGAAGCTTGGATTGTAATATTCCAATTTCACAAACAGCTGCTTATCCGTGGGAATCAAGCTGTCATGGATTTCCACGACGGGAGTATTGCCAATGCATTCAGCAATATTCGAATGTATGGTGTGGTCCATGGTTTTTCCTTTTATGCTGGCAGACTAAAGAAATTTTCGGATTAGGCGTTGGCGTTTTAGTTCAATAATTAACCTGCAAACACCTGAGCAGATTGACCAGCTGTTATTGACTAAGCAGCTGCCGTCGAGCTCTTTTGGGCAAGCTCCTGAACACGTGCTTTCAATTCTTCCGCGGTTTGAGTAAGAAAAAGGCCTTGATATCTCTGGTCTCGCACACGGGAATAATCCGCCAGCAGTCCAAAGGGTTTAAAGCCAAAGTGCTGCCACCACATGGCTGCCAGAGTTCCCGCTCTTACATCCAGACAGATCACTTCCCGCTGCAACTCTTCGCACTTTTTGGCAATCTCTGCAAACGCACGCAGCGCAAGGCCGCCTCCGCGGAAAGACCTGTCAATTGTGCCTCGAGTCAGCTCAACCATGTGCCGATGATTGGGAACGGAGTTGGGCGTCAGAATTAATTGGCCAACGACTATCCCATTCTTTTCCGCAATTAGCACGTGGCGGTGCCCGGACTTTACGTCTTCATGCAATTGACGCATTAACGCGTGACCGGTTTCATCATCAATTGGCCCAGGAAAACCGATGGTTGTTTCTTCTTCCAGCGTCCGATTCATGAGCCGGAGAATTTGTGAGCCGAGCCTGGGATCAACTTCGCGTAGCCAGCGCAATTGTACGTCCGCCGCCGCGCTGCCCGCTGCCTGCAGCAGCCACGTGGAAATTGTTTCAGCAACGGCAGTCTGGTCCTGCTTCACATAAAAGCCACGCACATCCAGATCGGTTGCTGGCTCGTATAAAAGCTGACCAAGACCATGGGCCGTACGGCAGAGGATATGGCAACCGGCATGGCATTTTTTACGCAGTTGCCGCAAAATTTTTCTTTTGGGCCGTGCGGTCGAAGCCATGATTACCAGATCGTATGCGGAGAGATCATACTTGCCATATTTTTCAGCAAAGACGTGCACGGATTTATTCACCTTACATTTCTGAAGCACTTGCTCGGCCACGCCAATAGCTTCAGGGCCTTCCACCAGGCAGTCCACCGGCAGCCCCGTTTGCAAGTGGATTTGAATCGCGCTCAGCGGCAATGCGCCGGCGCCTATAAAAAGTATCCGCTGAGGCCAGAGATCTGAAACCAGAGCCAACTCACGCCGAACCAATTCACCCACGCGTTCATAAAGGTGGTACTCCGCGAGAGAGGCCTTATCCTGCAGCAGATTGAGGGCGAACTGCCGTTCCAGGCTGTCTTCCCAAAAGCGATATGCAGCGTTCAGTTCGCTGACAAGCTCTGGCGATAATCCCTCCAGAAAGTTAGCGCTCTGCTCAGCATTACTGCCGTAAGAAAATACGAGACCCTCAAGCCGCAGAACCTGCTCATGCAGCAATGAAAATTCCAGCTGCGCTTGCGCCACAGCCTTGTGGGTCCCGCATATTTGCGTCAGCAAAGAAAGCGGTTCGTCTGTATTTTCGAGAGGAAAAGAACGAACAGCAACACTCATGGTTCAGCCTCCTGAGTTCATCATGCAACCGCTGCTGCGCTGGAAAGGGTGTACCCTTCCTTCTCATATGCTTCCTGAATTCCATCAAAGAAACGCCAGAACCGGTCACATGTTTCATGGATTGCCTGGATCGCTTCATCCTGCATCTTCTGAGTAGTGCAAACTTCTGAAACCAGATCGAGCCCATCACTGACGTGATAAACATCTTCCACGGCATGCACCGCGAAAAAGGCCAGGTCTTCAGGTTTTAAGCCATACATTTCCGGGATCAACTGCTCTTTGGTTTTTCCTGCTTTTGTTTCCAGACTCTGCCCTTCAGAGGCAATCATCACGGCCGCTGCGCCCATATGCAGTGTTTCAGGATTCTCACACAGCTTCTTGCGATATTCGATCAGGTCGAGCGTTGTTGGAAGCGGAATTTCATTGTCAATCTGCTCACGCGTAAGCCCTAAAGCCAGGATAAAGCGCTCCATGAGGTCCATGTGATTCGCGGATTTGGAAAGCGCGCCCGTTTCTTCTTCATACAGATTCACTGCCAGTGCGACCCGGGACTTCTGGCTGGGACAGTGGTAATAAAGAATTCCGATATATCCGGTGAATGCCCGGGTCAAGTGGAAGGCCTGCAGTGCCATTTTGCTCACGAGCGGAAGATTTTTCTTGGGCTTTGCCATCTCCTGAAGAACGGGATGATCCAGGGTCAACCTGCTGTGTAGTGCTTCCTCAAGTTTCTTTCTGAATTCTGGCTTGCTTAGCATTTCTTTTGCTCCTTAAGTTTTATTGGTTGTATCGCTGTGAGTCAGACGTGCATGCGCAATCAAGAAGCTTGCTGGCGACGGACAGCAGCAATAATTCGTTGAAGCTCCTGCGATAATGCATTCAGGAAAAATGACGAAGGGGAGTTGATAAAAAAATGGTCGCCGGGAAACATTTTTCTGGCAAATGAAGCCGACGTATGATCCCGCCAGGCATTCAGGCCCTCAGCATCCGTGGCAGTATCCTGCAGTCCCCCAAAAACTGTAATCGGGCATTCCAGCGGAGACCCTTCCAGATACTGGTACCGCTCGTGCACAGCAAAATCAGCGCGCAAGGTGGGCAGCATTAACTTCATCAGCTCAGGATGTTGCAACGCACCCTGTTCTACCCCGTTGAATCTGGATAGAGCGCGGATAAACTCGTCATCTGGCATCTGGCACAAAGGAGGTTGCGTTAGTGCAAATCCCGGGGCTTCTCTGGCTGAAACAAACAAACACTCAGGTAAAACTTTGTATTCCTGCCTGAGCTTCCGCGCAAGCTCAAACGCCACCAATGCCCCCATGCTATGGCCAAAAAAAGCAAAAGATTTATCCAAGTGAGGCGCAATGGCAGGCAAAAGCGCCTCCACCAAAGGGACAACATTCGAGAATGCCGCTTCGCCGAGCCTCGCCTCCCTGCCTGGAAGCAGAATGGGGCAAACCGCAACCGTTAGAGGTAAAGCTTTGTTCCATCTCCGATATGCCGCAGCACTTCCGCCAGCGTACGGAAACGTGAACAGCCGCAAAGCTGCGCTTACGCTTGAGGTTGGAACTTGAATCCAGGTATTTGCAGCGACGGTAGTCATCAGGCTTCGTAAATAATTTGGGAGACAAAGCGGACAGGTTATTTCAATCGATAAAAGAATTTAAGCTGCAGCTGCGACTCCAACAGGTATAAGTCGCTCAATATTTTTGTAAAGCACCAACGATTTTTCCTGCCCGTTGAGTTCAGATAGGGCTCCATTCTCGCCCAGCAGCGGTTCCAGGAAATCTTTTTGCTCGCCCTGCAATCGGAATACAGGAAAATCTGTTCCAAACAATACCTTGTGAGTGATTCCAAGAGAGAGGACATGCTTGACGGCGCTGGCTGAAGGATCATATCCCAGGGTCGCTTCATAGCCGCTGATATCCAGGTAAACATTTGGCCTGAATCTGCAGAGCATTACGCATTCTTCAACAAAGCTCACGGCGCCGTGCGCCAGAATAAAATTCACCGTTGGGAAAAGCCGCGCCGCTTCATCAATAAGAAAGGGGCTGGAAATACTGAAATCCAAAACAGGAGATGTTGGGCCGGTATGGAGCAATACAGGCACATGGTAGTGGGCGCATAACTCATAAAATGGAAAGAGAGAAGGATCGCTTGGGCTGAAACCGCAAGGTGGATAGACCTTGAAACCGCGAAATCGAAATTCCGCCAGCGACCGTTCGAATAACGCCAGTCCGTCTTTCCCCCATCGTGGATCCACGCCGCCAAAAACTTCAAAGCGATCTGGATGGCGCAGCAACACTTCCCGATGCCGTGCGAAAGACTCTTCAATGGTGAGCTTGCAGTCTTTCAACGCATAACTAAAATCAGCAATCAACAGCACGCTCTTCCGGATACCCGCAGCCTTCATCTCAGCCACCAGCCCATCACAAAGTGGGTCCTGCATTTTATTCACAAACATATTGATAAGCTTCTTTGCCGAAACTGGAACGCCTTGCGCTGAGAGCGCCACCACCATGTTCCCTACCGATCCTTCTATAAAAGACCTGGGAGTATGCTCTTCAGAAGCAATGTGGCAGTGACAATCGACAATCTGTGGAGAATTGTTCTCTTGCATGTTTCCCTCAGAATTACTGGGCAGCTGGTATCCGGCTGACGATTTCACGGCCTACGTTGAGCAGATCAGCTACTGTCTTTAACTTTGCGATATTCACATCCACGCCCATCTGTGCGATATCGATTCCATACAGCTCTTCAAAGCGGAATACCAGGGACAACATTCCCAGCGAGTCCAGCCCAAGTTCTTTCTGCAAATTTGTTTCTGGGGTGATGTGAGTTTTCTTGAACTTGCCTGGCACTGCTTCAGCAATAAGAGCAAGAACCTTCTCATCAAATTTGGCATCAATTTCCATTTATGCGGTCCTGCCAACAGCGGCGGCTGTTTCTCTGGAATCAAGACGAAAGTGTTGCGCAATTTTGTTGCGATCAAGTTTCAGGTTCGGCCGCAAAAAACCGTTTTCCCGCGAAAAAGGCTCATCGGTAAATATGACGTGTTGCACGGTGAAGGAGGGGCGCTTGTCATTGCCGCTTTCAACAAACTGCTGGATGCGCGCTTTTGCCTCAACATCTGCCGGGTTGCGTGCAAGCACAACTGCTGCCAGGGCCAATGTATCAGGATCAGAAAACACCACTGAACGCGCAACATCCGGGCAACTGTCTATATCAGCTTCCAGAATCTCCGGATGGATCTTGGTCCCGCCGGCAGTAACAATCATTTCTTTTTTTCTGCCCACAAGATACAAATATCCATCATCATCAAATCGTCCCACGTCGCCAGTTGCAACCCGATCAGAACTGATAAAAGTTTTTTCTGCTTCCCCTTCAGCACATTCAAAGTACGTTGAAGCAATCCGATGCTGGCGAATGGCGATGACTTCGCCATCTGCTGCCAGTTCAACCCGTACACCGGGAAGTAAGCGCCCCACAGAGCCGGGCTTGTTGGCTCCGGGAACGTTGAGCGCTACTCCTCCGAACTCGGTGATGCCATAAGTTTCAAACAATGGGAGCTGCATCAGGTGAAAAAAATCCAGCGTGGAGCGTTTGATGGGCGCCATGCCAGTCACCATGAAACGCATCCGTCCGCCCAGCGCGTCGTAAGCATCTTTGAAAATCGTGCGAGCAACTTTTTCACGCAACGCTCTTGTAGGCAGCACACCAGCAATTCCTCCCAATATCCGCGCCATGCGCTGCTTGATTTTGGGGAGATTGCAAAAGCGAGTCTCCACTCCCTCATAAAGCATGGGGGGAGCAATAAGTATGGTTGGATGGAGATCTTTAAGCGCACGAAAGAGCCGAGTTGGGTCAGTAATGATCAGGTCAAATCCATACCAAAGCGCCGAATAATACATGAGACGCTGCTGGAAATTCGAAATGGGCAGGAATAAAAGAAGGCAATCGTCGGGACGGGGACCCGCGAGCTTTGTAAATGCGTCCACGCTCGCTTCAATGCCCATGCGGTTCAGCGTGAGCCCCTTGAGTCGTCCGGACGATCCGGAAGAGAAAACGAGTCCAGTATTTTCAAATTCCCAGTCCGCGGGCAGAATACCACGCCGTATGGCCGTGATGCCGGTTTTGTCGGCATCGAGAAGTGCAATTGCCGCTGAATTACGGGCATTTTTATGGAAGGCATTCGAGTTCTGGATGAGCAGCAATGATAGCGCGTATTTCTCTATTAATTGATCTGAACTGGTGGAAGCAAAATCATCAGAAAATGCCACAGATAGAACGCGCAGTTCCAGCAACGCGACATCATAGACCATCCACTCATAGCTATTGCATGAGAGGATTCCCACTCGCATTCCGGCTTGAACGCCCCAGTCCTTCAGCTTCCTGCATGCCGCGGCAATATCCGCCAGCAAATTCTCATGGCTTCTTTTAACAATTACGCCTTTTTCAAATGTAAAGACGGAGTTCTGATATTTCCGCTGTGAAATTTGCGAAACCAGTTTTCTTAAATCCATCAAAACACCTTGTGTTTAGAAATTGACAGAGTTTAGAAATTTAAAATCTGGACTAGCTGAGATCAGGACGCGCTGGCCACCATCTCTTGTTTAGTTTGCCCCACGGGCAGTTCTGCGGGACTCTCAAAGAACTTTTTGAGCAATGCAGCAAGTGCCGAAGCGCGGTCATAAAGGAAATAGTGCGTGGCTCCCGTCAGGCGGACATAGCGCGCGTCCGGAAACAGAGTTGCACCAAACTCAGATGATTCCGGAGAGATGATCTGATCATGCTCTGCCCCGATAAGCAGCACCGGAACCGTGACGTCAGCGGCTTTGCTCCGACAATCGTTAGCCCAGAAGTCCATCATCTGGCGAGCGTAACTCAGGGTTGTCGCCTCAGTCTTGAAAGGGCCCACAACGTGAGGCTTAAGGTCACTGCTCATCATGGCAAGAACAGCAGTGCTCATCTCTTCTGCATCGGGCATTTCCAGAATTTCCAGCTCGCTTTCTTCCGCACGAGACTGAAACGTTTTCATAACCGAAGCTGCCATTTCAGGTTTGCGCATGAGCATCCGACACAAAGAGAAGAGGTTTTTCTCATATGGAGTGTCAAAATCCTCCGGACCACCTTCGCATTTGAATGTGCTATTGAGAAATGTCAAGGACAGGAATAGCGACGGATGGCGGAGGTGGAAATCAATTGCCACCTTGGGACTGGTGCACCAGCACACCGCATGACAACTGGTAATATTTTCGTTCTCCACAATAGCCTGAAGGTCATCCACCTGGTCTGCCATGCCGAACGGTTGAGGAGGCGCCGTCGTGCCCCGAGGCTCCCATATAATCACGCGATACTCACTAGCCAGACAATCGATCAAGCGATACCAGTATTCAAGTCCCTGCCCGAGAGCATTCAATAGAAGCACAACTGGACCACTCGATCCTGCGAGGTAATACGTGAGTTCGGATCCACCCCTTTGAATGTTTTTACTAACCATTGCGGCGGGCAGGTTCGCGATGCGCTCCTTGCGTTCCACTACGGCTTCGTCGAGATTTTGTTTGGTGGATTCAAGAAATTCGAGCTGTGCTTGATCGCTAAATCCTGAGTTAGCGACATGGGCCACATGGCAGTCCTTTGCCCCTGTTTGCTGATCGGGAGAGCCCAGACTGGTCTGAATAAAGTTCACTCTCTCTCGAAACAGCCGATCCACGGCGTTCAGCGTACCTAAGTCACTCACTGGAAGCAGGCTTAAATTGAAGACGGTGCTGATGTGATCACAAAAACTGGCAAAGGAGATTTTCAATTCGCCAGTGAGCCTGGTCCTTAAGCCGGAAATCACTTGTGAATTGTTATCTAAAAGAACTTGGGAAGTTTGAGACGCTGTAATCATATCCAGTTCTGCCTCTTTTGGAGTAAAACAGCGCAACGCATGGAAATCAAAATATTGCGGCGACCGCTCTTCAATCTCTACCTTGAATGTGTGCAAGGCGGCAAGAAATTCAGAGATGATATCGTGCGAAACCAATTCAGCAGCCGGCTTGCCGGTGATCAGTGGGGTTTCAACAATACGCATTTGGATATTTCGGGAAGCACAAATATTCTTTAACTGCTGTACCAGCGCTGCCTGTTTGCCTGCGGGACATTCCTGGCTCTCCGGTCCTTCACCAGGGTCGACAGATGAGTACCCGCTCTGCACGTAATTTAAATGAGGGGGAAGTCCATCGGCATAAGTGGGCAGCAGCCTGCCAAAAGCATTCAACTCGGTTTGGCCTGTGCTGATATCAGCAAAGAACCACACTTCGGAAATCGGAGACTGTGTGCCAGCAGCGGCAGAGAAATGTGCTGCAGCAGGCTGCAAAAGGTATGCCACTTGCGCAAACTCATAGCAAGGTTGTTCGCTGCTTGCAATTTGCTCTGCTGCGTTCGCAACCCACTGCAGTGCTGATTCTTTGCTGACATCATCAGCATACAGCAGGGTGCGCTTATGGAGTTGAAGCCACCGGGCGGCACAATGGCTGCCCAACAGCGTATTTATGCCGCCAATCAGTATTCTGGACACAGAGCCTTTTAAGTTTTGTAGCTTTTGACTGCTCAGGAAGAAATCGCAAATGCACGCACAGGAAAGCTGCCAAATTGCTTTATGGGAACTGGCACGGCAAAGAACTTGAAGGCTTCAGAAGGAAGAGCATCGAGATTTGTAAGGTGTTCGACAACTGGAATTTCGGCTTGAAGCAAAATACTATGCACGGGCCTTGCTCTGTCATTCATATCATCAATGTTGACCGAATCAATGCCAACCAGCGCCACGCCACTTTTCACTAGAAATTCAGCCGCCTGAGCCGTAATGAAAGGATTATTTTCAAAGTACGCGTTTGATAGCCAGTGGCGCGACCATCCGCTGTGAACAAGGACCGCTTTATGCAGCAAGTCAAGCCCTTCAAAATGTTCTACGCTTATGGCAAGAGCCGAACCGGTTGAAATCCTGATTCCCGGAATATTGGCAATTGATTCAAGTGGCAGTTGGGAAAGATCCTTACCATCTGGATAACGATGAAATGGAGCATCAATGTAGGTTCCGGTATTGCCAACCATTTCGATTTTCCCGATGTGGAACTCTACACCGCTTGAATAATATTCCCTGGAATCAACCCGGCTTCGATGATCAGCAATTACCGGAGCCGGCAGCCCTTTATAGGTGATCATTCCATTTTCAACCGCATGGCTTAGATCGATGAGCTGATTTCTCTTGCTGCCAATGCCTCTTGGAATTTCTGACGAGACCTTGCTCCCGTCCTTTGCCGGATTTTTTAATGTCGTGTTCATTTTTGGAACGAAATTAGATGGATCAGAAATACAAAATCAACAAAATGAACCGAAAGGATTATCTAAAGAGGGCTAGACAGGCTGCCGCCATTTTGAAGACAATGCGCCTCAAGCTATATACTGTCACTATCGCTGAGTTTTCAGTTGCTAGTTATTCCTGCGTCTTTTTTACGAACAACTGCACATATCTTTACCATGCCAGAACGAGCAAGGTCAACCATTAACTTTCTCTCATCTTCTTGATTTATCCCGTTTTGGATTTACCAGGGCTAATTGTGCGACCACTCTCATCTAAATTCTCACTCTGCACGGTAATAGATGTATGTCTATGGTCCTCATGGCCACGTGAGGAATGCCGATAGGCCATGCTAGAGAGTAGCAGGTTTGTGCTGGAGAGATATTCTTTGTCCTTAACATCACGCCTGTCATTGACATTCAACTTTGTGAGTATATTGGAGACATGGAATTTAACGGTGCTTTCGGATATACCGAAATGATTGGCTATCTCCTTGTTGGAATAGCGCCTGCGCAACAAATCCAGTATCTGGTTCTCACGCACGGTAAGGGTTGCAATACCCGTTGCGCGAATATTGTTGCGCGGCGATGTTAGGTCGACATAAATCCGCAAAACTTCTGGCGACGCCCAAATCTGGCCCTGAGCAACGGCTTTGATTGCCGGGCCAAGCAAATGAAACGACTGATCATATGTGATAAAGCCTGCAAATCCAGCCCGCAATAATTGTGCTATTTCAACATCTGAACTTGGCTGATCCAGAGCAAGAAAGGTCACTCGCGGAGTTGCCCTGGAAAATGCATTCAGATATTCCGATACTGGCATGGGCAAGCCCCAAAGATCAAGAACAATAACAACTCGCGCTTCCACTGGAAAATGTCCCGTATTTTCCAAACTTAATAAAACGGGACGCATATTTTCTAGTTTGACCATCTCAACCATTTGCCGCGCAGCCAGGGCATGGGACATAACCAATCCCACACAAATCTCCTGGTCTTGATCAGCTAACTCCGGCTGAGTAGTGGATCGGACATCTGATAATTTCACCGTCATGGGGGGAGTACCTGACCTAGCCAACATCTACATATCGACTAGGTTTGTGTCGCACTATATGCATGGCGAGTTGTCAGTTTTGTGCCGCCAATCTAACCTTAACATTTTATGCTGCTTGTTGAAGATGGATGCTGTCTAAAGGTAATTGGAGTCATTAACTAGTAGCCGATTCAATATAAATCGATCTTTATTAGTAACTAACTATTTCTAGCCCATATAACGCACATAAGAGATACGACAAAAAATGAATTTTAGTTCCAGTACTTTTAAGGTAGGTAGTGCCTCTTCCTATGTATCGTTGTGTATTCCCTGTTTCTAACAATATAGTGGCGCACATGTCAATGAATGGATTCTAATTTTGCTCCCAGCGTTCCCGTTTTGGAACAGCGCTCAGTTTCAATTTGGGAATTTCGCGGAGTGATATTCAGAAATCAGAACTTTTTCTTTTTTGAAATCCAGAAGGAGAACATACCGTGCTGCTCTCGGGCTCTGAAGATCAATGGTTCGCATTGCAAGTAAGAACACGCATGGAACCGCAGGTATCAACCATACTGCGCGCGAAGGGATATGAGGAATTCCTTCCCACCTATAAAATAAAAAGCAAACCCTTTGCTCCCCAGGCGTTATTTCCTGGATATCTTTTTTGCCGAATTACGCCGCAGGCATGTGGCTTACTTGTTACGACTCCAGGGGTCATACGAGTTGTGCAGTTTGGTGGTAAACCGGCGCCGATTGATCCTGATGAAATACGTTCAATCCAACTGCTTGTCAATTCAGGGGCTCCACTGTGCGCCTGGGAGGGACTCGAGGTGGGAAATAAAGTGCGCCTTGAGCAAGGTCCACTGCGGGGAGCAATGGGAATCCTTACATCATTTCGTTCAAAGCAACGGCTAATAGTCACAATCACGCTGATGATGCGCACGGTTTCCGCAGAGGTGGATCATGATTGGGTCAGCGTTGTTTCGCCTGTGCCGCTGCGCATGCCTGTGCAATCAGAGTCTAAGCTGCTGGCGTTAAAAACTACGGCCTAATTACAGCCCCTGTCATTGCGTAATGAAGCTGCGGGTTTGAGGCGATGGAATTTAATGCCCGATAAAGGTTTTGAGGGCTGCATTTGCCAATGCAGGCCCCCACCTGTTCCTGATAGACGATTTGTTACGAACTTAGTTCGGAGCGGACGCGCCCTTATCCATTTTCTGGCGTAAGCTCAGCGGGCGCATATCAGTCCACACTTGCCCAATAAATTCCAGGCATTCCGCTTTTGTTCCCGTTTTGCCGGCATCTCTCCATCCGAGCGGTAAAGCCCGATGAGCCGGCCAGATTGAATATTGCTCTTCATGGTTTACCACCGCCATGTAAATGGTTTTATCTTCTGTATTGTCCATTTCAAGGATCTCCTTAGATTGTGTTTATTCTATAAGTCTTGTTTTTCCATTTTCAATCGAGCCTCATTTCGCGTTCACCGAAAAGCCGTTCAGCCAACATGCCCCGTTCCCGGCAGGTTTCAATCAGTTTGTTTGATTGCACAATGGGATTGGAATCAGGCGTGTATTTTAGGCTCATCACGTGGTTCAACCATGGTTCCTGGCCCATGGCATAGACAAAAACCTCTTTGCAATTCAACAGATTTACGATTTCAATGGCCTGAGCATAGTTTGAACCGCTCAAGCGTCGGGATTCGTCAAGCGCACGCTCCATGCGGCGTGACAGCAAGGGCCCGTAAAGCCAGCTAAGAGGAGCCCCATCGCACTCCATCCCTATAAAAAGGGCCCGCACATCTCCGATATGCTTATGCAAATGGCGATACAGCGTGGGTTCGATATTGCAAGAATCAGCAGCAAAAAATAATTTATTGCCACGAAGATCAACCAGATATGCCAATTTAGAACGCACATCAAGGTCCGCATGCTCGCCCATAAAAGTCAGGCCTGTCATAAACGAACCGGCTTCAAGCTCCATCGTCTCCATCTCACTCAGTTCAACCACGCGACGGAAGCCAATGGTTTCCAGCATCAGCTTGAGAGACGGATCAGCAAGCGTCCCTCCACTTGAGCGCGGGACCACCACGCACCCCACTTTGTGCCGAATCTGGAGCAGGGTCTCCAGCAACACATGATCCTGATGATTGTGCGTGATCACCACATAATCAATTTGGTCAGGCAAATCATCATAGGTGTAGCGGGAGATGCCCGAGTCATACGTGTAACTAAGAACTGGGTCGAATAACAAGCTCATGGTCGGCGTTTCCAGCAGGATGCAGGCATGGCCAAAATAACGCCACCTTGCTCCTGTGCCCTGGTAGCGCGCATATGACTTCGGTTTTTCAGAAGTAAACAGTGACTGGAAAGCTCGTATTTCCTCGGGAGAGATATGGCAGCGCTCAGTTAACTCCTGCAATGGCTTGGGTTCAAGCTTCGCCGAAAAGAGATGATCAATGGACTCATCCGAGAAAGGCAGCTTCATGTGCACTGAATTGTTCTGCGGAAGCCGAGGAGTACTCAGCACAAATGGCCGGTCATCACCAGAAATTTGAGACAGCATCAAGCTTTGCGAATCGGGCCGGTAAAATTCGCTCCGGTAAAGCAGCGGTTCAATCAGGCGAAATGACGGGTGGTTGTTCAGATCGTAAACCAGTTCCACATAGCCCTTTAGAATTTCTGGAACCTTGGCATACAAAGAATGAACTGATTCTCCTTTTGCCTGTGATTGCAGCATGCGATCCAGATCTTCAAGCGCCTTGGACAAAGCAACCAAATAGTCACGCCGACTGGACAGCTCAGCACGCAGGCTCTTAATCTCATTCACCCTTTGGCCGTCATAATCGATGAAAGGCCCGCCAAGCATTTTGGGATTTTTCACCGCGCTGGCGTGGACCTGCGGAGCCGCTATATAAGAGTCCATGATCTTGAAATGCCGCTCTGTAAGATTTCTTGCGCATGTGGCTGGAGGAATCAGGTGCGTCCATGCATACCAGTGGTCAATTAAAGGTTCCACCAGAGCGTTTGAGCGAAGATAAACCTGATCACAGTTCATTTTGCTGTTCATTTTTGAAAATATGTTCGTGAATCAAGAAGGGCGGCTTTTTGCGTTTGAGAAATATACTGCTTGAGTTATAGGCTGGCAGGCAGGCTGCCGCCCTTTGCCAATAGTTAATATTTATTGGAAAATTCTAAACATCAAGCTCTGCTCTACTAGATAACAGACGAACAATCCATTGTCAACGAATGTGATTTTCAGATTGTAGCCGTGATCTTTGGCTATTTGAAGCGTATTAAATAAAACGAGACATATAATCTTTTTATAGTGGGAAATAAGACATGAATTCCATTTAGGGACAATGACAACAAATAAAACCGTGGATTACCAGCGAGAATTATGGAGATAGGAAGATGCGCCTTAGCTTGGCTTGATACAACAAATGGGTGCCGGCCTGCGCGAATCCACCCGCAGCCCAAGCAAAACTCGCTCGTAATATCTCCGGCCGGATACACAAATATCGGAATGTCGAAGTCCAGATAAGCCGGTCTCTTTTCAATGAGAAATTTTAAAAAAACAAAGCGGTGAATGCCATGGGCACTGCCCAGTTTCTTGCCCTTGCGACGCTCAACGTGAAATGCGTTTGGAAAGCGTTACAATACCGACGCCAAATCTGTGGATTGGGCACGGCGCACGCTGAGCCGTACCGCCAGCCTGTCTGGCGTAAAATCCGTGGGAACATCGTCGGTGATGGTGGTGAGTTCCAATAACCCGTCGGAGTGGATTCGTTTCCCGGGCAAGCCTTACAACGGCGAGCACAATGATGTGGACATTCGCGACGTCAGTGCCGGATACTTCGAAACACTTCAGGCCAAACTGGTGCGCGGACGCTTCTTCACCGATTCGGACGATCTTACGAAACCAAAGGTCGTGATCATCAATCGGGCCCTGGCGGAACATTATTTTCCCGGCGAGGATCCCCTGGGAAGGCAAATTGGCGATACGGAACTGTCCCCCGCGTCCCTGAAGCAGATCGTAGGAATCGTGGATAACATCCGCGAAGAAGCCTTGGACGACGAATCCAGCCAGCGGTCTACGTGCCGTTTAATCAGGAGCCGGATTCCCGGATTTGACTTGGTGGTGCGCACCGCACAGTCTCCGCAGGCAATCCTGTCCAGCATGTCTCAGGCGATTCACGAGATCGATCCCGACGTTGCCACAGCACACCCGATCACGATGGAAGATCGCATCCATGACTCGCCGGAAGCTTATATGGCTTGCGCATGGCGCTTGGCGCCCAGCGTAGCACGGTTTATCGAATGGTCTTGCGGGAAGCTGGCATTCTGAGCGGGATTGGAATTGTCGTGGGGCTGGTGTGTTCCCTGCTTTCTACAACATTGCTGCAGAAACTGTTGTTTGAAACATCACCGCGTGACCTTCCCACGCTGGCGGCAGTGGCAGCTATGCTAGGTGCATCGTCACTGCTGGCCAGCATGTTCCGGCGTGGCAAGCAGCGTCAAATGAATCCAGTGGAGGCTTTACGGGCCGAGTAGGTTGTGGGTAACACCT
>Ga0207693_10000175_pt1 | contig 58611 bp, 66 predicted proteins | sample LARL81metaG_FD_184347 | JGI IMG/M metagenome (GOLD analysis project Ga0207693, IMG submission 184347) | Corn, switchgrass and miscanthus rhizosphere microbial communities from Kellogg Biological Station, Michigan, USA - LAR L8-1 metaG... | ecosystem: Host-associated > Plants > Roots >... | reverse complement strand
CCGCGCGAGGCAGCACGTGACCGGAGAAGGAGCGGTCCTGCTCCCACGCCCGCAGGTAGACGGGCTCGTAGCCGAGCAGGACGTCACTCGACCGGTTGCCCGCCGCAAGCCACGCGCCGGCGGCCGACCGTGACTGCGCCTCGCTCGCCGGATCGCCGTCGAAGAGCTGCGGCGTCTTCTCGTGTGCCCAACGCACCTCGCCGGCGACGAGGGTGAGCACCGCAACGAGCGCAAGCGCGCCGGTCAGCGGCGGACGAAGGCGCGCGAGCACGACGAGCGGGACCGCGAGCAAGATGCTGAAGAACGGCAACGCAAAGATGAGATGACGCGCTTCCGGCGACGCCGTCGAGTTGAGCGTCGCGAGCATGAACGCGAGCGCAGGTATCGCGATCACGCACCCAATGAGAACCACGACCTCGCGGTGCCGTCGCCACAAGAGAACCGCACCGACCAGGGCGAGGAGCAACACCGGGATCGACCAGGCGTGGTGTCCGGCGCTGAAGTCGCCGGACACCCACCAGAAGTAGTGCAGAACCGACGTGGGGGAGCCGAGCCGCGGCCCGCCCCCGCCCACCCCGACGTCGAACCTGTTCCGTAGGACGATGTCAGCCCACCAGAACGGTGCGCCGACAACGCCGACGGCCGCGAGCGTCAAGGCCGCTTCGCGCACACGGCGACGACGCACCAGGATGAACAAGCCCTGAGCCGCGACGACGAGCACGGCGTACGGATGGCTCGCGAGCATCGCGAGGACGGCCACTCCCCAGAGCGCGAACCGCCGCCGTCCGCCCGTGTCGAGCGCAGCGAAGAGAGCCAGAAACGAGAGCAGGCTCGTGAAGAGGAAGAGGCTGTACATCCGGCCGTAGATCCCGTGGAAGAGCAGTGCCCATGTGCCGGATGCAAGCAGCGCAGCGACGACGCCGGTGGCCGGGTCGACAAGGCGCCGGCCGAGCAGCGCGATCAACGGAACGCTCGCCACCGCGAAGACGAGCGACACCACCCGCAGTGCGGTCAGCCCTCCGCCCAGGTGCACGATCGCCCACGCGAAGGTGAAGTGGAGCGGTGCGCCGCCGCGCTCGAACAGCACGGTCCGCAGCACGTGGCCGAGTGAGCCGCGGCCGACGAAGAGCGCGAGGGCCTCGTCCTCGTGCGGCGGCCACGCGCGCAGGAACCAGCCCAGCACGCCCGCGAGCGCAGCGGTCACAACCGCGGTTCCGGCCCAGAAGAGCGTCGTCGCGTGCACGTGCGTGCGGGCACGCGCGAGCTGCGAGCTATGACCGGCGAGCTCGACCAAGGGCTTTCTCCTTACGATGTCCAAGCCGATAACACTGCTAGCGTCCTAAATCTCGTGCCCACGTATGAATACAAGTGTCCGAACGGGCACGTCTTCGAGGTCTTCAAGCGGATCGCCGACCCGCAGCCGGACAAGTGCCCGGTGTGCGGGGCCTCCCCGGTCGAGACGGTCCTCTATCCCGTGCCCGTGCACTTCCGGGGCTCGGGGTTCTACTCGACCGACTACGGCCGCGGAGGAAGGAAGAAGGAGCAGCCGGCGAAGGAATCGGGCTCGTCGGACTCGGATTCGGGCTCGGGCGACAAGAAGGAGACCTCCACGGAGAAGAAGGCCGCCGAGGCGGGCTAGCACTAACGGAACTGCCGGTTGCCGACGACGCAGCCGGGGCCGTACTGTCCGGATCCCGGGGGCGGAGGCTGCGGCGCAGCGCGACCCATGACCATCTGAACCACGGAGCGGTTCTCCTCGCCGCCCACGATCACCGACGCGCCGCCGATCGAGGTTGCCGTTCCGCCGAGCCGGCAGTGGAGCGCGTTCGCCTGCCCTGCCCGCTTGATCACCCAGCCGAGCTGGACGAACTGCCACGCGCTCAGGTCAGTGGTGAGCGGCTGCAGGAGCGAATCGCCGTTGAACGGAAGTTTGACGACCGTTCCGACGCCGAGCAGCTTCGCCATCACCGCGCGCATCACCGCCTGCTGCCTCAGGCCGCGTGTGATGTCGCTGTCCGACGGGTTGAGCTGGTTCTCACGGATGCGCGAGTACACGAGCGCCCGTTGTCCGTTCATGTGCTGCAGCCCCTTGTGGAAGCGGTAGCCGGGCCAGCGCGCACAGCGTGACGCTTTGTACGGGCAATCGAACTTGTTCGAAAGGATGGGCGCGGGCACGTTGACGTCGATACCGCCGATGTTGTCGATCAGGCTCTTGAAGCTCCGGAAGTCGACGATCATCACGTGGTTGATCTCGAGCCCCGTGAGGTCCTTGATCGTGCGGATGGTGAGGGCGGCGCCGCCGAGCGGGAACGTTGCGTTGATCCGGTCCTCACCATGCCCTGGAATCGGGACGCGCAGGTCGCGCGGGATCGACAGGTAGACGAGCCGGTGACGGCTCGGATCCGTGCGCAAGATCATGATCGAGTCGGAATGGTTCAGCCCGACGCGCTGGTCGGTGTTCTCGTGGTCCCGGCCGAGCAGCAGCATCGTCGTCGGCTTCGACAGCAGCAGCCCGTCCTGCTTCGCCAGCACCGGCGTCACGGACGGGTCGAGTCGCGCGTTCGCCTTGTCGACTCCGCTCCTGAAGGACAGGTACCCGGCGATGCCCCAGACCATGGCGACGACGAGGAAGACGATCAGGCCGATGCCGATCCGCCGTTTCCAGCTCCAGCGCCGCCGAGGCCTGCGGATCTTGGGCTCTCTCGGCTCTCGTGCGCTGCGGTCCGGCCTCTTCTGCGGCCGGTCGAGCGGCACCTTGCCCTTCACGCGTCCACCACGGTAGACGCGGTAGGGCTTCTCTCCCGTCGCCATCGAGGAAGTAGGGTAGCCGCGCGCTTTGGACGGAAACCGTGTCATCGGCGTCGATCTCGGCGGCACCAAGATCCTGGCCGGGGTCGTCGACGACCGGGGACAGGTCGAGCGGCGCCGGGAGTATCCGACGCCGACCGCTTCGCAGGACGAGCTGCTTGCAGGCCTCGACGCCGCGATCGAGGAGCTCCTCACTGACGACATTGCGGGCCTCGGCTTCGGGCTGCCGTCCCCGATCGACCAGAAGGCAGGCCGTGCTCTGCAGGCCGTCAACATCCCACTCGACGAGAGCGTGGATTTTCGCGGGAGGATGCGCGAGCGGTTCGGCCTGCCGGTCGGGATCGAGAACGATGCAAATGCGGCCGCGTACGCCGAGTTCAGGTTCGGCGCTGCCCGCGACGTCGAGACGATGGTGATGCTGACGCTCGGAACCGGCTGCGGCGGCGGCGCGGTCGTGGACGGGAAGCTCTTCCGCGGCTGGGCCGAGTTCGGCCACATGGTCATCGTCCACGACGGCATCCCGTGTCAGGGAACGTGCACGGGTCGTGGACACCTGGAGCCCTATGTCACGGGTGTCGCCGCGACCAAGCTCGCTCAGGCGGAATTCGGCCCGGCGGTCGACGCGCACCGGCTCGTGCGCCTCGCGAACGAAGGTGAGCAGCGCGCGGTCGAGATCCTGGACGGGATCGGCCGGCATCTCGGGTCCGGAATCGGGACGCTGGTGAACATCTTCAATCCCGAGCTGGTCGTGATCGGCGGCGGGTTCGCGGCCGCGGGCGACTTCGTGCTCGAGCCGGCGCGTGAAGTCATGCGCCGCGAGGCCCTCGCTCGCGTGGGCTACCGGATCCCCATCGTTCGCGCAGAGCTCGGGACCGCCGCCGGGTTGATCGGTGCCGGTCTCGTCGCGTTCGACACGGTCGGGTAAGTGGCTCTCGCGGTCTGCGCGACCCCGATCGGGAACCTGGACGACGTCACGCTGCGCGTTCTCGAGGAGCTGCGCTCGGCTGACGTGATCCTCTGCGAGGACACGCGTCACACGCGCGTGTTGCTCGACCGGCATGGAATCTCCGGCAAGCTCCTGTCGTACCACGAGCACAACGAGGCGAAGCGTGCCGCAGAGGTGCTCCCGAGAATGGAAGCGGGGGAGCGGTTCGCACTCGTGAGCGATGCCGGGATGCCGGCGATCAGCGATCCCGGTGCGCGACTTGTGGCTGCGGCGCTCGAGCGTGGCGTTCCCGTGACGGTCCTCCCGGGGCCGACGGCGGTCGACACCGCGCTCGTCGCGAGCGGCTTTCCGGCCGAGCGATATCAGTTCGTCGGCTTCCTGCCGCGCGGTGCGCGTGCGCTCGCGTCGCTTTGGGAGGAGCTCGCGTCCTGGCCCTACCCGGTGGTGGCTTTCGAATCGCCACGGCGGCTACCTGCGACCTTGCGCTCGCTCGCCGACGCCGAGCCTGCGCGCGAGGTTGCCGTGTGCCGGGAGCTGACGAAGAAATTCGAGGAGGTGGTGCGCGGGACGGCAGCCGAGTTGGCGGCGCGCTTCGCGGAAGCGCCGAAGGGTGAGATCACGCTTGTGCTCGGGCCTGGGAGCCCGAGCGCGGACGTCGGTGCAGCGATCGTGGCGGTCGGTGAGCTCGTCTCCGCCGGACTGCCGCGCAGGCAAGCGGCAGACGTCGTGTCCCGTTTGACGGGCGCGTCGCGCAACGAGCTCTACCGCCGTACTTTGTAGCCAGTATTGACAACAGAGATCGGCCCTTGCTATGGTCGCTTCGTTCTCAAAACTGGCAACAAGGAGGAAATCTGTGCGGTGTCTTGCTGTCTTGCTCGCGTGTGCGTGCGCGCTCCCGGTGTCGGCGGCGCATGCGTGGACCTGGCCGGTCGACGGACCGGTTCTGCGGACTTTCTCGTTCGATCATGCGCATCCCTACGCGGGCGGTCAGCACCGCGGCGTCGATCTCGGCGCCCCCGGCGGTACCCAGGTGCTCGCTCCGACCGGGGGAATCGTCTCGTTCGCGGGAACGGTGCCGACGGGCGGGAAGACCGTTTCGATCGAGACGCCGCACGGGTACACCGCCACACTCGTTCACCTCGGCTCGATCGGTGTGAAGCGCGGCGCGCCCGTCCACGAAGGCTCGGTCGTGGGAACCGTCGGCCCGAGCGGCGTGCCCGAGCTCGCCGAGCCGTACGTCTACTTCGGTCTGCGCACCACGAGTGATCAACAGGGGTACGTCGATCCGATGGTGTTCCTGCCGTCGCGCACAGGCGCGCCGCCGGCGACCGTGGGGGATGCGCCGGCCGTCACCGCGGTCGTCGGCGTCGCCTCCACAGCTGAGGCCCCGGCTGCGAAGCCGCTCGTCGCTGCTACAACGACGGTCACCGCCAACAGCGCTCCTGCGGAGAGCGTGGCGGGGTCACCAGCTGCTTCGGTACCGGTCGCCGCGCCGGTCAGCGCCAGCGTCGAGCCGTCGGCGGCTGGGGCTGTGGCGGAGGCCCGGCCGACTTCGCACCCGCGTGTCGACGAGGAACCGGGCCCCTCCGTTTCGCTCGGCGCGGCGGAGGTGACTCTTCCGCGGGTCTCGGTGCAAGGCACGCAGCGGCACGGCGTCAAGGCAGCGCCGCGACACCGCCAACGCCCGTCGCCGGCCGAGAGCCACGACACCCGGTCGTCGGCCGGCTCCTCGCACGGCCTCCAGCAGGAGGCGGAGCAAGCGTCTCGGCTCGTCGCGGCAATGACGCAACCGGCGGCGTCGAAGGAAGGAGGGCATTCCTGGACCTTCGTTCTGGGCGCGCTGGTCCTGATCGTCGCCCTCGCGTGCGCGTGGCGACGGCGTTCGGCGCAAAGGGCGGCTCGTATCATGTCCCTCCCCGAGACGGAGACGCACGTTCATGTCGGAGAGCCCATCGAAGAAGAAAATCCTGGTGGCCCCAGCCTGGCCGTACGCGTCCGGGCGGAGACACCTGGGACATGTGGTGGGGTTCGCAGTCCCGGCGGACATCTTCGCGCGGTACCACCGCTTGAAGGGCGACGACGTCCTGATGGTGAGTGGGACGGACGAGCACGGCACGCCGGTGATGGTTACGGCCGATCGCGAGGGCGTGTCGCCGCGTGAGATCGCAGAGCGATACAACAAGCTGACGCGAGAGGACCTGCGGAACCTTGGCATCACGTACGACAACTTCACGCGCACCACCACGGAGAACCACGCGCGTGTCACGACCGACATGTTCCGCACCCTCTACGAGCACGGCTGCCTGATCGAGAAGACCACGCTCGGAGCGTTCTCGCCGTCGACGGGGAACACGCTTCCCGATCGCTACATCGAAGGAACGTGTCCGATCTGCGGGTACCCGGAAGCCCGCGGCGATCAGTGCGACAACTGCGGTAACCAGCTCGATCCGACTGACCTGATCGAGCCGCACTCGATCATCGACGGGTCGACGCCGGAATTCCGGGAGACGAAGCACCTCTTTCTCGACCTCCCGGCGTTCGCGGATCGGCTCCGCCCGTGGATCGAGTCGAAGACCAGCTGGCGGCCGAACGTCCGAAACTTCTCGCTCTCGCTCGTCGACGACCTCAAGCCGCGCGCGATGACGCGTGACATCGACTGGGGCATTCCGGTGCCGGTGGAGGGCTACCCGCCGGAGACGAAACGCATCTACGTGTGGTTCGACGCGGTGATCGGTTACCTCTCGGCTGCCGTCGAGTGGGCCCAGAACAACGGGACACCCGAAGCATGGCGTGACTGGTGGCAGAACCCTGACGCGACGCACGCGTACTTCATGGGCAAGGACAACATCGTCTTCCATACGGTGATCTGGCCGAGCATGCTGCTCGGGTACGGCACGGGCGGAGACCTCGGTGCCGGAGAGGGCGAGCTCCACCTTCCCGACGAGGTCGTCGCGAGCGAGTTCCTGACGATGGAGGGAAAGCAGCTCTCGACGAGCCGGTCAATCGCGATCTACGTCAGCGACGTGCTCGAGCGCTACGACCCGGATCCCGTTCGCTACTTCCTCACCGCCGCGGGGCCCGAGACCCAGGACAGCGACTTCTCGTGGGCGGAGTTCCTGCGGCGTAACAACGACGAGCTGCTCGCGAACTGGGGCAATCTCGTCAACCGTACGCTCACGAACGCGCAGCGCAACTTTGGAGAGGTGCCGCAGCCTGGCGGGCTCACGGACGAGGACCGCGAGGCTCTCGCGGCCGTCGACGCCGGCTTTCCGGCCGTCGGCCAGTTGATCGAGGAAGCGAAGTTCAAGCAGGCGCTCGCGGAGGCGATGCGGCTCTCGAGCATCGGGAACCAGTACGTCGACCACCAGGCCCCATGGGCCGTCATCAAGGAAGACCGTGAGCGCGCGGCGACGATCCTGTTCGTCGCGCTTCGCATCGTCGACTCGCTGAAGGTGATCTTCACGCCGTTCCTGCCGTTCTCGAGCCAGAAGTTGCACGAGCTGCTCGGATACGAGGGCTTCATCGCCGGTCCGCTCGAGTTCCGGGAGATCGAGGAGGAGGGAGAAGACCGGCACACGATCCTCACAGGCAACTACTCGGGCTGGATCGGTCGCTGGGAGCCGAGCGAGCTCCCCGCCGGGCAGAACCTGCGGGAGCCCGAGCCGCTCTTCCGAAAGCTCGAGCCGAGCATCGTCGCCGACGAGCTCGCTCGCCTGACCGAGACGTGATCGACACCCACGCGCATCTCGACGCGCTCGAGGATGCCGAAGCAGCAGTCGCGCGGGCGCGTGACGTCGGGGTAACCAGGGTCATTTCGATCGGCACCGATCCGGTCTCCTGGGCCAACACGCTCGATCTGATCGAGGCGCACGAGGACGTCTACGGCGTCGTCGGTCTTCATCCGCATGAAGCGACCCTGACGTTCGATCTCGCGGCCCTGCCGCGGCTGCTCGGCCATCCGAAGGTCGTCGGGCTCGGCGAGATCGGGCTCGATTACTACCGCGACTATGCGCCACGCGACGCGCAGGCGAAGGTGTTCATCTACCAGCTCGGCCTCGCGAAGGAGGCGCAGCTGCCCGTCGTGATCCACAACCGCGCGGCGGACGAGGACACGGTCTCCATCCTCAGGCAGTGGTTCGACGGCATCGTCGTGCTGCACTGCTTCTCGTCGGTCGCGCTTCTCGACGAGGCGGTCGAGCGAGGCTGGTACGTCTCGTTCGCCGGCAACGTGACCTACAAGAACGCGGACGACCTGCGTGTCGCGGCGCGTGCCGTTCCGGCCGAGCGTCTCCTCGCGGAGACGGATTGCCCGTACCTCGCGCCGCAGCCGGTCCGAGGGAAGACGAACGAGCCGGCCTACGTCGTCCATACCGTCGCGGCTCTCGCCGAAGCGCGCGGAGAAGACGCGGAAGCACTCGGCGCGCAGATCGACGCGAACGCGACCGAGGCGTTCGGACTGCCATGAGCGTCCGGGCGAAGAAGAAGCTCGGCCAGCACTTCCTCGTCGACGAGAACATCCTCGGCGTGATCGGCCGCCTCGCCGAGCTCGACGGCGACGACGTTGTGCTCGAGGTCGGGCCCGGACTCGGCGTGCTGACCACGTACCTCGCAGACCGGGTCGCACGGGTCTACGCGGTGGAGCTCGACACGTCGCTCGAGAAGGAGCTGACCGGCCGGCTGGCAGGACGCTCGAACGTCATGCTTCGGTTCGGCGACGCACTCAAGCTCGACCTCGCCGAGATCGCGCCGGGTGCGAAGAAGCTTGTCGCCAACCTGCCGTACAACATCGCCACACCGCTCGTCGCCGAGAGCCTCGACCGCCTGCCGGAGATCGAGCTGTGGACGGTCATGGTCCAGCGCGAAGTCGCGGACCGTTTCTTCGCCGCACCGTCGACGAAGGCCTACGGCGCGGTGTCGGTCCTCGTGCAGCTGGTCGCGGAGCGGACGGGTTTTCACCCGGTGTCGCCGTCTGTGTTCCGTCCGCGCCCGAACGTCGATTCGGCGCTCGTGGCTTTCAGGCGCACCGAACTGCCGCCGGACTTCCGTGGTGTCAAGCGTGTGGTCGAAGGCTCGTTCGCGCACAGACGCAAGCGGCTCGCGAACTCGCTCGAGCTGGCGGGCGTCGCCGACCGTCAGCACGCAGAGGCGGCGGTCGAGCGGATCGGCCGAGACCGCAACGTTCGAGCAGAGGAGCTCACGCCGCCGGAGTTCCTCGCGCTCACCGAGGCATTACGGTGAGGCGGGCCGCCGCCGCGGCCAAGATCAACCTCGCACTCGTCGTCGGGCCGCAACGCGACGACGGCAAGCACGAGCTCGTGACCGTCTACCAGCGCGTTGCGCTCTCGGACCGGATCGCGGTGGAGCATTCTGCTGAGCTCCGCGTCACGGGGTTCGCCGGCGACACGCTCGTGCGGCAGGCGCTCGAGCTCGTGGCCGACGGCGACGGGACGAGTTTCGCGGCGCGGATCGAGAAGCGGATTCCCGTCGCAGCCGGGCTCGGCGGCGGCAGCTCCGATGCAGCCACGGCCCTACGGCTAGCGAACGAGTTACGTGCAGAGCCACACAGCGGCGAAGAGATCGAGGCGTTCGCGCGGGACATCGGCGCCGATGTGCCGTACTTCCTGGCCAATGGGCCGCAGCTCGGCACCGGTGACGGCACCGAGCTGTCGCCGCTCGAGCTGCCTCAGGACTACTGGGTCGTCCTCGTCCTCCCGCGTAGCGCCGAGAAGACCTCGACCGGCGCGGTGTACTCGACCTTCGACACGCGAAAGGGCGCGGACGGCTACGAAGAACGCAGTGCAGCCCTCCTGCAGGCGCTCGGGCAAGTCAGGCGTCCACGCGACCTCGCCGCGCTGCCGCCGAACGATCTCGCATCTTCACCGCTCACCGCGAAGCTCCAGGATCTCGGTGCGTTCCGTGCCGACGTCACGGGCGCGGGTCCGGCCGTCTACGGGCTCTTCCTGCACGGCGACCGTGCCCGCGCGGCGCAGCGCAAAATGTCCGCCGCGGGGCGCAGCTGGCTGACCGCACCAGCGTGGTACCGTTGATCGCATGGCGTACAGCCAGCCGATGATCGAGGCGGGCACGACGCGCGGGGGCAGGTGGCTAAGGGGACGGCGCATCCGCCTCGCGCTGTGGGTGGCGGTGATCGAGGGGGTGCTCGTTGCGCTCACAGCCGATCTGACGAAGTGGACCGTCCTTGTCATCGCCGCAATCGTCCTGGCCTTCTACATCGTCGCGGGCCGCAACCTGCGCTGGGATGTCGGGCGTCAGCTCTCATGGATCGCCGCGGCGTCGCAGGCGCTCGCGATCCTCGTCGTCATCCTCGCTTTCGTCCTCGGATTCGTGGCGATCGTCGCGGTCGTAATCTTCGCGATCATCGCCCTCGTGTATCTCTTCTCGGATTACCGGCGTACTTAAGCTCCCCAATAACCGTGGGGCGTAGCCAAGTGCGGCGGCGTCGGCCCAGCGGCTGCGACACTTCGTAGGGACGGTGTGGTGGGGCGTAGCCAAGTGGTAAGGCAGCGGGTTTTGGTCCCGCGATCCCAGGTTCGAATCCTGGCGCCCCAGTTCTGATGGCAACCGACTTCGCAGCCGTCGTGATGGCGGCCGGTCTCGGCACGCGGATGAAGTCCGCGACGCCGAAGCATCTGCACCCGCTGCTCGGGCGACGGCTCGTCGACTGGGTCGTTGCGGCGGTACGGCCTCTCGGCCCCGACCCACTCGTCGTCGTCCTCTCGCCGGAGGCGGCGGGCGCACTCGAAGGGGTGGAGGTCGCTGTGCAGGAACGTCCGCTCGGAACCGGCGACTCGCTCCGCAGCGCACGCGCAAACGTCGGCGACGCGCGCACGCTGCTCGTCGTCTCCGGTGATCATCCGCGCATCAGCCCCGGGCTCTTGCAGCAATTCGTCGAAGAGCACCGCTCGTCGGGCGCTCCGGCCAGCGTGCTCTCGTTCGAGCCTCCCGATCCGCGTGCCTACGGCCGGGTCATCCGCGACGCCGACGGCCATCTCCGGGCGATCGTCGAGGATGCCGACGCAGACGACGAGCAGCGGGCGATTCGAGAGGTCAACTCCTCCATCTACGTCTTCGAGACTGCAAAGCTATGGCCTGTTCTCGAACGGATCGAGCCGGCGAACGCTCAGGGCGAGCTGTACCTGACGGACGCCGTCCGCTTGCTCGTCGAAGGAGGGGAGGAGGTCGTCGTGTTCAAGGCTCCGGATGCCGATGAAGTGGAAGGAGTGAACACTCGTGCCGAGCTGGCCGACGCAGCATCTTTCCTACGCGCGCGCGTGAACAAAGAACACATGCTGGCGGGTGTGACGATCGTGGATCCACAGACCACGTGGATCGATCCAGAAGTGGAGCTCGCGGCCGATTCGACCATTCACCCCTTCACGGTCCTTCGCGGGCGCACGCGAGTCGGCACCGGCGCCGAGGTCGGGCCGCACGTCGTGGCCGACGACGCGGACATCGGGAGAGACGCCAGGGTCGGCCCGTTCTGTTACCTCCGTCCGGGCACGAAGCTCGGCACGGGCGCGAAGGCCGGCACCTTCGTCGAGATCAAGAACTCCGAGATCGGCGCCGGGGCCAAGATTCCTCACCTGTCCTACATCGGGGACGCCGAGGTCGGGGAGGGCGCTAACGTCGCGGCCGGGAATATCACGGCCAATTTCCCTCATCAGCCGGGTCGCCCCAAAGGAAAGACGAAGATCGGGCGGAACGTCAGGACCGGCATTCACAATGGCTTCGAGGCACCGGTGGAGGTCGGGGACGACGCTTGGATTGCGGGCGGCGCGTACATAACAGAAGATGTCCCTCCCGAATCGCTCGCTGGTTTCCCGCCGAAGCAGATCACGAAAGAGGGCTATCTCCGTGGAAAGCGCAACAACTGAGCTGACTCGCCTGCCCGGGCTCGAGGTCGCAGAGACCAAGCCCGAGCTCAAGCCCGAGCACTGGATCGAGCGAGGGCCGTCGAAGCGGCTCATGCTCTTCTCCGGCCGCTCCCACCCGGGGCTCGCGCAGAAGATCGCGGAGAAGCTCGGGATCCAGGTCGGCGACGTCTCCCTGCGCACCTTCGCGAGCGGCGAGACGTACTGCCGTTATGAGGAATCGATCCGAGGCTCCGATCTCTTCATCGTGCAGACGAGCTCGCCGCCGGTCGACCAGCACCTGATGGAGCTGATGATCATGATCGACGCCGCGAAGCTCGCCTCCGCCAAGCGGATCACCGCGGTGCTGCCGCTCTATCCGTACTCGCGCCAGGACAAGAAGTCGCGGCCGCGAGAGCCGATCACGGCGAAGCTCGTCGCCGACATGATCCAGTCTGCCGGCGCCGATCGTGTGCTCACGATGGACCTCCATGCGGGCCAGGTACAAGGCTTCTTCGAGGTGCCCGTCGACCACATGACGGCGCTGCCGATGCTCGCGCAGTATTTCCGCGACCTCGGTCTGCCCGAGGAGCTCGTCGCGGTCGCCCCCGACACGGGCCGCACGCGACTGGCGAGCAAGTTTGCCGAGATGATCGGCGGCGACCTCGCCGTGCTCCAGAAGGACCGGCCCGCGCACAACGTCGCGCGTGTAACCAATGTCATCGGCGACATCGAGGGCAAGTGCGCGGTGATGACGGACGACATGGTCGACACGGCTGGAACGCTCGTCGCCGGGGCCGAGTTCCTGAAGGGCCGCGGCGCGAAGAAGGTCTACGCGTGCGCGACCCACGGCATCTTTTCCGACCCCGCCATCGAGCGCATCGAGGGAAGCGCCCTCGACAGCGTCATCGTCACCGACACCGTGCCGATCGACCCGCTGACGAAACCGGAGCGTGTGACCGTCCTGACCGTGGCCGACATCCTCGCCGAGACGATCCACAACGTCTTCGCCGACGACTCGGTGTCCGCCATCTTCCAGGACATGAACGCCCTCTTCTAACCCGGGGTTACAGAATCGCCAGGCCGCTGATCCTGCTGGGGATCAACCTCCACGTAAAGAAGTAGCTACCATTCGCCGCCGTCATGGCGGGCGAACGAGTCAAGCTGCAGGTCTCCGAACGCGAGCGGCGAGGCTCACGCGACGCTCGGCGGCTGCGCAAGGCCGGCTTCATCCCGGGCGTGCTCTACGGGAAGGGCAAGGGCTCCTATGCCATCGCCGTGCCGGAGCGCGACCTCCGCCGGGTGCTGACCGGCCAGGGAGGGCTCCACGCGATCCTCGACGTCGTCGTCGAAGGCAAGAACACCACGCACGCCTCGATTCTCAAGGACTACCAGCAGGATCCGATCCGCGGCCACATCTCGCACATCGACCTGCAGGAAGTGCGGCTCGACCAGCCGATCCAGGCAAGCGTGACCGTCCAGCTCGTCGGCGAGGCTGTGGGTGTGAAAGAAGGCGGCGTGCTCTCGCAGGTGCAGCGTGAGATCAACGTCGAGGCGCTGCCGATGGAGATCCCGGAGCACATCGACCTCGACGTCAGCGGCATGGCGATCGGTGACACGCTTCGTCTCGCTGACCTTCCGCCGATGGAGGGCGTCGCGTACCTCGACGATCCCGAGGAGACCGTGCTCGCGAGTGTCGCCCTGCCGGCGCGCGAGGTCGAGCCGGAGCCCGAGGAAGGTGTCGAGGGCGAGGAGCTGCCGGAGGGCGAGGTGCCCGAGGGCGAAGAGGGGCCGGAGGGTGCGGCAGAGGGCGAAGGCGCTCCGAGCGGCGACGCCGGCTCGGGCGAGCAGGGCGAGCCCGGCACCACCGAGAGTTAGCTCGTGCGCCTCCCCTGGCGCCGAGGCGAACGCGCCTCGTCGCTCGACCTGCTCGTCGTCGGCCTCGGCAATCCGGGCCGCGGCTACGCCGGCAATCGCCACAACGTGGGCTGGATGGTGGTCGACGAGTTGGCCCGTCGCCACGGCGCCGCCTGGAAGGGCAAGTTCCACGGCCAGATCGCCGAGCTTCGGCTCGACGGGCATCGTGTCGCGCTGCTGAAACCGGAGACGTTCATGAACGACTCCGGCCGGGCGGTGAGCTCCGCCGCCCGCTTCTACAAGCTCGAGCCCGACGCGGTCCTCGTCCTCCACGACGAGATCGACCTCGAGCACGGCCGGCTACAGGCACGCCGGGGCGGCGGCTTCGCGGGGCACAACGGTCTTCGCTCGATCGCCGCGGGACTGAAGACGCCGGACTTCCTGCGCCTGCGCATCGGCGTGGGGCGCCCGGGCAGAGGCGATCCCCGCAAGCCGGCGGATTACGTCCTTTCGAATTTCTCTCCCGACGACGACGCCGAGTCGCTCGTTGCGCGTGCCGCAGACGCCGTGGAGAAGCTCGATGCCGAAGGCCTCGAGCGGGCGCAGGCGCAGTACAACTGAGTCCTGCCGACTCGATGTAGCCGGACGGCGCGCGGCTACCATGACTCCCGCCGAACCCCCGGGGTTCGGACTTTTGTCGTGGACCATCCGATCCTTCATCCGTTCGTCGAGGCGCTCCGCGAGAGCGAACGGCTCAAAGCCTTTGCCGAAGCCTTTCCGGCCGCTGCGCGGGTCTCCGAGCCTGCGTTGCCGCTCCTGCTTGCAGCGCTGCACGAGGAGCTCGACCGTCCGCTCGTCCTGCTGGCGCCCGAGGATCAGGACGCGCGCGATGCCGCCGAAGGCGCGGCGTGGTTTCTGGGTGAGGAACGCGTCGCAATGCTCCCGAGCCGCGGCGTCCACTGGGGCTCGGGTCTCGACCCTGCGCCGCATCTCGTTGGGGAGCGGGCTCGCGCGCTTGACATCCTCGCAGCCGGCGGGCTCGTCGTCGCCTCTGCAGCCGCACTCGCCGAGCCCATGCCGCCGGTCGCGGCCCGTCCCGAGCCGATCCGCCTCGCCATCGAACAGGAGATCAGCCTCGAGCAGCTTTCCGAGTCGCTCGCCCTCGCCGGCTACGAGCGCGTAGAGCGCGCGGACGAGCGCGGCCAGTTCGCAGTTCGCGGCGGGCTCGTCGACGTCTTTCCGACGACCGGGCGTGAACCACTTCGAGTCGAGTTCTGGGGAGATGTGATCGAGCAGATGCGGGTGTTTTCGCCGTTCACGCAACGCGCACTGCACCCGGTGGAGGTAGCGGTCGTCTACCCGGCCGCCGAGAGGCGGCTCGACCTGGTGGAGCCGACACTGCTCGACGAGGACCAGCCGATCCCGATTCCGACCGACCTCGTGCCTCCGGTGGCGGCCGGGCCCGATCTCGTCTGGCAGGTAGGCGAAGTGCGCACGGTCTGGGAGGAGGAAGGGCTCGAGCCGGTAACGCTCAAGCGCGCCGCACTTCTCGACACGCTTCCCGCCGGTCAGCCCTTCGCCTTCGAAGCCCAGCGGCCCGCGCTGGTTGCCCGCGGGCTGTCGGAGGCGGAGAACGAGCTCGGCGCTTTCGTGCGCGGCGGACAGCGCGTCGTCGTCGCGTTCCCGCACGCGGGCGAAGCGATGCGCCAACAGAACCTCCTGCGGCGCGTGCAGGCTCGCATCCTCGAGGACGGAGAAGATCTGCCACGCGAGCCTGAGCTGCTGTTCGCAGTCACACCGGCCCGTCGTGGATTCGTCTGGCGAGACCTCGGGCTGACGCTGTTGCCGGACACGCAGGTCTTTCGCAAGCGTCCGCCGCGCGAGCGTCGGATCGGCGGGCGTGCGCTGCAGTCGTTCGCCGATCTACGGAGCGGCGACTTCATCGTGCACGAGGATCACGGAGTCGGAAAGCTGCTCGGCTTCGAGACAAAAGAGGTCGCGGGCGTCACGCGCGACTACCTCTTCCTCGGGTTCCGCGGCGACGATCGTCTCTACGTCCCGCACGAGCAGCTCGGAAAGGTCTCGCGCTACATCGGCGCCGACAACACGATGCCCGCGCTGTCGAAGCTCGGCGGCAAAGCCTGGGACAACCTCAAGACGCGTGCGCGCGAGTCGGTTCGCGAGCTGGCGGGAGAGCTGCTTGCGCTCTACGCGCAGCGCCAGCAGGCGCCGGGGGTGGCGTACGACCTGCGTCACGAGTATCTCGAGCGTCTCGAGGCCGAGTTCCCTTACCGCGAGACCCCCGACCAGCAGGCCGCGATCGAGGCGGTCAAGGAGGACCTCGAGGCACCGCGGCCGATGGACCGCCTCGTTTGCGGCGATGTCGGCTTCGGCAAGACCGAGGTCGCGATCCGCGCCGCGTTCGCGGTCGCGGTCAACGGCAAGCAGGCGCTGATGCTCGCGCCGACCACCATCCTCGCCGAGCAGCACTGGCACACGTTCCGCGACCGCTACCGGGACTTTCCTGTGCGTGTCGAGATGGTCTCCCGCTTCCGGCCGCCGAAGGAGGTCAAGCAGGTGCTCGCCGACTTCCAGGAGGGGAAGGTCGACGTCTTGATCGGGACGCACCGGATCCTCAGCCGTGACGTGATCCCGAAGGAGCTCGGTCTCGTGATCCTCGACGAGGAGCAGCGCTTCGGCGTCGCCCAGAAGGAGCTGCTGCGCTCGTTGCGCCTCGAGGTGGACGTGCTCACCCTGAGCGCGACGCCGATTCCGCGTACGTTGCACATGTCGCTCTCCGGGCTGCGCGACATCTCGATCATCGAGACCCCACCCGAAGGCCGGCGGCCGATCCGCACGACGGTGAGCGAGTTCGACGAGGAGATCGTGAAGCAGGCGCTCGAGCGGGAGATCGAGCGCGGCGGGCAGGCCTTCTACCTGCACAATCGCGTCGACACCATCGACGAGGCCACGGAGAAGCTGCGCCAGCTCGTGCCGAGCCTTCGGTTCCTCGAAGCGCACGGCCAGATGCGCGAGCGCGAGCTCGAGGAGAAGATGCACGCCTTCTTGCGGGGCGACGCCGATGTCCTCGTCTCGACGACGATCATCGAGTCCGGGCTCGACATCCCGCAGGCGAACACCTTGATCGTCGAGCGAGCCGACCAGCTCGGTCTCTCGCAGCTCTACCAGATCCGTGGACGAGTCGGCCGATCCGATGTCACCGCGCACGCGTACCTCTTCTATCCGGACATGTCGGAGCTCTCTCCTGAAGCCCGCGCACGCCTCGCCACGCTCGCTGACCACACGGAGCTTGGTGCCGGCTTTGCGATCGCGATGCGCGACCTCGAGATCCGTGGCGCAGGCAACCTGCTCGGCGACGAGCAGTCCGGCCACGTGGCCGCGCTCGGGTTCGAGCTCTACGTCGAGCTGCTCGCCGAAGCGGTCGCGGAGCTCTCCGGCGAGCGCCGCATCGCGGCGCGCCCGGTCCGGGTGGACGCGCGCGTCGACGCCTACGTTCCACCGGAATACATTGCGTCCGAAGCGCTCAAGATCGACCTCCACCGTCGCCTCGCGCTCAGCGACTCGGAAGACGAGGTGCGCGAGCTGCAGGCGGCAACCGTCGATCGCTACGGCCCGCTGCCCGAGCCCGTCGAGAATCTCTTCCTCATCCAGGAGGCGAAGCTGAAGCTCGCACGCGCCGGTGCGGACTACTTCGTCTTCCGCGGCGGCAAGGCGACCATCGGTCGGATGGTGCTCGGCTCGGACGAGCTGCGCGACCTTCGCCGTCGTGTGGACACGGCGGTGTACACGACCTCCAACCACGAGGTGTCGCTGCGCGAGGACGGTTTCCCGCAGGCACTACGACTGGTCGATGCTATACTGGCCGCGCGTCAGGCAGCGTGACGAATCCGCTGCAAATGGCGCTTTTTCCATGAAGCGACTCTTTCTTCTTTCGTTTACATTTCTCGCGCTCGTCGCCGCAGGCTGCGGCGGGACGTCGACGGCCACGCTCGGGAGCGACGATGCTGCCGTTGTCGGCTCGACGCCGATCACGAAGTCCGAGTTCCAGGCGCTGATGGACCGCGCGGAGAAGAGCTACACGGCACAAAAGCGTCCGTTCCCGAAGCCAGGCACCACGGAGTACGAGCAGCTCAAGGGCCAGGCGGTCACCTTCCTGATCCAGCGTGCTGAGTTCGCGCAAGAGGCGGACGCCATGGGGATCAAGATCACTGACGACCAGGTCAACAAGCGCGTCGAGCAGCTGAAGAAGCAGTTCTACGGCGGCAGCGACTCGCGCTACCAGAAGGCACTCACACAGCAGGGACTGACGGAGGACCAGGCGAAGGAGGAAGTTCGCGCCCAGATCATCTCCGAGGAGCTCTTCAAGAAGGTCACCGCCACGACCAAGGTCTCGCCGGCCGAGGTGAAGGCCTATTACGCCTCGCACAAGTCGCAGTACGGCCAGCCCGAGACGCGTGACGTGCGACACATCCTCGTCCCGAAGAAGGAGCTCGCGAACAGCATCTACGCGCAGCTCAAGGCCGGCGGGAACTTCGCGGCGCTTGCAAAGAAGTACTCGAAGGATCCGGGCTCTGCCTCGAACGGCGGGAAGCTGACGATCTCGAAGGGCCAGACGGTCCCCCCGTTCGACAAGACGGCGTTTTCGCTCAAGACCGGTGAGCTCTCACAGCCGATCAAGACGCAGTACGGCTACCACATCATCCAGGCGCTCTCCGCCGTCAAGCCCGCGAAGTCGACCCCGCTCGCCAAGGTTCAGGCCTCGATCAGGCAGCAGCTCGAGCAGCAGCGAAAGAACGAGTCGATGACGAAGTGGGTCGACGACAAGAAGAAGCAGTACTGCAAATCCGGCATCAAGTACCAGATCGGCTATCAGCCGAACCCGGATCCCTGCGCGACCCTCTCGGGCTCGACCACCACCACGTCGCAGTAAGTGTCGCTCGCCGAGGCGCTCGTCGACCTCCAGGAGCTGACCGAGCGGCTACGGCGCGACTGCCCCTGGGATCGTGAGCAGACCGAGCGCACGATCGTCCCGCATACGGTCGAGGAGGCCTACGAGGTCGCCGACGCAGCGATCGGGCGCGACGACGCGAAGCTCGCCGACGAGCTCGGTGACCTGCTGTTCCAGGTCTACTTCCTCGCGTTGCTGCTGGCCGAGCGCGGAAGCGAGGATCTCGAGTCCGTTGCCCGTCGCGCGCACGAGAAGCTCGTGCGCCGGCATCCCCACGTATTCGGCGATGCCGAGGCGAAGACCGCCGGGCGCGTGCGCGAGCGCTGGGAGGAGATCAAGCGCACGGACGAGGACCGCGAGGGCATCTTTCACGACGTCCCGGAGTCGCTTCCGTCGCTGCTCTACGCCCGCAAGGTGCAGCGTCGCGCGGCGGCGATCGGCTTCGAGTATCCCGACACGGCAGGAGCGCTCGCCGATCTCGAGGACGAGGTTCGTGAGTTGAAGGAAGCGCTTTCGGATGTGGGGGAGCCCGCGCCCGAGACCGAGCCGCACCCGCATGTCTTCGCGGAGATGGGCGACGTGCTCTTCGCGGCGGTGAACGTCGCGCGGCGCCTGAACGTCGATCCAGAGTTGGCCTTGCGCGCAATGTCCCGTCGTTTCGTCGAGCGGGTGGAGCGTGCGGAGCAGTACGCGGCCGGCGAGGGGAAGACGTTCTCTGCGCTCGGCCTGCAGGAGCAGGACCGGTACTTCGACCGTGCCAAGGAGGAGTTTGAATGAGTGGGTCCTCGATCGCCCGCGTCCGAGGACGGCAGATTCTCGACTCGCGCGGGAACCCGACAGTCGAGGTCGACGTCGTGCTCGAATCGGGCGCGACCGGCAGGGCCGCGGTCCCGTCGGGCGCCTCGACCGGACAGTTCGAGGCGGTCGAGCTGCGCGACGGTGACCCGCGAGCTTACGGAGGCAAGAGCGTGCTCACCGCGGTGCGGAACGTCGACACGGAGATCGCGGACGCGGTCACCGGTCTCGATGCGGAGGATCAGCGTGCCCTCGACCTCAGGCTGATCGAGCTCGACGGGACGAAGAACAAGTCGCGGCTCGGCGCCAACGCGATCCTCGGGGTCTCGCTCGCGACGGCGAGGGCCGGTGCCGCGGACGCGGGCGTATCCCTGTACCGCTGGATCGGCGGCGTGAGCGCACACATCCTGCCCGTGCCGATGCTGAACGTCATCAACGGAGGCGCGCATGCGCAGAACTCGCTCGACCTGCAGGAGTTCATGCTCGTCCCTGCCGGTGCGGACTCGTTCGCAGAAGCGTTACGCATCGGCGCCGAGACGTTCCACGCCCTGAAAGACGTGCTGCATGAGCGGGGACTCTCGACCGCCGTCGGAGACGAGGGAGGGTTCGCTCCCGAGCTCGACTCGACCGAAGCGGCGATTGAGGCGGTGCTCGAAGCTGCAGAACGGGTCGGCCATCGCGAGCGCGTTGCGATTGCCCTCGACCCGGCATCTACGGAGCTGTACAGGGACGGTGGCTACCACTTCGAGCGCGAAGGCGGCGTCATCCGGAGCGCGGACGAGCTGATCGATCTCTACTCGACGCTCGCCGACCGCTATCCAGTGGTCTCGATCGAGGACGGGCTCGCGGAGGACGAGTGGGGTGCCTGGAAGGCAATGACGGAGCGACTCGGCGATCGCATCCAACTGGTAGGCGACGACCTTTTCGTGACGAACGTCGAACACTTCCAGCGCGGGATCCACAACGGCGTTGCGAATGCGATCCTTGTGAAGGTGAACCAGATCGGCACGCTGACAGAGTCTCTGGAGGCGATCGAGCTCGCACGGGAGAACGGCTACGGCGTCGTGATCTCTCATCGCTCGGGCGAGACCGAGGACACGACGATCTCGGATCTCGTCGTCGCGACGGGTGCCGGCCAGATCAAGGCGGGCGCACCCTCGCGCACGGACAGAGTTGCGAAGTACAACCAGCTGCTCCGGATCGAGGAGGAGCTCGGCGCGGCCGCGGTCTATCCGGGGTGGCAGGCGTTCCCCCGCGCGGAACGCTGACAGGGTCCGGCGCTACCCTGAGGAGCATGCCAACCGTCGCGCCGCGCCGGACGAAGATCGTTGCGACGGTCGGCCCCGCCTGCTCGACGCCCGAAACGCTGCGCGCGCTCGTCGATGCAGGGATGGACGCGGCCCGCCTCAACCTTTCCCACGGCACGCACGAGGACCACGCCGCGCGGGCCAAGCTCGTGCGCGACGTCCAGGAGGACGTTGGCCGCCCGCTCGCGCTGATCGGCGACCTGCAGGGCCCGAAGTTCCGCGTCGGCGGCCTCGATCAGCCGCTCGACCTGCTGCAGGGCGACGAGGTCACGATCGTGCTCGGAGACGGTGCAGCCCGCAACGGCGAGCTGCCGATCGCCCCGGCTGCGATCGGCGGGGTGCTCAGGCCTGGGCATGAGGTGCTGATCAACGACGGGATGATCCGCCTGCGCGTCGACGAGGTCGAGGCCGGTCGTGCGCGCTGCGGCATCGTCGTCGGCGGCGAGGTCACGTCGCACAAAGGGGTCAACCTCCCTGGCGTGCCGATCCCGATTCCATCGCTGACGCGCAAGGACCTCGACGACCTCGAGTTCGCGCTCCAGCTCGGATGCGACTTCATCGCGCTCTCCTTCGTGCGCTCCGCGGCCGACGTCCGCGATCTGAAAGCCCTGATCGAGCAAGAGGGATCCCCGGCGCACGTGATCGCCAAGATCGAGAAGTCGGAGGCGGTCGACGCGCTCGACGACATACTCGCCGAGTCCGACGCAGTCATGGTTGCGCGCGGCGACCTCGGTGTGGAGATCGGAGCGGCGCTCGTCCCGCTGCTGCAGAAGCGGATCATTGCGAAGGCTCTCGAACGTGGAAAGCCGGTGATCACCGCCACCCAGATGCTCGAGTCGATGATCCATCACCCGGAGCCGACGCGCGCCGAGGCGAGTGACGTGGCGAACGCGATCCTCGATGGGACGTCGGCAGTGATGCTCTCCGGCGAAACCGCGATGGGCGAGTACCCGGTTCAGGCCGTGCAGACGATGGACCGCATCGCTCGCGCCGTCGAACCGTCGCTCGGATATCGCCATCAGATTCCCGAGGCCACGGAGGATCCGACGATCGGCAATGCCATGTCGAACGCGGCTTGCGATCTCGCTGAGGCGCTCGGCGCCGCGGCGATCCTCGTACCGACGTTCACCGGCCGCACCGCGTCTGCGGTTGCCCGCCTTCGGCCGCGCCGGCCGATCGTCGCGCTAACGCACAAGCAGTGGTCGGTGCACCAGATGGCGATCGAGTGGGGTGTGACACCGATCTGGATTCCCGAGTGCAGGGATGTCGAGGATTTGTGGAACCGCTCGATGGAGGCGGCAACGGAGGCCGGCCTGATCGAGACGGGCGACACGGTCGTGATCACGGCAGGGACTGCAGTCAACATCCCGGGCTCGACGAACGTCATCAAAGTCGACGTCCTCTAGAGAGGATCAGGCCGGCTCTGGGCGAAGGTGCCGCGCACATGGCTGCGCGCGCTTCCCGCCGACCTCCAACTGCTGCGCTCATGCGGCGCTGGCTCGCCGTGGCCCTAGTCGTCCTGATCGGCTATGCCTACTACCACCCTCTCCGCACGTGGCTCGAGACGAGACACGAGCTTTCGGGCCGGCGCACGGAAGTGGAGCAGCTCTCGGCAGAGAAGCGCGAGCTTCAGCAACGGCTGAATGCCTCAGCGAGCGCGGATGCGCTCGCACGTGAAGCGCGTCGTCTCGGGTACATCCGCCCCGGCGAGCACCTCTTCATCGTCAAAGGCATCCAGGCCTGGCGCCGCGCTCACACTACGATCGACGGTGATGGAAAGTGATCGCGCCACCGTCGAAGCCCAGCTAGGCAGGCCACCGCGCGCATTCAGGCGCGTCGTCGTCCGCTGTCCGTCCGGACACCCAACAGTCACCGAGCAGAGCCCGTACGACAGGGACGGAGAGCCTTTCCCGACGATGTACTGGCTTACCTGTCCGGCGCTAGTGGCGGCCGTCTCGAGGCTGGAGGCAGCGGGCGGTGTCGAGCGGTGGACGCGCGCGGCTGCCGAGGATCCAACCCTGGGCGCGAGTCTCGAGCGCGCTCACGCCGAGCAGCGTGAGCTGCGACCTGAGCTCGACCTCGGTGTCGGAGGCGCCCGGCCCGGTGCGGGCACCCTCAAATGTCTGCACGCGCACGTCGCCTTCGCGCTCGCACGACCCGGCTACGTGCTCGGGGAACGCATCCTCGGCGAGCTCGATCCGCCGTGGCCCACCGTTTGCTCGGCTGACTAACGGATAGGTTCTCCGCCCGTGGCCGTGGTGATCGAAGCAGTCAGGCACGAATGGGAAGACGGGTACCGCCGTTTCGAAGCTGCGTTGCGCGATCCGGTCGCCGCTGAGCGGCTGAACGCCCAGCTCGAAGTCGTGACCGACGAGCTCCGGCGGCGCATCGGCCAGACGTTCACTGTCGAACAGCTTGCGATCGCCTACGACCGCGCGGATGCGTGGGTCCGCGATGCCGTGTCGGAACATGCTGCGACGCCGGGTTGGCCGCGGACACTGGCGCTCGTCGAAGACGCCGCGTTCTACCTGTACCAGCGCGGCGCAGTCGACTACGCGCCGTGAGCTCCCTGACGCCGGTCGAACGCACCGAGCGCCGGCGCCAGCAACGTCGCCGGGAGTTGATCCGCTGGGGCATCCGGATCCTGATCGTGCTGCTCGTGTTCTTGCTCGGCATCGCCCTCGGGCAGGCGATCCAGGACAATCCGAAGACCGGCCGCACGGTCACGTCGGACCGGACGATCCACCTTCCGACCGCCGGAAACGCAGGTTCGACCATAACTCCCTGAGGCGAGGTGTAAAGAACGCCAATATTTGGGTAGATTCGCGGTGTGGCCACGAGTGACCCCGGATCGCGACGAACGGCTGCCGGTGAGAACGACTGGCTGACCCTCGGGCAGGCGGCGAAATTCCTCGGTGTCGCCCAGAGCACGATCCGCAAGTGGTCCGACGTCGGCCGCGTGCCGGCCTTCTACACGCCCGGCGGCCATCGCCGCTACAAGCGTCACGACCTCGAGGCGTTCCTCGAGCGCAGCGGCCCCGGCAAGCCCGCGCGCGGCCCGCTCGTGCTGCTCGTGGACGACGACGCACAGGTGCGCGAAGTCGTGCGGGTAAACCTCGAGATGGAGGGGTACGCCGTCAGGGAGGCCGCGAACGCGGAGGACGGGTTGGCAGCGCTCGAGGACGAGGCGCCGGACCTGATCCTGCTCGACGTGATGATGCCCCAGGTCGACGGCTGGGAGATGCTGCGCCGCGTGCAGGAGCGTCATGGCGTCGGCTCGATTCCAGTCGTGATGTTCAGTGGCCAGCTGGACGCAGGGAGCGAGGCTGCTCAGCGGGGCGCCCAAGGCTTCGTCGGGAAACCGTTCGACCTGCGCGCGCTGATCGACCAGACGAAGCAAATCGTTCCGGCCTAACGTCCGCCGGGCCTCAGAGTTCTCGTGAACCGTTGCTCTCAGCTAACACCAAGGCCGGAGGGTAAGACCAGGCGGAGCCGGGCTTAGCCGCAGGCGTACTGATGCGGGCGCGGCCGTGGAGCGCCCGTGCCCGCACGGAAGGAAACAGTCGCCTGGCGCGACCACAAATGAGAGTGCGCGGGCTTCGCCCGCGCACGTTTCGCGCGAAGCGCCGTACCACTGACCCGCTCGAAAGCGCAGCTTTCGAGCGGAGCGGAGCTAAAGCTCGTCGCCGGCTCGCAGGAGGCCGGCTGCGGTGACGAGAAGCGAAGCAATCAGTGAAATGAAGATTCCGATCCCGCGGCCCCTCCAACCGAAGAACTCGTCGGGGACGCTGATCAGGCGGATGAGCACGAAGACGGTCGAGAGGGCTCCGAGCGCGATGATCACGAGGCTCTCTGGGACCGTCGCCGGGAGCTCGATGCCCGCTTCCCTGAGCGCGACGATGGCCAGGACTGCCAGACCGATGAAGAACACGAGCTTCCCGAGCGCACCCGTGTGCCAACCGATCACGCTTGTCGTCGGGCCCTCACCCGAGCCCACGTACCAGCCGGTGAAGGCGGAGATGGCGAGGACCAGGCCTGAGACCCACGTGAGCGTGTGTCCCATCCGGGAAAGGTCCTCGAAGCCCCGTGCCGGGCGGGGCTGAGGCGCCAGCCAGTCCTCCTCTTCGGGCGCCGGCGGGGGATAGGACTCAGGAGTTTGCACGGATCTCGGATGGAAATTGGGGCGGCACGAGGATCGCGCCGAGAGAGGTACTCTAAGGGGGTCCGATGATGGGGGACTCGAGTACCTCGCAAGTGGCACCCGACGAATTCGTCGAGTTCTTTGCGGCCGGTCAGTCCGTGAAGGGTGAATACCACTGTTCGGACTGCGGCTACGGGGTCACGATCGTTCGCGCGCTGCCGCTCTGCCCGATGTGCGGTGGAACCTCGTGGGAACAGTCGCCCTGGAGTCCCTTTTCCCGAACGCCTCTGCTCTAGCTACGTAGCTAAAGCCCGAAGACCCTCTGGATCTCGTGCCAGATGGTCAGCATCAGAAACAGCGCCAGCCCCGCGAGGATGGCGAACGTGGTGATGAAGCGGAGCTTCGCCCGCGCCTTCTCACGGCTGCGTCGGACCCGGGCGTTTCTCCGTGCGCGGTGATAGTGGTACGCCCGGTCGATCGCTTCCGGGTCGACTGGAGGCTCTTCGGGGGGCATCGCCACGCGGCGGGCTGGCTGGGCCATGGATGGAGTCTAGTGCCCCTCCCCCGAGTGTTTCGGGATACTTAGCGTCGGGTCCGGATGGCTGTACGTCCAGAAAACCGGGGGGCCGAGCTCGCTGAGGGAGGGCTCCACGCGCTCGCCCAGGCGGGACTGGCGCTCGGGGACGCCCGGAGCCTCTCCGAGGCTCTGCAGATCCTCGCCGAGGCGACAAGCCGCGCGACCGGCGCCGAGATCGTGATCGTGCGCGTCGCCGACGAAGCCCGCCGCTCGCTCGTCACTTGTGCCGTCGTGACCGACTCGGCCGCCGTCGCCGCCGAGCTCGAGGGCTCTCGGCTGCCCCTCGAGGACGTGCCCGCGCTCGAGGAATCCACGTCTGAGCGGCTCCCGGACGGTGCACGACGTGCCGCGGAGCGCGTCCATGCGGGAGCCGCAGTCCTGATCCCGGTCCACCTCGACGGCCGTGTGCAGGGAAGCCTCGAGCTGATGCGAGCAGAGACAGCGTTCGCGGAGCCCGAGCTCCGCCTCGCGCGGATTGCCGCTGGGCAGGCGGGCCTCGTGATTCGCGCGTTCGCGCGCCCGGCCGGAGAGGCCGACTGGGAGGCGGTGCTCGGTCTCGCCGGCGAGGCTCTCGCTGCAGGAGGGGACGAGCTGCGAACCGCCGAGCAGGTCACGCGACTCGCGACTGACGCGACCGCTGCCCTGGCCGGCCTCCTCTGGCGTCGTGGCCTGGAGGCCGAGCTCGAACTCGTCGCTTCGGTCGGCGCCCCGCCGGGCGGAGCGGAGACGCTCGTCGCCGCGAGGGCAGCCGCGGATCGCGCGCTCGTCGGCCGCCGCGCCGTGAGCGTCGAGAGCGTCTCCGCACTGCCCGGAGCCGCAACGCTCTCGGCGACGCTGCAACTGGGGCAGCCTCCGCTTGGCGCATTGCAGCTCCTGTTCGCAAGGGACACCGAGGCCGGCGACGTCGACCTTGCGACGCTGGCAACGTTCGGCGTTCGCGCGGCTCACGCCCTGCGGGCGAGCATGCACGCTCGCGCCGTCGAGCTCGAGCTGGGTCGTACACGTGCGCTGCTTGGAGTCGTCGGCCAGGCGATCTCGCAACTGTCGCTCGCGCATACGCTCGAAACGGCGGTCGCGCGCGTCGGCGAGCTGCTCGAAGCCGACCGCCTTGCCGTCTACCTACGCGAGGACGATCGCCTGTATGCAGCCGCGGGGCTCGGGCTCGCCGGCCCGCACGCGCGGCTCGCCGAACGGCTCCTCGATCTCACGCTCGGCCCGTTTCGCTCGCGCGGAATGCTCGTCGTCGACGACGTCTCCGCGGATCAACGTTTGTCGGGCGTCGCCGACGCGGCGGCCGAAGCGGGGATCGTGGCCGCTATCGCGGTGCCGCTGCTTGGGCGGGACGAGGTCATCGGGCTGCTCGGTGTGTTCCCACCCTCCGGTCGCGTCCTCACCGAGAACGAGTCGGCACTGCTGGCGGCGCTCGCCGCGCAGCTGGCGGTCGCGGTGCAGAACGCGCAGCTGCACGAGCGCGCGAAGCAGCTCGGAGAGGAGCGGGAACGCGCCCTCGAAGCCGAGCGCGCAGCGTCGAAGCAGGTGCGCGCCCTTTACGAAATCTCACGTTCGTTCGCGCAGAGCCTCTCCCTCGAAGCGACTCTCGAGGCAGTGGCAGGCACCATCGTGGAGATCCTTGGAGTCGACATCGCGCTCATTCGCATGCCGGACGAGCGCCGCGAGTACCTAGTGCCGCGGGCGATGAGGGTCTCCGACCCTCGGGTCGAGGAGGCCGCGCACTCGATGCTGTATCGCCCACAGCCTTTCGGAGCTCTCCCGATCCAGCGTCTGTTCCGCCTGCGCGAGGCGTTCGCGGTCACCGTGGAATCCGTGACCGAGATCGGGCCTCCCGCGACAGCGCTTCTCCCGTTCCTCGAGCGCGGGTGGACTGCCGCGGTCCTTCCGATCGCGACCCCGGCGGAAGTCCTGGCCTCGCTGACGATTCTCTCGATGCAGCCTGGTTCGCCGGTGACGCTGGACACGATCGAGCAGGCGACCGCGATTGCCGGACAGGCTGCCCTCGCGATCGACAACGCCCGGCTCTACCAGCAGCAGAAACAGTTCTCGGACACGATGCAGCGTTCGTTGCTGCCACGCTCGGTTCCAGAGCTACAGGGGCTCGAGCTGGGCGATGCCTACGAGTCGTCGGCTCACGTCGAGGTCGGCGGCGACGTCTACGACTTCATGGAGCTCGGCGACGGCCGCCTCGCGGTCGCGCTCGGGGACGTGACCGGGCACGGGATCGAAGCCGCGGCGGACATGGCGATGGCGAAGTTCACGTTCCGCTCGCTCGCACGCGAACATCCCGAGCCGGCGGATTTCCTGCAGTCTGCAAACGAGGTGATCGTCGGTGAGATCGCTCCCGGGAAGTTCATCACGCTCGTCTATCTGCTCATCGACGGTAGAAAGGGCGAGGTATCGGCGGCCGGCGCAGGCCATCCTCCGCCGCGGATTGTCGGGGCCGACGGGAGCGTCACCGGCCTCGAGGCACGAGGACTTGTCCTCGGGATCGAGTCGAATCAGGAGTACGAGGAGGTGAGGGCGTCCCTCGAGCACGGCAGCGCAGTCGTCCTCTACACCGACGGCGTGATCGAAGCGCGTCGTGACGGCGAGCTGTACGGGGAAGCGCGTCTCGACCGACTGCTCGGCGAGCGCCGCGATCTTCCCGCGGGCGAGCTCGCACAGTGCGTGCTCGACGACTGCCGTGCGTTCGCGCGTGGTGAGCTCGCCGACGACTGCGCCGTCGTCGTCGTGAAACGCACTTGATCCAGCTTCGCCGGCCGCCGGGCCAATTTGCGCGCGTCGGCCATCGCGGTGCCTCCGCGCTAGCGCCCGAGAACACGCTCGCGGCCCTCGAGCTCGCGGTCGAGCTCGGCTGCGACATGCTCGAGTTCGACGTGCTCGACCTCGTCGACGGGACGCTTGTGCTTGCGCATTCCGGCGACCTGCGCGAGGTGAGCCACGGCGCCGCCCGCGGACGCGTGCGCCGGCGCTCCCTCGCAGATCTCAGGCAGGTCGCGCCCGGGTTGCCGACTCTGGACGAGGCACTGGCCTTCTGCGCCGACCACCTTCCAGGGATCGGGCTCCAGCTCGATCTGAAGCGCCGCGGCATCGAGGCAGGGGTTGCCGAGGCGCTCCGGCGCCACGAGGTGCTCGACCGCTCCTGGGTCAGCACCTTCGACGCCCGCTCCCTCAGGCGGATCGCGGAGCTCGAGCCCGAGCTGCCCCGCGCCTACACGCTCCCTCGCGACCGCTTCGGGATCGCGAAGCGAGGCCCGCTCGCGCCGGTCGTGCGACGTGCCCTGGGGTCGATCGGGGCCTCCCTGCCCCGCCGCCTGCCGGAGTTCCTCGCACGCTCCCGAGCGGGCGCAGCGACGCTCCATTACTCCATCGCCTCCAAAGCGGCGATCGCGCGGGCGCACGAGCTCGGGGCGGCGGTCTACGTCTGGACGATCGACGACCCGAGGCTGGCCGAGCGGCTCGTCCGCGACGGAGCCGACGGAATCATCACGAACGATCCGCGGATCTTTACGATGTTCCAGGCGTGAGGCGTCTTTCGCTCCTGTTCGTGATCGTGGCCGGCCTGCTGGTGGCAGGGGCGGTTGCGTCTGCGCTGCCGGCCGCCGACGAGCCGCTCGCGATCCCCGTGGGCGTCACGATCGGCGGGGTGCAGGTCGGCGGGCTCGCTCCGGCCGCCGCGACGGCCGCCGTGCAGCAGTCGTTCGACACGCCCCTCGAGCTCGAGCTCGGAACGATGCGGGTTCTCGTTACGCCCGACGTGCTAGGCGCGGCACCGGTCATCGACAAGGCGATCGAGCGTGCGCTCGCCGCCGAGCCGAACGCGGCGATCCCGCTCGGCGTCAGCATCGTGCCCGGAACGCCTGCGGCGTTTGTCGCGACGCTTGCCAAGCGCTATGACCGGCCCGCGATCGACTCGAAGCTCTCGCTTCGCAACCTTCGACCGTGGCTGTCGAAAGAAGGAGCCGGCCGCAAGCTCGTCCAGCGTCAGTCCGTGCGCGACATTGCGACCGCCGTCACGAGCGGAGTGCGCACGGGCATCGTGCTCCCGCACACGACGCTTCGACCGAAGATCACACGTCGCAACTTCGGGCCGGTGATCGTCATCCGTCGCAAGTCCAATCGCCTCTTCCTCTACGACGGCTCGCGGTATCGCCGCTTCTTTGCCGTCGCAACGGGTCAGTCGCAGTACCCGACGCCGCTCGGCCGCTTCTCGATCGTCGTGAAGTGGAGGAACCCATGGTGGTATCCACCCGACTCTCCCTGGGCGCAGGGAGAGAAGCCGATTCCGCCCGGCCCGGACAATCCGCTCGGCACGCGCTGGATGGGACTGTCGGCTCCCGGCGTCGGTATCCACGGGACCCCCTCGGACGCATCCATCGGCTACTCGGCGTCGCACGGCTGCATCCGCATGCACATCCCGCAGGCCGAGTGGCTCTTTAACCACGTCGAGATCGGCACGACGGTCTTCATCGTCTCGGCCTGATGACTCGCTCGGCCCGGCTCGCAGCGCAGGGGCTGGCGGTAGCGCTTGTCGTCGGATTGCTGGCACTGCTGATCTGGCGCGTTGCGAACGACAGCAACAAGGGTGTCTCACAAGCGCTGAGAGACGGACAGCATCCGACCGCGCCCGCGTTCGACCTGAGCCGGCTCGACGGGCGCGGACGCATCGATCTCGCGTCGCTGCGTGGCAAGAAGCCGATCGTGCTGGACTTCTGGGCCTCATGGTGTGTCCCGTGCATTCACGAGTCGAAGCGTCTCGAGGCGGCGCGCAGGCAATACGGCAATCGCGTCGCGTTCATCGGGGTCGACACGAAGGATTTCTCCGGCGACGCTCGCAGCTGGCAGCGCAAGCATGGGATCACGTACCCGAGCGTGCACGACGGTAGCGGCGGCGTCCTGACGAAGTGGGGCGGACTGCCGATTCCGCGGATCTTCTTCGTTGCTCGCAGCGGCAAGGTGGTCGGCGAGCTGGTCGTCGAGGAAGATCTGCCTCGGTACCTGCGACAGATCGCCGCGTCGTGAGACCGCTCATCCTCGTCGTGGTCGCAGCTTTGCTCGCCGTGCCTGTCGCCCGCGCGAGCGAACGCCACCCGACGCTGAACGAGCTCGAAGGCGAAGTCATGTGCCCGGTCTGCGGGACGACGCTCGATCAGTCGAGCTCTCCTGCAGCGCAGCAGATCAAGCGCGTGATCGCTTCGCGCATCGCCGCGGGCGACACGAAGAGTCAGATCAAGAATCAACTCGTCGCCGAGTACGGGGACGCCATCCTCGCGGCCCCGGAGCACAAGGGGTTCGGCCTGCTCGCCTGGTGGCTGCCGATCGCCGGAATCATCGCGGCGGCAGTGATCGTGGGCGCCGGCGCTTGGCGTTGGTCCCGGCGTCGCGAACCGCTGCTGCCAGGACCGCCTCTCGATCCCGCGCTCGAAGCGCGACTCAACGATGAGCTCAGGCGGTTCGACGACTGATGGAGAAAGCCGGCGGACTCTTCCTGCTCGGATTCGCCTCGATCGCGTTTCCGTGCGTGTTGCCGCTGGTTCCCGGATACCTCTCCGCAGTTTCGGCAGTCGAGGCGCAACGACTCGGGGATCCCGGTGTCGGACGACGCGTCGCGCTCGCGAGCCTGCCTTTCATTCTGGGCTTCGCAATCGTGTTCGTCGCCCTAGGCGCGGCGGCGAACCTCATTGCCCAGGTCGTGAGCGACCAGACGAAGCAGGCGCTGGCCGGCTTCATCCTCGTGGTCGCAGGGCTCGCCTTCATGGGGCTGCTGCCGTGGACCGACCGGCTCGTCGCTGGAGGGCTGATCCAGGGTGCGCGCCGGCGTGGGTCTCGAGTGCTCCTCGGTGGGGCGTTCGCAATCTGCGCCGCGCCGTGTGTCGGCCCCTTCCTCGCCGAGGCGTTCGCGGCCGCAAGCAACTCCTCAACGGTTGTCCGTGGCTCCGCCTGGCTCGCCGCATATGCGGCCGGGCTCGGTCTGGCCTTTCTGCTCGTCGCCGTGTTCTTCGTGCGCGGGATGGCGTTCTTCCGCTGGATGCGCGATCACTACCGCCTGTTCTCGCTCGTCGCCGGAGTGACCCTCGTCGTGCTCGGCTTGCTGCTTTTCTTCGACGAGTTCTACCGAGTGCAGATCTACACGCACCGCGTGCTCGAGGCGATTGGCCTCGGCGATCTCTGAGTTAGAGACGTTTGCGCAGCAGTCCGAACACGCCGCGTACGACTTCGCGCTGTAGTGCCTTTCCCTGACGAGAGCCGAGGAAATCGCCGAGCGTGTCTGGTCCGCCCTGGGTCGCCTTGGCCGCGTCGCGGTGTTTCGCCTTCACCACCGGGGGTGTCGCCGTCGCGGCCGTCTCGAGCCGTGCCGCGAGCAGCTCGCGGGCCGATTGGCTGTCGATCCGGGTTGCGTACTTCAAAGCGAGCGGTGACTGCGCCGAGGTCGCCGCGATGTCATCGGCCGGGCCCATTCGTGAGCGCGGGGCCTGCATCTTCGTGTGCACAACCGGAGTCGGCACGCCGCCCTCGGAGAGGATCGTGACGACCGCCTCGCCGGTGCCGAGCTGCGGGAGCAGTTCCTCGAGCTTGTAGTACTCGGACTTCGGAAACGTCCGCACCGTCGCGCGTAAAGCCTTCTCGTCGTCGGGAGTGAAAGCCCGCAAGGCGTGCTGCACGCGGTTACCGAGCTGGGCGAGGACGTCCTCGTGGATGTCCTTCGGAGCCTGCGTGATGAAGAAGACTCCGACTCCTTTCGACCGGATCAAACGCACCGTCTGGGTCACCGACTCGAGAAAGGCCTTCGTCGTGTCGTCGAACAGGAGGTGCGCTTCGTCGAAGAAAAAGACCAGCTTGGGCTTCTCGAGGTCGCCGACCTCCGGAAGTGCCTCGAACAGCTCGGCGAGAAGCCACATGAGCGCAGTCGAGAAGAGCCTTGGCTTGTCTTGCACGGCCGGCAGCTCGAGGCAGGAGATCACTCCGCGTCCATCGGATGTGGTTCGCAGCAGGTCCTTGACGTCGAACTGTGGCTCACCGAAGAGCTCGTTGCCGCCCCCGTCCTCCAGCCCGGCGAGCGATCGCAGCAGGACCCCGATCGTCTGCGAGGCGACACCACCGATGCCGGAGAGCTCCGCCTTGCCGGCATCCGAATCGAGGAAGGTCAGGAGCGCTCGCAGGTCGGAGAGATCGAGGAGAGGGAGACCCTTCGTATCGGCGTAGCGGAAGACGAGCGAGAGGCTCTGCTCCTGCGTGTCGTTCGATTCGAGGACCTTGGCGAGGAGTTGTGGCCCGAAGTCGGACACGGTCGCGCGGATCGGTACGCCCGGCCCGATTCCCCCGAGCGAGAGGTACTCGGCCGGAAACCCCGTCGGCTCGAACTTCTCGCCGAGCTCGGCTGCCCGCTTGCCGGCGGGGCCGGATCCGTCACCCGGCGCGGCGATTCCGGAAAGGTCGCCCTTCACATCTGCCGCAAAGACCGGAACGCCCTGCTCGGAGAGCTGCTCCGCGAGCAGCTGCAGGGTGCGCGTCTTGCCCGTGCCTGTCGCCCCGGCGATCAGTCCATGCCTGTTCGCGCTGCGAAGCGGAAGGCGAACGTCGGCCTCCGTCACGACCTTGCCATCGAGGACCCCCTTGCCGACTTCGATCGATGCGCCAGTCGTCGCGTATGCGGCGGCAATTTCCTTCCCGAAGTCGCTCACGAGCCGCGGAGCCTAGTGGACTAGGGGAGGTCGGGAGGTGGCAGATCGAGAGAGCCGCGTGCCCGAAGATCCGACAGTTGCGCGGTCAGCCGCGAGACGTCGACGCCGCGGTGCTCGGGCCCGAAGGGCTCCAAGCGCCGGATCGCCTTTTCGAGCTGGCGCTCGGTCCCGATCCTTCGGCCGCGTCCGGCCTGGTACCAGGCAACGGCAACGTGCACGAGGCCCTGGAAGAAGTCACGCTCGTCTGCGTCCGCGGCTCGCCACACGTTCTCGAGCTCTTCGTGCGCGGCGAAGTACTCGCCGTTCCGGATGAGGTCGAGCCCGGCCCGGTAGGCGGACTCGAACTCCTCGGGGCTCATGCTCTTCTCCGCCATCCAGCGAGCCTCGCATAGCGGGAGGGTTGAACAGTCGGCGCAGACGGCATACCCTCCGGCCGTGGCGACGATCCTGTTGTGTGGGGTCGATGTCTACTTTCGGGGCAAGCTCGAAGCGTTGCTCCCTGGACATCATTTCGTCACGACCGACAGCGCCGACTGGCCGGACCTCGTGATCGCCGACATCAGCCGCGTCGACCCGATGGACGTTGCCGACTCGTATCCGGAGATACCAATTCTCGGCTTCGGAGGGCACACGGACACTGCCGGATTGCGTCGCGCCCACGAGGCCGGCTTCGACCAGGTGCTCGTGAAGAACGCGCTGCAGGAACGCGCGGTTCAGGTCGTCGAGGAGCTGACGTCCTCAGTAGAGTGACGCCCTGTGACGTACATCATCGCCGAGCCCTGCATCGACATCAAAGACCTCTCCTGCGTCGACGTCTGCCCGGTCGATTGCATTCACCAGGTGGAGCGCATCCTCGTCATCGATCCGGAGGAGTGCATCGACTGCGGCGCCTGCGAGCCGGAATGTCCAGTCGAGGCGATCTTTCCGGAGGACGCACTGCCGGACAAGTGGCAGCCGTTTGTCAGGATCAACTACGCCTACGGTGAGGGCGCCGACGTCATGAACAAGCTCGTTGACGAGTACGCGACCGAGCACAACGTCCAGAATCCACCCCTGGAATAACCCCCGCGAAAGTGGGTAGAGGACGCCAGTCGTCCCCACCAGAGGAGGTTGTGACACATGCCGCAGGATGCCTGGAGCGCGAAGCGCGAACGTCAGTACGAGCACATCAAGGAGTCGGAGTTGGAACAGGGCCGGAGCACGAAACGCGCGAAGCAGATCGCCGCGCGCACAGTGAACAAGGAGCGAGCGGAGAAAGGTGAGACGAAGGACAGCGACCGCTAGGTACGCTGACGAGGTGAGGCCGAAGACCCTGGATCACGTCGCCTTCTGGGTGGCGGACCGCGAGCCGATCGTCGATTTCCTGACGGAGCACGTTGGGATGCATGTCATCGATCGGCAGGATGCGTTCACACTGGTCGGCTCGGACGCGCGGCGCGGGAAGCTGACCCTGTTCACGGCGGAAGGACCGCGCGAGCAAGGTGCTTTCAAGCATGTTGCGCTGCGCGTCTCGGACCTCGAGCGCGCAACGGCCGACCTTCCGGGCGCCGACCTCGAGCTCGCGGAAGGTGTTCGTGTGCAGCTCGTGGAAGCGCCGACAGACGTCGAGTACGACCTCGACCATGTCGCGCTCGTCTCGGCGGATCCCGAGCAGACGGCGAAGGAGTACACGGAGCTCGGCTTCAATCCCGCAGAGCCGTCCGACGGGCATCCGCGCGTGGAGGTCGGCGGCGCGTACGTCGAATTCCACCGCGGCGATCCGGGCGAGCCTGAGAAGCCGTTGCTGAACCACGTCGCGGTGCTCGTCGACGAGGTCGATCCGGTCATCGCCGAGGCGGAGAAGCGCGAGATCGTCGACAACGTGGTGGACGCCGCGAACACGCGAGCCGTCTTCGTATGGGGGCCGGAGCGCGTGCGGATCGAGTACGTCGAGCACAAGCCGGGATTCGCACTGCAATAGTCATCGCGGGGGCCGGCATGGCCGGTCTGTCCGCGGCAGCCCGCGCCCGCGAGCTCGGCGCGGCGCCGGTGGTCTACGAAAAGGGAACGCGTCCGGGGGGTTCGATGCTTCTCTCGAGTTGCGTCATCTGGCGCTTCCGTGAGTGGGACGAGTTTCGTGCGGAGTGTCCGGGCGGCGACGAGACGCTCCAGCGTGTGGTGTGGGAGCGGTTGGATGATGGGCTGGCCTGGTTGGAGTCGCTCGGTGCGCCGGTCGTCGAGCACGACACCGGTAATCCGCGCACCGTCGGCAAGAGATTCGATCCGCGCGGTCTGGCCGAGACGCTCGCCCGCGTGTCCGGTGACGTTCGCCTGGCCGAAACTGCGACGGAGGCGCCGGCAATTCTTGCGACGGGAGGCTTTCAAGGCGACCAGAGCCTCGTCACCGAGCACATTCATCCGGGTGGCAGCCTGAGACTGCGGGCGAATCCGTGGAGCAGCGGCGACGGCCTGCGGCTCGCGCTCGGCCGCGGCGCCGAGCTCTCGGCCGGGCTCGACGAGTTCTACGGCCGCAACATGCCCGACGTACCGTTTTCCGAGAGTGAGTTCGTGCCGCTCGCGCAGCTCTACGGCCGTTACGCGCGCGTCTACAACGAACGGGGCGAGGAGTTCTTCGGCGGAGAGGTCTCCTGGTCGGAGAACGACCTCGTCCAGGCAACGGCGCAGCAACCGGAGGCGCAGGCGTGGTACGTGCTCGACGACCTGGCGCTCGAACAGCCGGTTCGTCGCGAGAAGGTCGCCGACATCGTGGCTCGTGCCCCGACGCGGGTCGACCCCGTGGAGCTTCCGTTTCCCGCGCCACCGCGTGCCCGCGTCGCGGTTCGAGTGCGGCCCGGCATCACGCATACGATCGGCGGCCTGCGGATCGACGAGCGGGCGCGGGTCGTCGGCGCCGAGGGATTGTTCGCCGCAGGCGCCGATGCGGGCGGCATTTCTACGGGTGGTTATGCGAGCGGGCTGGCGGCCGCGCTGGTATTCGGCCGGATTGCCGCGGAGTCCGCGCTAGACGGCCTGTAGGTACGCGCAGGGCCGGGGGTCGTGCGGCAGCGGGGAGGGGGCAACCTTGATCACCTGCTCCTCGCGGTCGTCGACCTCGACCTTGGAGCCCACGGCCGGCGCGCCGCCGTCGGCCTCGCGCAGCTCGTAGCCGCTCGGCTTCCAGATGAAGAGGAGGTGCTTTCCGCCGCCGTCGGCCATCGGCCGCGCATCCTAACGAGACACGTCCGGTGCCAGGCACGTGACAGGGCCCGAAGAGCCGCGCCAGGGACTGTCCCTGCCACGCGGCCTAACGGGACGTCGCGTACGGAGGCAGGACGACGCGGACCGTCGTGCCGACCTCTTCGCCCTGGTCGACCGTCAGGACGCCGTTCAGCGTCCGCGCCCGCTCCGCGAGCTCGTCGAGGCTGCGGCGGCGACGCTCGCCGGGCGCATCGTCGGCGATCGCCGTCTCGAGCTCGCCGTCGTCCGTCTCGCGCATCGTTACCGTCAGGGTCTTCGGCCCGCGTCGCACTGCCTGGTCGACCGCTTCTCGGATGATCTGGTACATCGCGGCCTGCGTCTGTTGAGCAAGCCGCTCTGCTGCGTCCACGTCGACCTCGACTTGCACGCTGTGCGCAAGCGCGATCTGGTCGGTCAGCGCGCGCACGGCAGCGCCGAATCCCTGGTCCCGCAGGACGACCGGCTCGAGGTTGAAGGAGAGATTCCGCAACTGGCCGATCGTCGCTCGGTGGCGCTCGAGGGCCCGCCCGATGATCTCCCGCGCCTCCGTGTCGCGGCCTTCTGCAATCGAGTTCAAGCCCGCGTCGAGCAACAGTGCCACTCCGGAGAGAGACTGCACCGCCCCGTCGTGCAGCTCGTTTGCCAATCTGCGCCGTTCGTCCTGTTCGGCGGTGATCAGCTGATCTGAAAGACGCGAGCGTTCGGCCTCGCGCACTCTCGCGTCGTCGAGCAGCTGCGCGTTCTCGTGCTCGCGCGCAGCGAAGTCCGCGAGCACCGTCGCGCGCACGACGTCCTCGCGATCGAAGGGCTTCGCTCGGGTCAGACGGAGCGCACCGATCTCCTCGTCGTGCGCGCGAAGCGGAATCACGATCGCATTCTCCGTGGGCGCGGGACGCGGGCGCTCGCCCGGCGAGAGCAGTCGTGCGCGCGCCTCGAAGAGCCGCTCCGCCTCCTGGCGCGCGCGCTCGATCACGTCGGCCCCACCGACGATGGAGCCCATCGTCTCGACGAGTGCTTCGAGGAAGCGCGCCTCACTCGTCAGCTCCCGCTCGGCCGCCTCGTGCCGGCGGCGCTCCGTCACGATCAGAGAAGCTGCGACGATTCCGGCGATCGCGATGGCGACTCCGAGTCCGGCGAGCGTGAGCGGATGACTGCCGAGGGCAAGTGCGGCGACGACGAGAACCGCCGCCGCCGCGAACGCCGCGACGAGCAGTCCGGCTCTAGTCGATGATCGCTTCGCGAAGCGCAATCGCAACCGCTTGCGTGCGCGTGTCAGCTTCAAGCTTGGCGAGGATGTGGCGGACGTGGCTCTTCACGGTCTCCTGGCTGATGAAGAGCTTCGCCGCGACGTCCTGGTTCGACATCCCGTCCGCGAGCAACTGCAGGATCTCGCGCTCGCGGCCGGTGAGCATCTCGTCCTTGTCTTTGCCGGTCAGGAATGCCGGCATCAGCGCCGGGTCGACGTATCCCTCGCCGCCGGCCACTTTCTCGATCGCGCGCAACAGGGTCTGGTGCGGCGCCTCCTTCAGGATGTAGCCCTTCGCGCCGGACTCGAGGCCGCGGCTCAGGAGCGAGCGCTCGCTGTACGCGGTGAAGATCAAGACGGCGGACTCAGGAACCTTGTCGGTCAGGATCTTCGTCGCCTCCAGGCCGTCCATGCCCGGCATGCGCACGTCCATGATCACGACGTTCGGGCGGCGTCGTTCCGCGAGCGCGACGGCGCTCGCGCCATCCGACGCCTCGCCGATCACACGGATGTGTGGGGCGCGCGAGAGCGAGAGCCTCAAGCCTTCCCGGACGACTTCGTGGTCGTCCACGATGAGGCAGGTGATCTCGGAAGGGGTCGACACAGTTCGAGGATGATATTCCGCTATACGGTCAGCGAAAGCTGCTCGGGCTCCGGCGGCGGGCCCAGGCGGACCTTGCGGCGGTCCCGGATGCCGTGTTCCCGGGCGAGTTTCGAGACCTCGGCACGGAGCGGATTCCGCTCGTCGGCGCCCAGGTAGGCGCGGCGGCGCGCGTAGAGGCGCTCGTACAGAGGAAGCTGCTCGGGCCAGTCCTCGGCCAGATGCTCGAGGAAGTGCTCACGCGTCCCCGGCCGCAGGAAGAGCAGGTTGGCCCAGATTCCCGTGGCTCCGGCCTCTCTTGCCGCCCGGACGACTGCGCGCAGCTGCTCGGGTCGGTCCGAGATCCCCGGGAGGATCGGTGCCATCCCGACGCTTGCCTTGACGCCGGCGTCGACGAGCGCCTTCAAGGCGCGCAACCGCTGCCGGGGGTGAGCGGTCGAGGGCTCGGTTCGCTTCCAGACATCCTCGTCGAGCGTCGGGATCGAGAACGTCACGCCGACCTCCGCGCGCTTCGCCGCTTCTACGAGCACGTCGAGGTCGCGCACGATCATCGGCCCTCGCGTGATGATCCCGAACGGATTCGCGGCGTCGCGGAATACCTCGAGGCACGCGCGCGTCAGCTTGTATTTGCCTTCAACGGGCTGGTACGGATCGGTCGCAGCTCCGACCGTCACCTGTTCACGCTGCCACGTGGAGCGCGCGAGCTCTCTGCGCAAGACCTCCGCGATGTTCGTCTTCACTCGGATCGACGTCCCGTAGCGGTCGTCGGACGGTCGGTCCGACCTCTGCTCGAACGCCCTGACGTAACAGAAGGTGCAGCGGTGCACGCAACCCATGTACGGGTTCAACGACCACTTGAAGCCCATGCCCTTCACCGGATTGAGGGCGCTCTTGCAGGGCTCTTCGCGATACTCGATCCGCATGGCGACAGAGGGAAGTATAGAACAGACGTTCGTACAGCTCGAAGGCGGTATTCAACGGCTGACCCTCCCTCTGCCGACCGGCCCGAAGCACGTCCACTGCTATCTCGCGGGCGGGACACTTTTCGACACGGGCCTCGGGCTCGCAGACGCGCCCTGGAGCGCCGTGGAGGCGGAGCGGATCGCGATCACCCACTTCCACCCCGACCACGTCGGCGGAGCGGAGGCCGCAGCCCGGGCGACCGGAGCGACGGTGTTCCAGGGCGGCCTCGACTATGCCCAGTGCGAGCGCGTGTGGGGGAGCGACGACTGGCCCGAACGGATCGCCTCCTGGTTCGTGCGGCACGGAGCGCCCGCCGCAGTCGCCGACGACCTGATCGCGCAGGGTCACGCGTTTGCGCCGTTCATCCGTTACGCCGTCGAACCGGACCTGCTCTACGAAGGGAGCGAGCTGGACGGCTGGCAGGTGCTGGAGCTGCCCGGACACGCCGACGGCCACCTCGGCTTTCTCCGTGACGGCGTGCTGATCGCGGGCGATCATCTCCTGCAGAGAATCTCGCCGGCGGTGGGTCTCTACCCGGAAAGCAGGCCTGACCCGCTCGGGGACTATCTGACGTCGCTCGAGCGGACGATCGAGCTCGCCCCGCGGATCGTCTACCCCGGGCACGGTGAGCCGATCCTTGACGCCGGCGTTCGCGCCCGAGAGCTGATCGAGCATCATCGGCACCGGCTCGACGAGACCGCCGAGGCGCTCGGCGGCGAGCCGCGGAGCGCCTACGAGATCTCCCTCGACGTCTTCGGAGCGGAGCTGGAGCCGACGCAGCGCCGTTTCGCCGTCGCGGAGACGCTCTCGCACCTGGAACGGCTTGTCCGGGAAGGCCGGGCCGCCCGCGGAGGGGACGACCAACGGGTTTTCTATACTGGCCCCTAGTTGGACGACGACATCCTTCCTAGTACCCACGCCCACGGGGTCGGGGCGTGACGATCCTCTTCGAGCTCGTCGGCGTCGGCGCTCTGATTCTGCTGAACGCCTTCTTCGTGGCGGCCGAATACGGCCTCGTGACTGCGCGCCGAACGCGCATCGTCGAGCTGCAACACCAGGGCAACCGGCGCGCGCGGGAGGTGCTCCGCATCACGTCCGACCCGCCGCACTTCATCGCCGCGATGCAACTCGGCGTCACGCTCACATCACTGGCCATCGGCGCGATCGGCGAGCAGGCGCTGTCGAAACTGTTCGACGAATTCCTCGCCACCGTGCTCGCGGTCGTGCTCGCGTATCTTCTGCTGACCTTCCTGCACGTCGTCATCGGCGAGCTCGTGCCGAAGGGAATCGCGCTCGGTCACTCCGAGGGGACGGCTCTGTTTGTCGTTGCGCCCGTGCGCGTCTTCTTCATCGTGATGCGGCCGCTGATCTGGTTCCTCCAGCGCTCGACCGAGATCGTCCTGCGCTGGCTCGGGTTGCGACCGCCGAGCGCAGACGACGACGTGCACTCGGAGGCCGAGCTGCGCATGCTCGTCTCCCAGTCGACCGAGCACGGCGAGATCGAGCAGCAGGAGCAGGAAATGCTCTACAAGGTCTTCGACTTCGCGGACAAGGAGGCGAAGGACGTGATGGTGCCGCGGCCGGAGGTGGTCGCCCTGTCGATCGACCTCCCGCCCGAGAAATGCCTCGAAGCGGTGATGGACTCGCCCTTTACACGGTATCCCGTTTACAGGGAGACCTTGGACAACGTGGTCGGCATCCTCCATGTCCGCGACCTGTTTCGCGCGCTCCGCGACCGGGGCATGCACGAGGTCAAGGTCGAGGACATCATCCGACCGGCTCACATCGTCCCGGAGACGAAGGAGCTTGCGGCGCTGCTCGGCGAGTTTCGCCGTGCGAACCAACACATGGCCGTCGTCGTCGACGAGTACGGCGACATGGAGGGAATCGTCACGCTCGAAGACCTGCTCGAGGAGATCGTCGGCGACATCGAGGACGAGTTCGACCTTCCGGACGAATCGATCGAGCAGATCGACGAAGACACCGTGATGATCGACGGAACGTTTCCGATCGACGACTTCAACCGGCGCTTCAACACGTCGATGCCCGCTGAGGACTACCACACGATGGCCGGCTTCGTCTTTGGGCTCCTCGGCCGACAGCCGGAGAAGGGCGACACGATCATGCACGACGGCATGCGCTTCGACATCCTCGAGGTCGAGGGGTCTCGCATCATCAAGCTCGCGGTGACGTTCGAGCAGCGGCGGGAGCAGCGGGACCGCGACGATCGCGAACGTGACGCGCTCGAGGCCGAGCTCTTCGATGCCGAGAACTAGGCCAGCGGCGGAGTTGCGATCAGGTCGGCGGTAGAAAGCGCCTGACCCGAGCATTCGCCGCTACCATTTCGCGACAGAAGTTCTGGGGTCTGGACAACTCGACAAGGAGAAGAATGTTTAGTACTCGTCTCGCTCTCGTCGCGCTGCTCGGTGCTGCGCTCGTGTTCGTCGCTTCGGCCTCCGCGGCCGTGCCGACCCTCACCGGCACCGACGGCCCTGGCTTCACGATCACCCTCAAGAAGGGCAAGACCAAGGTCACGTCGCTCAAGGCGGGGAAGTACAAGATCGTCATCAAGGATCTCTCGAACATCCACAACTTCCACCTCACAGGGCCCGGGGTAAACAAGAAGACGGGCGTCGGCCCCATGGGGACTTTCACGTGGACGGTCACGCTCAAGAAGGGCACCTACAAGTACATCTGTGACCCGCATGCCTCGATCATGAAGGGCAGCTTCAAGGTCACCTAGGTCCTCTGAAACCGCTTCGAGGCCCCCTCGCGTATTGACGCCCAATACACAAAAGCGAGGGGGCTTTCTCATGATCCGGGCACTATTGCTGACATTCACCGTCGCGGCCGCGGCCGCGATTCTCGTTGCTCCTGTCCAGGCCAAGTCGAGCGGTTTGACGGGTGAGGTCGGCCCCGGCTACTCGATCGAGGTCAAGAAGGCCAACAAGGACCTCAAGACAATCAAGGCCGGGACGTACAGGATCAAGGTCGAGGACAAGGCCTCGATTCACAACTTCCATCTGAAAGGCCCTGGTCTGAACAAGAAGACCGGCATCTCGTTCACGGGTGAGACGACGTGGACGATCAAGCTCAAGCCCGGCACCTACACCTATCAGTGCGACTCGCATGCCTCGAGCGGCATGAAAGGGCACTTCAAGGTCACCGCGTAACCGGAACCTCCTCGATCTGGCCGTCTTCGATCCGGAAGGCGGCCAGATCGTCATGCCGGATCGAGTACACGAGGTAGGGCTTACCGGCCCAGAGCCCGATGTTCTCGACGTCGGTGCGAGAAGGCCGCGCGGGTGACGAGATGTGTGAGTGGAAGACCGCTAGCTCGTAGCCCTCGTCTTCGGCGAACCAGATCTCGGGATCGTCGAACTCGAGCTCGAAGCGGTACGGCGACGACGCAGCGTTGCGGCCCGGCTCGTAGCGCTCGGCCTGGCCGTCGCGGAGCAGGACGAGCCCGCACGCTTCGTTAGGCGCTTCGCGCTCGGCGTGCGCGACGAGCGCGTCGCGCACTTCGGCGGGAATCACCACCAGACGGTTCGCTCCATCGCCTGCTCGACGTCGTCGGCCTCCCAGAAGTCGGCGGAGAGATACTTCCAGCCGGCATCGGCGAGGATTGCGACGACGACGCCTTCGTCGAGCTCTTTTGCGAGCTTCCGCGCGACGTGTCCCACGGCGCCCGCCGAGACGCCGGCGAAGATGCCGTCCTCGTCGAGCAGGCGCCGAACTTCGTGCACCGACTCCTCGTTCGTGACGAGCATCTTGCGGTCGAGCTTCGAGACGTCGAGGATCGGTGGGACGTAGCCGTCTTCGAGCGAGCGCAGCCCCATCACTGGATCGCCCGGAAGCGGCTCGGCCGCGGCGACGACGATGTCGGGGAACGTTTCGCGCAAACGCTCTCCGGTTCCCATCAGCGTTCCGCCTGTGCCGAGGCCTGCGACGACGACGTCGACGCGGTCGAGTGCCTCGGCGATCTCTGTTCCGGTTCCTTCGTAGTGCGCGCGCGGGTTCGCCTCGTTCGCGTACTGGAACGGCATGAAGTAGCGCGACGTCTGCTCGGCGAGCTCCAGCGCCAGCCGGACGGCGCCGTTCGAGCCCTCGGCGCCCGGCGAGTAGACGATGCTCGCACCGAAGAGGCGCAGCAGTCGTTTGCGCTCCTCGGTCGCGTTCTCAGGCATCACGCACGTCAGCGGATAGCCCTTGAGCTTCGCGACGAGCGCGAGCGAGATTCCCGTGTTGCCGCTCGTCGGCTCGAGGAGCTCGCGGCCGGGCTCGAGCTCGCCTGACGCCTCGGCGGCCTCGATCATCGCCTTCGCGATCCGGTCCTTGATCGAGCCGGTCGGGTTCTGTCCCTCGAGCTTCGCGTAGATCTGGACCGCGCCGGCCGGCTTCAGCTCGACGAGCGGTGTGTTGCCGACGAGGTCTAGTACATTCTTCGCGGTTCTCGAGTTCATCGAGCGAAGCGAGGATCTAACTCCAAGACACTCCGAAAGTGCGCAGCACTTTCGGAGTCGCTAGCCACCGGCCATTGCGGGTAAAAGGATTACGGTCGCGCCCGCTCGGACGTCTGTTTCGAGCCCATCGAGTGTGCGCACGTCCTCGCCCTCGACGTAGACGTTCACGAACGGCGCGATGTCGCCGTCCTCGACGAGCTGGCTGCGGAGCGCAGGGAAGCGCCCCATGAGATCCTCGAGCAGCTCGCGAACGGTGTCGCCCTCGGCCGGGAGCTCGCGCTCGCCGCCCGTTACTTCGCGCAGCGTCGGTGGAATGCGCACCTTCGTCATGCGGGTTCCCTCGTCCCCGAGCAGAACTCGACGTAGTCGATGTACTCCGTGATTGTCGGGTGATCGCCGCACACCGGGCAATCCGGATCACGACGAAGCTTGACTTCGTTGAACTCCGCCGAGAGCGCGTCGAACAGAAGCAGGCGCCCGATCAGCGGCTCACCGATGCCGAGCGCGAGCTTGAGTGCCTCGCTCGCCTGCAGCGACCCGATCACGCCGGGGAGAACGCCGAGCACTCCGCCTTCCGCGCACGACGGCGCGAGCTCGGGCGGCGGCGGCGTGGGGAAGAGGCACCGATAGCAAGGTCCGACATGCGGCTTGAAAACCGTGACCTGTCCCTCGAAGCGGTAGATCGACCCGTGCACCACCGGAATGTCGTGCCAGACCGACGCGTCGTTGACGAGGTAGCGCGTCGGGAAGTTGTCTGCGCCGTCGACGATCACGTCCCAGCCGTCCGCGAGGATCCGCTCGATGTTCTCGGAGGTCAGTCGCTCCTGGTACGCGACGACCTCGACGTCGGGATTCAGCGCCTCGATCGCGCGCTTCGCCGACTCCACCTTGGGCTCTCCGAGCGACTCCGTCGAATGGACGATCTGTCGCTGCAGGTTCGACTCGTCGACCACGTCGGCGTCGACGATGCCGATCCGGCCGACCCCCGCTGCAGCGAGATAGAGCGAGGCCGGTGAGCCGAGGCCGCCGGCGCCGACCAACAGAACCTTCGAGTCGAGCAGCTTCAGCTGGCCCTCCTCGCCGACCTCGGGGATCAACAGGTGGCGGCTGTAACGCGCACGTCGTTGCGCGTCCAGCCCGGCCTGAAGCTGCACGGGAAAGCCGTTGCGCTTCCAGTCGGTGAAGCCGCCCGAGAGCGAGACGACGTCCTCGTAGCCGAGCTCGGCAAGCGTCTTGGCCGCGAACGCGGAGCGGTTGCCGACGGAGCAGTAGACGAGCACGGGACGCGAGTGGTCGGGAGCGGTGCGTTCGACGCGCGACTCGAGGTTCCCGCGCGGAACGTGGACGGCACCGGGGATGTGACCCTCGTCCCACTCGTTCTGCTCCCGGACGTCGAGGACGAGCGGGCCCCCGGAGTCGATCAGCTCGCGCGCCTGGGTGGCGTCCACCTCCGAGATCTCAGAGCGGACCTGTTGGAGCAGCTCGCGGTACGTTGCCATCGCTATAGGAAATATAGCTTTGTGCCGTTAGCTAGCGTCGTCCGCGATGAGTGCTTCTGTTCGGGTCCGGCTGATCGTGGCACTCGTTGCTCTGGCCGCAGCGGGGACCGCCGTCGGCGTCACGCTCGCGACCCGAACCGACGTTGCCAAGCAGGCGAGCAAGCCGCCTCCCTACGCCGCCGACCCGACCGCATCGCTCGAGATCGGCCGGGCCGTCCAAGAGGCGTTGCGAGCCTGGCCCGCCGGGACAGTACGGAGGCTGCGGATCCTCGCCGAGCGCTATCCGCGGAGCGGTCTCGTCCGGCTCGAGCTCGGGCTCGCGCTCGCCCTGACCGGCCAGCAGGCCGATGCGACCAAGGCGTGGCAGGACGCAGAGCGTGTCCAGCCCGATTCGCCGTCGGCGGTGCGTGCGCAAGACCTCCGTCACCCGAACACCCCGCCGGACCTCCCGCCCTTCGTCCCGAGCTTTTCCCAGCCGACGAGCGCGGTTCAGGCCCGGCTTCTGCGCGGCGCAGCCTTTCAGCAGGAGCTCCGGCCCGTCTCGGCCGAACGCGAGTTCGAGGCGGCCGCGGCTCTCGCGCCGTCCGACCCCGAGGCGCTCACCGCCGCGGCCGTCGGGCTCTACGACAAGGATCGGCCGGCCCTGGCGTTTTCGCACCTCGGCCCCTTGGTTCGCCGGTTCCCGCATGCCCAGACCGTCCGCTTCCATCTCGGCCTCCTCCTGATCTACTTCGGGGACGTGGGCCGTGCCCGCCGCGAGTTGACTCTCGCCCGCTCGCAAGGCCCCCGAACCCCGCTCGGAAGAAGGGCGGATACTCTTCTGAAAGCCGGTCAAAAGTCCTAGGACCAGTCTGCACAAAGATGAGCCGTTCGGCCTATAGCGTTCGTCCGGGCCAGGTGGCACAGTGCGGCATCGCAAAAACGCCGGTCCTAGAGGGGGGAACGGAGTGAGCGCAACCGAGGAAGCAGTGGGACCGAAGGCCGTCGTCGATCTACTCGAGACGGATGACGCAAAGGCGCTGCTCGAAACCGGGCGCGAGAGCGGACAGCTCACAGCAGACGAGATCGCGGTCGCGCTCGACGAGCTCGACCTCGAGCCGACCCAGATCGACGACTTCTACCACGCTCTCGAGGAGCTCCACATCGAGGTCGTCGTGGCAGTCGAAGAGGAAGAGCGGCCGGTCGAAGCGGCCCGCGAGGTCTCGACCGACTCGTTGCAGCTCTTCCTGAAGGACATCGGCAAGGTCGACCTGCTCACGGCCGCCCAGGAGGTCGAGCTCGCGAAGCGGATCGAGCGCGGTGACCACAGCGCGAAGCAGGAGATGGTCGAGGCGAACCTGCGTCTCGTCGTCTCGATCGCGAAGAAGTACCGCAACCAGGGCCTGCCCTTCCTCGATCTGATTCAGGAAGGCACGATCGGGCTCGTTCGCGCCGCCGAGAAGTTCGACTACCGCAAGGGCTTCAAGTTCTCGACGTACGCCACCTGGTGGATCCGGCAGGCCGTGGCGCGTGCGCTCGCCGACAAGGCGCGCACGATCCGGATGCCGGTTCACGTCGTCGAGAAGCTGAACAAGATCGTCCGTTCCGAGCGGAAGCTCCGCGCCGAGCTCGGCCGCGAGCCGACGGCCGTGGAGATCGCCCGCGACCTCGACCTGACGAGCGACGAGGTGGAGCACATCCGCCGCAGCGCACAAACGCCGGTCTCGCTCGAGAAACCCGTCGGCGACGAAGACGAGTCGGAGTTCGGGCACTTCATCACCGACGAGAACATGCCGCTGCCGGACGAGGAGGCCGAGATCACCATGCGCAAGGAGACCTTGGGCAAGATCCTCGGCACGCTCTCGAGCCGGGAGCGGCAGGTGCTCGAGCTTCGGTACGGGCTCGACGGCCAGCATCCCCGGACGCTGGACGAGGTCGGCCGGACGTTCAATGTCACGCGCGAGCGGATCCGGCAGATCGAGAACCAGAGCTTGAAGAAGCTTCGGGCCTTGGCCGAAGCGGTCAAGCTTCGCGACGTCGCGTAGCCTTAATCCACGTAGACTCGCCGCCCGTGGAGCAGACCTGGGTCGAAGAGCTGCGCGAATTCATCGCGATCCCGAGCGTTAGCGCCGATCCGGCGCACCTGGACGATGTGCGTCGGGCCGCCGAATGGGTGCGGGACTTCGTGAAGCGAGCCGGCGGCGAGGCGGAGCTCGTGCCAATGGGTGAGCGTGATCTGGTCATCGGCGACATCCCCGCGAGTGCCAATGGCGCGAAGGCTCCGACGGTCATGATCTACGGGCACTTCGACGTGCAGCCGCCTGCGCCGCTCGAGCTCTGGGAGTCGCCGCCGTTCGAGCTCGCTGAACGGGACGGTTGGTACTACGCGCGGGGAGTCGCCGACGACAAGGGACAGCTCTTCACGCTCCTCAAGGCGGCCCAGCTCCTCCGCGAGCAGGACGCTCTGCCCGTGAACATCAGAGTCGTGTCCGACGGGGAGGAGGAGATCGGCGGCCACTCCGTCGTCGACTTCCTCGAGGCGGACGAGCGCGGCGCGGACGTCTGCATCATCTTCGACGGCGGGATGACGCGTGCCGAGCAGCCCGAGTTCGGGCTGGCGACGCGTGGCCTGGTCGCGTTCCACCTGAAGGTGAAGACCGGCGAGCGCGACATGCACTCCGGGTACTACGGCGGCGCGGCGCTCAACGCGATCCATGTCCTGATGCAGGGCCTGTCCGCCGTGACCGCTCGCAGCAACGGCCTGCTCCCCGATCAGCTGCGCGTCGGCCGCGAAGCCCTCAGCCAGCTCGAGGTCGACAGCCTGAAAAGCCTCCCGAAAGGCTGGGAGATCCTCGACGAGGCAGGCGCGACTCCGCTCGACGGCAAGGCGGCCGACGACTTCTACGACCGCACGTGGGCCGAGCCGTCGCTCGACGTCAACGGCATTCGCGGCGGCAAGCCGGAGTTCGTCAACACGACGCTGATCGTGGAGGCCGAGGCGCGCTTCACGATCCGCCTCGCACCCGGTCAGGATCCCGAGACGATCGCCGCAACCGTCGAAAAGCTGATCCGGGGCGCGGTGCCCGACTCGGCCGAGGTCGAGCTGATTCGCGAGAACTCTGCGGCGCCGGGCGTCTTCTCTGCCGACTCGCGTGCGATCCAGCTGGGTATGGAGGCGTTCAAGAAGGCGACCGGCGTCCGGCCGCTGCTCGTGCGGGTCGGCGGCACGCTGCCGATCTACCCTGCGCTGGCGGCGAAGGGCATTCCGACGATCGGCACCGGCTTCGCGCTGCGCGAGAGCAACGTCCACTCGCCGAACGAGCGGTTGCGCGTGGAGGACATCGACCGCGCGGTTGCCGCTGCATCGGAGCTCTACCGGAGTCTCGCCGCGCTTGGCTGACCCGCGTTACCCGACACCGATCGCGGCAGAGGTCGCGGACGACGTGCTCGAACGGTTCCTGCGCTACGTCCAGGTCGACACGCAGTCGGATGACGACTCCGAGACGTACCCGAGCACGGCGAAGCAGCTCGACCTCGGCAAGCTGCTCGCCGACGAGCTCTGCGAAATCGGCCTCGAAGACGTCGAGCTGACGGAGCACGGCTACGTCTTTGCGACGTTGCCCGGGACTGGCGGGCCGACGGTCGGGCTGATCGCGCACATGGACACGAGCTCCGACGAGTCGGGCACGAACGTCAAGCCACAGGTCGTCCGCGACTACGACGGTGGCGACATCGTGCTTCCGGGCGACCCGCGCAAGGTGCTCCGCGCGAGCGAGAACCCGATTCTCGCAGAGCGCAAGGGCCACGACATCGTCACGACGGACGGCACGACGCTGCTCGGTGCCGACGACAAGGCCGGCGTTGCCGAGATCATGGGTGCGGTCGTGTACCTCGCGGCTCATCCCGAGATCGACCATGCACCGATCCGCGTCGGCTTCACCGTCGACGAGGAGGTCGGCCGCGGCGTCGACCACTTCGACATCGAGAAGTTCGGCGCCGACTTCGCGTACACGCTCGACGGCTCCGAGATCGGCCGGATCGACGACGAGACGTTCTCCGCCTCCGAGGTACGGATCCGCATCGAAGGACACAGCGTCCACCCCGGGACGTCGAAGGACAAGATGGTGAACGCGATCAAGCTCGCGGCGCACATCGTCGAGCGGCTCCCGCAGGACAACCGCTCGCCTGAGACGACCGAGGGACGCGAGGGGTTCGTCCACCCGACGAGAATCACCGGCACGACCGCGGAGGCCGAGCTCCGGTTCATCGCACGCGACTTCGATGCGCAGAAGCTCGCCGAGCTCGAACAGCTCCTCCGCTCACTCGCGGACGAGGTCGGCGCCGAGGAGCCGCGCGCAACCCTGACCGTGACCGTCGAGGAGAGTTACCGCAACATGAAGGAGTTCCTCGACGCCGATCCCGCCGTGACCGAGGCGGCGGACGAGGCTGCCCGAAGAACCGGGCTCGAGCCGTGGCGCGAGCCGATCCGCGGCGGCACCGACGGCTCGATGCTCAGCGCGCGCGGGCTCTTGACCCCGAACATCTACACCGGAGCGCACCAGTTCCATTCCGTGCTCGAGTGGGCGTCGGTTCAGGACATGGCCGCTTCGGCGGCGACGATCGTGGAGCTCGTGAAGCTGTGGTCCGAGCCCGACTGGGCTACGCGTCGGTCAGGTACGAGTGACCGAACCGCCGCATCTCCTCGATGATCGGCAGCAGCGCGGAGCCCTTGTCCGTGAGCTCGTATTCCACCCGCGGCGGCGACTCGGCGTAGCTCTCCCGCAGGACGATCCCTTCGTCCTCGAGTGCGCGCAGGCGCTCCGAAAGCGTCCGTGGGCTGATGCCGGCGCAGGAGTGCTCGAGCTGAGAGAAGCGGCGCGGCCCTTCCGAGAGGTCGTGGACAAGGAGGGCTGTCCACTTGGCGCCGATGATCGCCGCGCAGGCCGCAACCGCACACGACGTGGACTCGTGGACGGGATTCATAGTGCGCATCGCTTCAGGAATTGTAGTCAGCTCCGTCACCCAACGTACATCGCGCCGAACGTTGTCAATCCCAGGGCGGCGGATTGTGAACCCAGCGGCCGCCGAGCATCGTCGCCACGACGCGAATGTCCGGCAACGCTTCCGGCTGGATGTCCAGCGGATCGCGGTCTAGGACGACGAGGTCGGCGAGGTAGCCGGGCAGGAGCTTGCCGCGGCGATGCTCGTCGCGGGCGAGCCAGGCGGGGTTGATGGTGGTCGCCGCGAGGGCCTCCTCGAGTGTGAGTCGCTGCTCGGGATGCCAAGGGTCGCGGCCGTCGATCGTGCGCAGGACGCCCGCGCAGACGCCGGCCCAGGGGTCGAGCTCCTCGATCGGTGCGTCGGAGCCGTTTGCCAGGAGGGCGCCCGAGTCCCAGAGCGAGCGGTAGGCGTACGCGCCGTCGGTCTTGCTGCCCCAGAAGCGGTCGGCCAGGTCGCGATCCGACGGGGCGTGACTGAACTGGACCGATGCGGCGATCCCGAGCTCGGCGAAGCGCGGCAGATCTTCGGGCGCGAGTAGCTGCGCGTGCTCGATGCGGTGGCGTAGGCCTAACGGCTGCCACGCCGAGCGGGTCTCCTCGAAGGCGTCGAGTGCCTCCCGGTTCGCGAGATCGCCGATCGCGTGGACGGCGACGGGCAGGCCGGCGGCGGCACCGCGCCGGATGATCTCCGCCAGCTGTTCCTTGCTGGTGATCTGCACACCGCTTCCGTCGAGCATGCGCGCTGTCTGCGAGCCGAGTGTCCCGTCCATGAACGCCTTCAGGTAGCCGATGCGCACGAGGTCGTCACCGAAGCCGCTCGAGAGGTGCAGGGCCTCGAGGTCGCTCACCTGTTCGGCGGGAAGCGACTGCCAGATCCGGATGTGCAGTGAGCCCTCGTTCCGGAGGCGCTGCCAGACTCCGAGCGAGCCGAGCCAGCCGTCCTTGTCGTGCACGGAGGTGACGCCGCGCGCGATTGCGATGCGAACCCCTTGGCGTGACGCTTCGACCATCTCGTCTTCGGTCGGGCGCACGTAGGTGTCGCGGAAGTGCCAGGCGCACTCCTCGCGCAGGACGCCGGTCGGCTCGCCGCGCTCGTCGCGTTCGACCACGCCGCCTGCGACCTCGAGGTCGCCGTTCGCCTGGGCGAGGGCCGCGGAGTTGAGCCAAAGCGAGTGGTAGTCGCGGGCCATCAACGCCGCAGGCGTGTCGCCGGTGACCTGGTCGAGCGCCTCCTTCGTTGGCTCGATCGGTGGCGACCAGTCGCCGGCGCGCCAGCCCATGCCACGGAGCCAGCGGCCCGGCTCGGCGTGCTCGGCGGCAGCGGCGACTCGCTGGAGCGCTTCGTCCAGTGAGCCGGCGTCCTCGAGCCGGATCTGACGCTGCGCGAGAGCCCAGGTCGGGAAGTGGACGTGGGAGTCGCTGAAGCCGGGGAGGACGCACCGGCCACCGAGATCGACGCGGTCAGGGCTGGCCAGCGCGGTCTCGTGGGTGCCGATCCCGCCGGCGATGCGGTCGCCTGCGATCGCGAGGGCGCGGGCCAGTGGGAGCGTCGGCTCCATCGTTCGGACAACGCCGTTCTCCAGGATCAAGCGCGAAACCTTCTCGAGGGCTCGAGCGTTTGGACGACCATGACCACGCTCGTGATCCTATTGCTGCTCGTTGTGATGCTCGCGATCGCGAGCTACTGGCCCGCCAGCGACTGAGCCTTACACTTCGCGGCGTGCCGTACGAGCCCCTGACTGAGGAACAGCGCGAGATCCGTGATCTCGTCCGCCAGCTCGCGCGCGAGCGGATCGCGCCTCGGGCGGCGGAGATCGACGAGAGTCACGAGTTTCCCTGGGATGTCGTCGAGCTCTTCCGGGAGAACGACCTCTTCGGGCTGTTCTTCGACGAGGAGTACGGCGGCCTCGGCACCGGGACGCTGCTGTCGCTCGTCGCGATCGAGGAGGTCTCGAAGGTCTGTGCCACGAGCGGGTTGATCCTCGCGGTGCAGGAGCTCGGGTCGCTCGGGCTCAAGCTTGCGGGCGACGAGGAACAGAAGGCGCGCTACCTGCCGAGGCTTGCATCCGGCGAGTGGTTGTGCGCGTACGCGCTCACCGAGTCCGGATCAGGCTCGGATTCCGCGGCGATGCGCTCATCGGCGCGGCGCGAAGGGGAGGAGTACGTCCTCAACGGTTCGAAGCGATTCATCACGAACGCCGGAGTCGCGCAGCTCTACACGGTCTTCGCGAAGACGGATCCTGAGGCGGGCCACTCCGGCATCTCGGCGTTCGTCGTCGAGGCGGACACGCCGGGCTTCGAGGTCGCGCGGGTCGAGCCGAAGATGGGGATCAAGGGCTCAACGACCGGGGAGCTCGTGTTCGAGGAAGCACGCGTGCCGGTTGGGAACCTGCTCGGGGCAGAGGGTGACGGCTTCAAGATCGCGATGCGCATCCTCGACCGGTCGCGGCCGGGCGTCGCGGCGCAGGGACTCGGTCTCGCGCAGGGCGCGACGGACTATGCGCTCGAGTACGCGAAGACCCGGGAGACGATGGGCAGGCCGATCGCGCAGCATCAGCTCGTGGCCGCGATGCTCGCGGACATGGAGACGAAGTGCGAGGCGGCCCGCGGTCTTCTGTACAAGTTCGGCGCCGCGGTCGACGAGGGCATCGACGGGTCCGAGCTGACGAAGCTGTCGGCGATGACGAAGCTGTACTGCACCGACGTCGCGATGGAGGTCACGACGGATGCCGTTCAGGTGCTCGGCGGCTACGGGTACATCTCGGAGTACCCGCTCGAGCGGATGATGCGTGACGCCAAGATCACGCAGATCTACGAAGGGACGAACCAGATCCAGCGGCTCGTGATCGCGCGCGAGATGGTCAAGGAGCAGCGCGCGTTTCTCCTCGCGGGCGTTTCCGGCTAGGCTCGTGGCTCCAGTCCGTTAGGAGGAGCGATGAAGCGCTACGCCGCCCCACTCATCTTGCTCGCCGCGATCGCGGCCCTGGCCGTGGTCGGGACAGCCGGCGCGAGCCACCAGGTGAAGTCGCCCGTCAAGGGATCCTTCAGATACTGCAGCGACCCGACCTTTCCGCCGATGGAGTCGACGACGACTGCCGGCAAACCGACCGGCTTCGACATAGACATGGCGAACGCGATCGGCAAGTTCTGGAAGGTCAAGGCGAACTTCGTCCAAACGGCGTTCCCGGGGCTGCTGCCTGCGCTCTCGGCAAAGAAGTGCAACATGGTGATCAGCGGGATCTTCATCACGCCCGACCGCGTCAAGAGCTTCCCCGCGGTGTCCTACATGAAGACGCACCGTGCGCTTGTCGTGCAGGCGGGGAATCCGAAGAAGATCAAGGGCCCGAACGACCTGTCCGGCAAGCTCGTTGCCGTTCAGGCGGGCACCAAGTACGAGGAGTACCTCAAAGCGCTGAACGACCAGTTCAAGTCGGCGGGGCGGCCCCAGTTCACGCTGCAGAGCTATCCGGGTGACACGGATGCTGTTGCGCAGCTTTTGATCGGGCGCGCCGATGCCGTCCTGACCCAGGACACCTCGGGTGCATTTCAGAAGCAGGCGCATCCGGGCAAGCTCGCGCTCGCCTACCTATTCCCGGAGACGGACTCGTTTGGGATCTATTACCGCCCTTCGGACAAGAAGATCGGCGTCGCGTTGCGCACCGCGATCAAGCAGCTGAAGAAGAACGGAACGCTGAAGAGGATCGCAGCCAAGCATCAGATCCCCGTGTCAGACGTGAAGTAGGTCGCACGCGCGGGTGCTCGCAAGCTTCGACGCCCACATTTTCTGGGAAGCGCTCAGTTCCAAGCCGTATTGGAACGGGGCGCTTCTTGCCCTCGAGCTGACGCTCGTATCACTCGGGGTCGCGTGCGTGATCGGCTTCTTCCTGGCCCTCGGCCGGAGCAGCCGTTTCCGCTGGGTCCGCGCCTTCGTGTTCTTCTACAACTGGATCTTCCGCGCGACGCCGACGCTCCTGCAGTTGCTCTTCATCTGGAACGCGTTGCCGCAGCTGTGGCCGGTGTTCGCCGGGAGCTGGTTCAAACCATTCCTTGCCGCGTTCATCGCGCTCTCCTTGAACGAGGCCGCGTACATGTCGGAAATCATCCGGGCAGGCTTGCTGTCCGTCGACCCGGGCCAAGAGCTTGCGGCGCGTGCTCTCGGCATGACGCGTCCGAGGATCCTGCGACGCGTGATCGTCCCGCAGGCGATCCGGATCATCATTCCGCCGACCGGCAACGAGTTCATCACGCTGCTCAAGCTGACGAGCCTCGCGTTCGTGATCTCGTTGCACGAGCTGCTGACGGCGGCGCAGGTGCACGCGACCGTGGATTTCCGGTATCCGGAGGCCTACGGCGCCGCGCTCGTCTACTACCTCGCGATCGTGAGCGTGCTGATGGCGGTGCAGGCGCAGCTCGAGAAGCGATTCACGTGGAGCTCGGCGGGGCGCAGGCGCCGCAACCCGGTTCCCGCGGTCGCGCACGATGCCCGATGAACGAGGCTGCGGTCCTCCGCGCCGAAGGTGTCCACAAGTCGTACGACGGGCTCGAGGTACTGCGCGGCGTCTCGGTCGACGTCGGTCGCGGCGAGGTGAAGGTGATCATTGGCCCGTCCGGCTCGGGGAAGTCGACGCTGCTGCGGTGTCTCGCGTTGCTCGAGCCGGTCGACTCCGGCTCCGTTCACCTCGATGGGGACGAGCTGAGCGGGTTGCGAGAGAAGGAGCTCGCCGCGCACAGGTCCGAGGTAGGGATGGTCTTCCAGCGCTTCAACCTGTTCCAGAACATGACGGCGATCGGCAACGTCATGTGCGGGCTCGTCGAGGTGCGCGGGCTCAAGAAGCGCGAAGCGCGCGAGCGGGCCCGGGAGTTTCTCGCGCGCGTGGGGCTCGCCGACAAGGCGGACAACTATCCCGAGGAGCTCTCCGGCGGCCAGCAGCAACGCGTGGCGATCGCGCGGGCCCTCGTGATGCGACCGAAGGCGATGCTGTTCGACGAGCCCACGTCGGCGCTGGATGTCGAGTTGGTGCGGGAGGTGCTCGACGTGATGGAGGGCCTGGCGCGCGACGGCATGACGATGGTCGTCGTCTCCCACGAGCTCCGCTTCGCGCATAGCGTGGCGAGCTCGATCCTGATGATGGACGAGGGCAAGGTGATCGAGGAAGCCCCGCCCGACCGGTTCTTCGCAGCCCCGAGCCACGAGCGAACGAAGCGTTTCCTGGCACTCGTCGAGTAACGCGCGAAATTCGTCCCAAAGCGGGCGCGATTTCGTCACGCCCCGACCCGTACCGTGGGAAAACCCGTTCGTCCGGCACAGCGGGCACATCACATGCCGACAGGTCTTGGGGTCTGACCCAAAACCCCGCCCCGAAAGGACAGGATGCCTCGTCCTCTACGACCCCAGGTCGCAGGAGGGATCTACCACCTCGTCAGCCGCGGCGTTCGCAAGCTGCCGGTCTTTACCGACGACGAATCGCGTAAGCGCTTCCTCGGGCTGCTCGACGAGACGCTCGAGCGCTACCACTGGGAGCTGCACTCGTGGTGCTTGATGACGAATCACTTTCACCTGCTCGTCACCACCGTCGAGCCGACCGTCTCGGATGGAATGCAATACCTGAACGGCTGCTACGGACAGTGGTACGACTGGCGGCACGGGTACGAGGGCCACGTCTTCGAGCGGCGCTTCTGGTCGCAGCTGATCGAAATCGACGGGCACCTCCACGAAGCCGCGCGCTACATCCTCCTCAACCCCGTTCGCGCCGGAATGTGCGCGACCGCGCCCGACTCGAAGTGGACGAGCTACCGAAAGACGATGGGCATGACGACGAAGGGGCCGCGTCTCTCGGCGATGCTCCTCTACGAGTTCGGTCGTCGCCTCGACATCGCCCGCAAGCGGTTCGCCGCCTTCATCCGCGAGGCGGAATGATCCCGCGCAGCCACTCGGCAACCTCGCCGACGAACGACGGGTCGATCTGGTGGCCCATCGGCGTCTCGCGATACAGCACTTCGGCACCCGCCGCCTCGAGCACCTCGCGGGACTGGCGGCCCCACTCGACCCCGATCACCGTATCCAGCGTCCCGTGCCCGATCGCGACCGGCGGCAACGGCGGCGACAGATCGAACGCGAACCCATCCACCCGGGGAATGAAACTGCTGAAGACCGTGAGCGCCGCCGGCCGAGGACGCCCCTTCCCGAGCCCGAGCGCGTACGACATCACGCCGCCCTGCGAGAACCCGCCGAGCACCAGCTTGTCGTAACCAACATCTTGCTCCCCCAGGAAATCGTCCAGCCATTCCGCTGCGGCCGCGTAGCTCGTCCCGAACGTCTGCGCCTCCGGCGTCCCGATCCCGCCGAGCACGTACCAGTGCGCCCCACCCGGCGGCAGCGACAGCGGCCCGCGCGGAGTCGCGCCGACCAGCCGCCGCTCGGGATCCAGCGCATCGAGCAACGGGAAGAGATCGTGCTCGTCCGCGCCGCGCCCGTGGAACAACACGAGCGCCCCCTCCGCCGCGCCCGCAGCGGGCCGCACACGAGCAGTCAACGCCATACCTGGATCATGACTCCTCGGTAGAGTCCAAACGACTGATGCGGTTCGAGGGCATCCACCACGTCACGTGTATCACCGCCGACGCTCCGGGCAACGTCGACTTCTACGTTCGCGTCCTCGGCCTCCGGCTCGTCAAGAAGTCGGTGAACCAGGACGACCCGACCGTCTACCACCTCTTCTACGCCGACGAGAAGGGGAGCGCCGGAAGCGACCTGACCTTCTTCGAGTACCCGCACGCCCGCGGCGGTCGCGCAGGGGCCGGAATGGTGCACCGCATCGTCCTTCGCGTCGGCTCCGACGAAGCGCTCGCCTTCTGGGAGGAGCGACTCGCCGCCGAGAACGTCCCGACGCAGCGCGCCGACACTGGCCTCCGCTTCGACGACCCGGAGGGTCTCGGGCTCGAGATCGCGGTGGTCCAGACTGCCGACGCGCCGCTGACCGCAGATCAGCCGCAGATCCCGAGGGAGCTCGCACTCCAGGGCTTCGACGGCGTGCGCGCCTACGCCGACCCCGCACCGAGCAAGCGCCTGCTCGAAGAGACTCTCGCCTTCCAGCCGTTGGGCGAGAACACCTGGGAGGTGCGCGGCGCCAAACGCGGCTCGTGGTACGCGTACGACATCCCGCCCGGCGACCCCGGAGTCCCCGGTGCCGGCACCGTCCATCACGTGGCCTGGGCATCACCGCCCGACGAGCACAAAGCCTGGCAGGAGCGGGTCGCCGCCGCGGGAGCACACCCGACACCCGTCATCGACCGCTTCTACTTCAAGTCCGTCTACTTCCGCGAGCCGAGCGGCGTGCTCTTCGAGATCGCCACCATCGGCCCGGGCTTCACCGTCGACGAGCCGCTCGAGACACTCGGCGAGCGCCTTTCGCTCCCGCCGGACTACGAGCATCTGCGCGAGCGTGTCGAGCCGCTGTTGACGCCGCTGCCGAACCCACGCGAGCTAGTCCAGCGTTAGACGGAACCGGCCCTAACCTGGCCGGTTTCGTTTATCCAAGCGGGTCGCCAACGCCGTGCAGGGTGCTAAATGCTGCCGCGATGTGGTCCCCGTGTGGTCTCGGCGGTGTTGCCCGGTCCGGCGGCGCGGGGTTCGTTGAGGAAGGCTGCCTACGCAGGCCCTCCTCGTGAGACGCGCCGATGCTTCAGAAGACGACGTCGACCGGAACAAGGCTGTTCGTGGTCGTCCGACTGGCCTGTGCCAGCATTCAGAAATGTCCCTTGAGCCAAATAGGCTTCTAGGTGTGGTCTGTCCAGGATGCAGAAGAGACCGACCGCGGTCGAGGTTCCGGGGCCGCAACAAGGTCCCTGTCGACGGCCGGCTGATCATGTGTCGCGACTGCGAACGCGACTGGTGGTCCCAACGCGCTGGAATGGGTGGTCACGGGACCGCCTCGCTTCGCAGCTTGCCTGCCTGAGCCAGTGTTCGGGAATGTCACCCGAGCCGTACTCTCATCGACATCCGGAATGTTTCCTGAGCTAGTCGACCGCGAGCGACGACGACAGATCGCGGTAGGCATCGACCTGGGCGAGCAGTTCGGTGGCTTTCTGCTCGACGGTCGCGACCGCATCCGCGCCTGCAACTCGAGTTGGACGTTTAGGCGGGCTCCCAGTCCGTGCGCGTCGACGCATTGGCGTATGACCACGCCGAGACGAGTCGCGGCCGGACGCGATAGACGTGATCGTCGGCGACGAAGACCGTCGCACGCTCGCCCGAGGTCGGTGCGATGTACTTCTCGGCGTAAGCCCGGTCGACGCGCTCGAGCTCCATGGTGTCGGTTACGCGCTCAGCACGGCCTTTCACGATGATCGGGTCCGCCCCGTCGCCGTTCAGCAGGACGACCTCGGGCTCATGCGCAATGTTCCGCGCTTTGCGCGCGACGGCCGCGCAGGTGAAGTAAACGGCCTCTCCGTCCCACCAGAACCAGACCGGCGATGCGTCGGGACGATTCTTGGGCGAGGCCGTTGCGATCCAGATCTCACGCATGCTCTGCAGCCGCCGATCGACGTTGCTCCATGGGAGGTGGCCACGCAGTTCCTTCATGCTCGTCTCAGGACGAGTGTGCCTGAGGCTTCCCGCCACAAACGAGGGCAGGGGCTGAGTGAGTCACCTCGCGGACGGACTAGCTACGAGCTCGG
>Ga0207693_10000174_pt1 | contig 58853 bp, 55 predicted proteins | sample LARL81metaG_FD_184347 | JGI IMG/M metagenome (GOLD analysis project Ga0207693, IMG submission 184347) | Corn, switchgrass and miscanthus rhizosphere microbial communities from Kellogg Biological Station, Michigan, USA - LAR L8-1 metaG... | ecosystem: Host-associated > Plants > Roots >... | reverse complement strand
CGCAAAATATCTCGGCGTGACAACCAAGGGCAGAGGTCTTCGCCGATGGTGTGGGTCGAGTGGATTTTGGACTCCGTACCCGACTACACACGGGCCGCGCTCCTCCTGGGTGACGTCATTCATAACCTCAGGGCCGCGCTGGACCACGCCGTCTGGGCAGCTACTCCACAACGCGCCCAGGAGGCGAACCCCACTGACGTTTCTTTTCCGCTCTATAAGAGAGAAGACGATTATCTGCGCTGGGCGCAGAAGCGGAAAGACTGGTACGGCCCTACAGTTTTCGAAGTTCTGAGAAGTTGTCAACCCTTCAATGCTGGGGCGGCGCCATGGCTCAACAATATCGTTGGGAGGGGCAGCCCGGGGGCGCTCCATTGACTTGGGTCAATTTGGCCGGGTAGATGAGCAGACAGCCCGCAGACGATGGGCGGACGGCATGCGAAGAGTGGTCCAGTTCTCCTCCGGCAACGTCGGGCGGCACTCGCTGCGGGCCATCATCGGCAGGCCCGACCTACAGCTGGTCGGTTTGCACGCCGCCAGCCCGAACAAGATCGGGCGGGACGCGGCCGAACTCTGCGGACTCGACGAGCCCACCGGCGTCGTCGCGACCGACGACATCGATGCGCTGATTGCACTGAAGCCCGATTGCGTCGTCTACACCGCCCAGGGTGAGACCCGGCCGATGGAGGCCATCGAGCAGATGGCCAAGTTCCTTGCCGCGGGCGTCAACGTCGCGGCTACGTCAATGGTGTGGCTGGTGACGCCTCGCCAGGCCGACGACTGGCTGCGGTTGCCGCTCGAACAGGCCTGCGAGGCAGGCGACGCATCGCTGTACGTTAACGGGATCGACCCCGGCTACTCGGGTGACACCGAGGTGCACAGTGCGCTGAGCCTCGTCACTCGCGCCAGGTCGATCACCGTCCAGGAGATCTTCGACTATGCCAACTACGACGACTACGAGTTCACGGGCAGATCAATGGGTTTCGGTATGACTGCCGACGACGAGACGCCGATGCTCTTCCTGCCGGGCGTCCTGACCACGATGTGGCGGCCCGGTCCGCAATCTCGCCGACCAGCTCGGCGTGGAACTCGACGAGGTCCGTCAGCGTATCGAGCCGTGGTACGCCGAGACGCGAATCGAATGCAAGATGACGACGGTGGAACCCGGGCAGATGGCGGCGGTGCGGTTCGCGGTTGAGGGGGTGCGTGGCGGGGTTGCGGTGATCACCATGGAACACATCACCCGGCTCACCGCGGCCTCGGCGCCGGACTGGGAGTACCCGCCGGACAACAAGGTTGGCGTGCACCGCGTCGTGGTGGAAGGGGAGCCGCGCGTCGAGCTCAACACGCACGTCTCCGACCCGGCCCTGGATGTCACGGAGGCGGGATGTGTCTCCACCGCCGCCCGGGTGGTCAACGCGATCGACTGGGTCTGCCGCGCGCCCAAAGGATTGATCGCCGTGGAGGATATTCCGCAGTCGGCGGTCATTCGCGGGTTGATGTGGTGACGGCGTCGGCGATCGGGGTGTCGCCGGAGATCACCTCGAACGTCTGACCGGCGGTTCCGGGCGTGTCGAGAACCGCGAGCAAGACCGCGGCGACGTCCTCGCGCGGAATGTTCCCACGTCCGGTGCTGTCCGCGATCAGCACGCGGCCGATCCCCGGATCATCGGTGAGATGACCCGGCCGGACGATGGTGGATTCGAGTGCTTTCCGTGCTCGGACGTTGTCGTCCGCGGCGCCTTTCGCCCGTAGGTAGGCCACGAAAACCGGATCACCGGCGTCATCCGGGGCGTCGGCGTCCGCACCCATCGACGAGATCATCACGTAGCGACTGATTTTCGCCGCTTCGGCCGCGTCCGCTAACAGAATGGCGGCATCACGGTCGACGGTCTCTTTGCGTGCCGCCCCGCTGCCGGGGCCCGCCCCGGCGGCGAAGACGACGGCATCGGCACCCTCGAGATGTGACGCGACATCATCGACCGACGCGTTCTCCAGGTCGACGACCAATGGCTGGGCGCCGCCCGCTTGGAGATCTGCGGCATGGTCCGGATTGCGGATGAAGCCGGCGACCGAGTCGCCGCGCCGAGTGAGAAGTTGTTCGAGGTTCAGGGCGATCTTGCCGTGCCCGCCTGCAATGACGACGCGCATCAGGCCGCGAACACCTGTGAGTCATCGGCAAACGCTTTGAACTCCAAGGCGTTTCCGGAAGGATCGAGGAGGAACATCGTCCATTGCTCTCCCGTCTCGCCCTCGAAGCGCACGTACGGTTCGATGACGAAGTCGACCTCCGCCGCCCGCAACCGCTCGGCGAGCTTGTGGAACTCCGCAACCGCCAGGATCAGGCCGAAGTGGGGCACGGGAACGTCGTGCCCGTCGACCGGATTGTGAATAGCTTGCGGGCGTTCGGGCGCCAGGTGTGTGACGACCTGATGGCCCTGCAGGTTCCAGTCGATCCACGTTTCGGCGCTGCGGCCCTGTTCGAGGCCGAGCACCTGCCCGTAGAACTCCCGGGCCGCGGCGAGGTCGTCAACGGGCATCGCCAGGTGGAAACGGGGGATGGGGGAGTCGAACACCGTCATACCGCGATGCTACGGACTGTGCCTCGTGAGCAGACGCAAGGTGCTCGAAGTGAAGGGCGTGTAATGCCCACCTCTGGGCGACAATGTCGCCGGTAGCGACACTGTCGCTCGGACCCGGGCACTTAGGAAGGCCGGCCCAGGGCACTAGCCGAGCCGCTCCCGGAGCTCCCGCTTGAGCACCTTGCCGTAGCTGTTCTTCGGAATCTCGTCGATGAACTCGTAGCGCTTCGGTCGCTTGAAGCGCGCGATGCGCTCCAGCAGATACGCGTCCAGTTCGTGCGCCGACGCCGAGCCCACGATGAACGCGACGACGACCTCGCCCCACTCCTGATCCGGCGCGCCGACGACGCACGCCTCCGAAACGCCGGGGTGCCCGATCAGCACCTCTTCCACCTCACGGGGGTAGATGTTGCTTCCACCGCTGATGACCACGTCCTTCGAGCGGTCGCGCAGGGTCAGGAACCCACACGCATCGAAGGACCCCATGTCTCCGGTGTGCAGCCAACCGTCCCGCAGCGTCGACGCCGTCGCGTCGGGGTTCTTCCAGTAGCCGGCCATCACAACATCGCCGCGGCAGACGATTTCGCCGATCTGATCGACCCCGGCATGCGAACCGTCCATAGCGAGGACCGCGACATCGACGCCGGATCGCGCATAGCCCACTGACCCCAAGATCGCGTCATCCGCGTCGAGGTGGTCGGCTCGACGCAGGCCGGTGATCGTCATGGGCGCTTCACCTTGGCCGTAGAGCTGGACGAAAATCGGCCCGAACGCGGCCATCGCCTTCTTCAGGCTGTCGACGTACATCGGGCCGCCGCCGTACACCACCGTTTTCAGGTTTCGCGGGCGCGCCCGCCCAGTCTGTACCAGGCGCTGCACCATGGTCGGCGCAAGAAAAGCGCTGCAGCCCGGGTGGAATTCACTTAGATCGAGCAACTCGTCCGGTTCGAACGCACCCGATGCAGGCACCACCTGCCGTGCCCCCCGCAGCACGTAAGGGGCGACGTATAGGCCGGAACCATGCGACATCGGTGCGCCGTGGATGAGGCTGCAGTTCTCGTCGGGCGAATCGAAGTCTGCGAGATGGGCGACGGTCATCGCTATCAGGTTTCGATGCGACAGCATCGCGCCCTTCGACCGGCCCGTGGTTCCGCTGGTGTAGAACAGCCACGCCAACGTCGCCGGGTCGGTGTTCTCTGGAGGCGCTGACGGCATTGCGGCGAAGCGGCTTTCGTACCCGTCGGCCCCGATCACCTCGATCGGCACCGTGGTCAACGGCGTGAGCCCCTCGGCGATCTTCGCCGACGCGAACACCTGCGTCACGCCGGCGTCATCGAGGATCTGCTCCATCTCGCGAGGATGCAGCTTGTAGTTGATCGGCACGAACACCCGCTCCGCGGCCCAGATCGCGAACATCAGCTCGACGATCTCCGGGCAGTTCTCACTCGCGACCGCGATGCGTGCGCCGGCCGGACCCAGCCCGCCGATCGAGGTGGCCAGCCGCAACACCCGATCCCGCAGCTCGGCCCACGTACAGCGTTGGTGTTCACCGAGATACAGCGCGCCTCGGTCACCGAAGCGGGCAGCGGCCTGGTCGAGCAGCGCGAACAGGTTCAACGCTGGACCCATTCCGACGTCAGCGCGAAGTCCGAAAGATACTTCGTCGAACTCCACCCACCATCGACCACGATCGTCTGGCCGTTGATGTAACTGCCGCCCTCCGAACACAGAAACGCCACCGTGCTCGCGATGTCGTCGATCTTGCCCAGCCGCGGATATGGTGTCATCTCGATGTTGATCTTGCGGAACCGCTCATCCTCAAGGCGCGTAGCCACCATCGGGGTCAGCGTGACGCCCGGCGCCACGGCGTTGCAGCGGATGCCTTGCGGGCCGTACTGGCAGGCGATGTGCGTGGTCAACGCCGTCAAGCCACCCTTGGCCGCCGAATACGCACCGCCTCGAAGGCCACCGACGACGGCGAACGTCGACGTCACGTTGATGATCGCCGAGCCCAGCTGCATGTGTGGGATCACGTCACGCGCCAACCGGAACGGTGCCCGCAACATCAAACCCAGGAAATAGTCCAGGCTTTCGTCGTCGGTCTCGTGCAGCGGCTTCGGGCTTCCGACACCTGCGTTGTTGATCAGGAAATCGATGTGTCCCCAGCGTTCGACCGCCAGGTCGACGATCCGTTGGGGCGCGTCGTCGGCGGTCAGATCGACGGCGATGGTCGCGACGCGATCGTCGTCGATGGTCTTCTCCAAGTCGGCCAGCCTGCCCGCGTCGCGTCCCGTACCGACGACCGCCATGCCCATGTCCGCGAGTTTGGTTGCGCACCCGAAGCCGATACCACTGCTCGCACCCGTCACGATCGCTACCTGCATCACACATCCACCTTCGTCAGCATCGCCCGGATCTGATGCTTCAGCACCTTGCCGGCGTCGTTCTTCGGTAGGGCCTCCCAGACCTCCACCTGCTCAGGCACTTTGAACTTGGCAACTCCTTCGCGCATCAGCAGGTCACGCAGCCCGGCCAGGTCGGGTGACGGCTGTGCGGAGGCCACGATGACGGCGCAGGCACGCTCTCCTGTCCGCTCGTCGGGAACGCCCACGACGGCGATCTCCGCGATGCCTGCGTGCCCGACGAGGATGTCCTCGATCTCCTTCGGCGAGATGTTCTCCCCGTTGCGGATGATGATGTCCTTCGCCCTGCCGGTGACCACCAGGAACTCGTCGTCTTCCCAGCGGCCGAGATCGCCTGTGCGGAAGAATCCGTCGTCGTCGAATGCCGCGGTCTCGTCCTCGGGGTGAAGGTAGCCGACCAGCATCTGCGGGCCGCGGGCACGGATCTCGCCGTCGGTCAACTTGATGGCGGCGATTCCTGCCTGGCCGTCCGACTCCGCCGCGTGCTCGACGTCGCCGAGTGCCCCGACGGTCGTCACCGGGACTTCCGTCGATCCGTAAACACGGCTGACCGCTGCGCGCTCGAAATAGCCGGCGGCCCTGCGGATCAGCGACGGCGGGACGGACGCGCCGCCGCAGATGAACACCTTGAGATCCGACAGCCGCGTCCCGGCCTTCTCGGCGGCGGCCAGCAAGCCAACGAGAAACGGAGTGGCTCCGGCCATATGCGTGCAGCGCTCGCAGGTCATCAGCGCTACCGCCATGTCCGGATCCCAACGTTCCATCAGAACAGCCGTGGTGCCCAACAGCAGCGGGCACTCGAAGGCATAGATGGAACCGCCGATGTGGGCGATCGGGGACGGGACCAGGAACACGTCGCCCTCGTCAACCCTCCAGTGCATGCCGATCTGCAAGATCAGTGCATGGATCGAATTGTGCGTGTGCAGAACGCCCTTCGGTCGGCCTGTGGTGCCCGACGTGTAGAGGATCATGCGGACGCCGTCGGGGTTCAGCACCGGCAGGCCCGTCGCGCCGGTTCCGGTGAACAGCGACGGATACGGCGTGTGGCGTCCCGCGTCGCCTCGCAACACCACTACCTCGGGCGGTGAGGCCATCGCTGAGGTGACGCGATCCAGCATCGCGACGTAGTTGTGCTTGGCGAAGTCGGCCGGGATGAAGATCGCGCGGCTGTCGGCGTCGGACAGGATGAACTGCAGTTCGTGGTCCCGCAGCGAAGGCAGAACGGGATTCACGACCATCCCGGCAAGCGTCGCCGCAAGGTAGATGACCGCCGCCTCATGCCAGTTCGGCAGCATGAAGGACACCACGCTGCCCGGCGGCATCCGCGCCATGAGACTGTGCGCCAGCGTGCTCGCCCGCTCATGTAACGTTCGGCAGTCGAGTCGGATGTCGCCGTCGACCAGAACCGTTCGGTCAGGTGTGCGGCGCGCGGCATCGCGCAATGAATCGGCGAGGGTGGAGCGAACCCACAGCCCGCGGCGATACGTCTCGGCTGTGCGATCGTCGTCGACCCTCACGGACCCGAACCTAACCCTTGATCCTGCGCATGGTCATGGAATGGCGATACCGCGCCGAGGGATGCGTGTTGACGGTCACCTGGGCGACCTCACCGTCCGACGTCGTATAGGTCCGTTGCATTTCGAGTGCGGCACTGCCCGTTTCGACTCCTAGCAACGCTGCCAGCTCACGAGACGTCGCGATCGCAGAGATTTCTTGATGCACCTCGACGACGCTCACCCCGAAGAGGTCTTCGATCAGTGGGAAGATCGGGCCTGAGTGCCTTTGCAACAGCCTGCCGACCGCGGCGAAGGCGCGGTTGATGTAGTACTCGGTCTTGCACACCGGCGCCTGGCTCTCGTCGGCCTGCCGGTAGCCGCGCACCGCGAGCCACTGCGATCCGACGTCGAGACCGGTCCGCGCGGCGAGGTCGTCGTCGACAGTCACCATCGCGTTCGACTCGATCGTGAACGGTGCGCCGGTTGCGAACGCGAGCAGGTCGTTGATCGACATCACGTCCTGCGCATAGGAATTCGTCGCCGAGCGCGGGATGACGAGGGTGCCTGCCCTGGGCCGCGACGCGACCAGGTTGTCCTCGCGAAGCCGGCGCAGGGCCTCGCGGATCGTGTAGCGGCTCACCGCGAATCGCTCGCACAGCTCGTGTTCGGTCGGCAACTGTGAGCCCACGGGGTAGACGCCGTCGACGATCTCCTTGCGAAGGGTGCGTGCGACCTGAAGGTAGCGGTGGTCGGCCGGCGTGACCGTCACGTGCCGACCCGTCGCAGCGCAAGCACGCTGCCGTCACCGTCCGCCGAAACGTAAAGAGTGCCATCGCGGCCCGCGGCGATGCCCGCGAAGGGCCCCTGCGGCCCGGAGAACGGTGGCATTCCCTTCAGTGGTTTGGGTTCCACGCCGGGCGGAGCTCCTACGGGAAGGCCGGACGCGATCGTATGACGCTCCTTGCTGTTGAGGTCGAACGCGATCACTTCCTTGGCGCCGGCATCGACGACATAGAGCTGACTGTCGACGACGAGGATGCCTTGCGGCCGCCGCAATCCGTCCGCCACGGTCTCTGCGGACGACCCCGACAGCCGCACCACTCGTCCCGCACCGGACTCCGCGACCAACGGATTGCCATCGGGGCCGAACGCCACGCCGACCGGATCACACAACGAGGACGCCAGGGTCTCGACGCTGCCCGATCGAAGGGCAAGCACGCGACCGGTGCCGAGTTCGGCGAATACGACAGTGTCGCCCGGCCCCGTCGCCACGCCATACAACTGATCGAAGTCGGTTGCGAGGTAATCGGTTTCGTTCGCGCCCGGCCGGTACCTGGCCAGCTGGCCGCCAGACGTCGTGACCACGAACTCGCCGGGGCCGGTCGCGGCCAGTCCGCGCACGAACCCGGGATAGCCGGGTGAGAACAGCATGCCGACTGTCTCCAGCGACCCGTCGGCGCGCACCACGTAGAAATAGGTGCCGTCGGCGACATAGAGATTCCCGTCATCACCCACGGCCAGATCCAGCGGCCAGTTCAGCCCTCCCGGCACCACGGTGCTCGTGTCACCGCCTGCCAGGATCTCGGTGATCTCTCCGGTGAAGTTCGAGACGAACAAGCGGCCGGCTGCGAATGTCAGGTTGTCCAAGCCCGGGGTCAGCTGCGCCAGCACGGTCTGGGATCCGCTGCGCGGATCGACGCGCAGCACCTGCCCGCTGGCCACCTGCGTCGAGACGATGAAGCCCTCGGCGTCGAACTTCACCGCGTCGGGCACCCCGAGGTCGCAGGCGACCCGCTGCGGCTCACTGTGCACCTTTGAGTCGGGATCTACTCGCCAGATCTCGTTCGCGGTCATGACAGGGAAATAGAGCATCCCGTCGGGGCCGACCTCCATCGCATTGGGCGACGGCAGGTTCTCGGCCAGGATTCGCACGATGGATCCGCTGCCGTCGAGCTCCATGAGCCGACCGCCGTCGCGGCACTCGTTGATGAACAGCCGACCGCGGTGCACGGTGATCCCGTTGGCGCACGGAAGGTCGTCGCGCAGCACGCGGGTGCCGCCACGGGTGTCGCGCACGCTGACCCGTCCGTCCATCACCTCGGTCGCGTACATATTGCCGCTCGGATCGAACGCGACATCGTCGGGCGCGATGATGTCGCCACCCTTCGCGCTCACGGTGTCAAGCAGTCCGGTCTCCAGATCCAGTGCGCTGATCTGGCTGCCGGTCACCTGCGCGACATAGATGCGCCCGTCGGGTCCGGTGCGCAGACCGTTGGCACCGAACAGCCGACTGGGCGCGGTAAGCCGCTCGATTCGCCAGCCGTCGGCGACGGTGGCCGGGTTACCGGCGGAGTAGCGGGCCTGCAGCACGTCCGAGGTCATGACCTCGCACGCTATCAAGCGCATTTGGTCCAGACAATAGCCGCAATAGCGACCTGATCCGGCCTTGACGGCGGCATTCCCGCTGCGGAATAGTGTTCTTCAATATGCAGAGCACCGTATGTTGTCCGGACAATTAAGCGGCCATGGACGATCTCTTGAGGCTGGACGGCCGCATCGTCGTCGTGTCGGGCGCCGGCGGGGGTGGCATCGGAACCACGGTGACGCGATTGGCCGCCGAGGCCGGCGCCACCGTAGTCGGGGTGAGTCGGTCGAAGGAGAACCTGGACGAGCACGTCGCTCCGCTCGCGCAGCGGGGCCTGTCCGTCGTTGCGGTAGCCGCCGACGCGTCCACCGATGACGGCATCGCCACCGTCATCGATCAGGTCCGGCGGACCGACGGCAAGCTGTACGGGCTCGTCAACGTGGCGGGCGGTGCGGAACCGTCGACGTGGATGCCCTCCACCCGGGTGACGCGTGACGACTGGCGCGATTTGTTCACCAGGAACCTGGAGACGGCGTTCTTCATGAGCCAGGCGGTGGTCCGCGAGATTCGCGAGCAGGGCAACCCAGGGTCGATCGTGTCGATCTCGTCGATCAGCGGCATGAACACCGCCCCGTTCCACATCGCCTACGGAACGGCCAAGGCTGCGATCGCGGCGATGACCCGGACCATGGCAGTCGAGCTGGCGCTGGAAAACATCCGGGTCAACGCCGTCGCGCCGGGAGTGACCGAAACGGCCGCGTCGCGCACGTATACCGGCGACGACCCCGACCGCGATCGTCAGGCGATCGCGATGGGACGTAGAGGGCGGCCCGAGGAGCAAGCCGGCGCCATCCTGTTCCTGTTGTCGGATCTGTCGAGCTACATCACCGGACAGACCCTGCTCGTCGACGGTGGGCTGAACCTCAAGTGGACTCACCTCGGCGCAGACAACACCTCTCTGTTCCTCAGGGACGACAACTTCCGCAACGCCATCAGGCGGTTCTAGGAGGGTGCGATGACCGACATGGAAGTGAAGGCGGCCGAAGAGCTTTCGCAACCCGTGACCATCGGGGTGGAGGCCTACATCTCGGAGGACTATGCCCGCGCCGAACGCGACAAGCTGTGGCGCAAGGTGTGGCAACAGGTCGGCCGGGTCGAGGAGATCCCCGAGGTCGGCAACTACCTCACCTACGACATCCTCGACGACTCGATCCTCGTCGTGCGCACGGGTCCAAGCGAGTTCAAGGCACATCACAACGTGTGCATGCATCGCGGACGTCGGCTGATCGACACCCCCGACGGTGCCAAGAATGCCTGTGGCAGAGCACGCAAGTCTTTCGTCTGCGGATTCCACGGCTGGACATACGGACTCGACGGCGCGTGCACGCACATCCGCGAGCAGGACGACTGGAAGGGCCAGCTGACCCCGCAGAACACCCATCTCGCTTCGGTTCAGGTCGACACCTGGGGCGGTTGGTTGTTCATCAACATGGATCCGGACTGTGAACCGTTGGCGGACTACCTGTTTCCCGCCGCAAAGATACTCGACCCGTTCGGGCTGGAGAACATGCGCTATAAGTGGCGCAAGTGGCTGTACTTCGACTGCAACTGGAAGGTCGCGATGGAGGCCTTCAACGAGACCTACCACGTGTTCACCACACATCCTGAGTTCAACAAGTTCGGCGAATTCAAGGGTTGGGCCAAGGCGCAGGGCAAGCACAGCAACATCGGCTACGACGCGCCGAAGGGTTTGGACGAGACGAAGTCGAAGATCCGGCTCGGCACCGGCGATCCGCGCATCTCCACTGCCGAAATGCAGGTCTACACAATGGAAGAGACCAATGCCACCACCACGCAGACACTGGTGAACGCGGCCAAGCGGCTCGTCGACGAACTGCCGGAAGGTACGCCTGCCGACAAGGTGCTCGAACACTGGCTGGCCTCGGCGCGTCGCGACGACGAAGTGCGAGGGGTGATCTGGCCGACGATCCCGGCCGACATCCTCGGGCAGAGCGGCACCGCGTGGCAGATCTTCCCGAACTTCCAGATCGGCCAGGGCCTGACCAGTGCGCTGTGCTACGGTGCGCGCCCACATCCTAGCTACGACCCGAACAAGTGCATCTTCGAGGTCGCCACTTACGAGCTCTTCCCGAAAGGGCAAGAGCCGCAGACCGAGTGGCAGTACACACCCAAGGAGAGCCCCAACTGGCTGTCGGTTCTGCCGCAGGACTTCTCGAACATGGCCGCGGTACAGCAGGGCATGAAGTCAGCAGGCTTCCCAGGGACCAAGCCCAATCCGTACCGCGAACGCAGCACGGTCAACCTTCACTACCAACTGTCCAAGTACATGGGCGCCGGCGAACCGCGCGAGCTTTAGGAGAACCCTGACCAATGACGCTGTTCGATACATGCGGACCGACCCCGACGCCTGACGACATCGACATCGACGCGCTGCGAGAGAAGTACCTGCACGAACGCGACAAACGGCTGCGCGCAGACGGATCGACGCAGTATCTGGAACTCAAGGACGATTTCGCGGAGTTCTCGGAAGTCGATCCGCACACACCGGTGATCCCGCGCACGCCGATCGCCGAGGACATCGAGGTGGCGGTTCTCGGCGGTGGCATCGCCGGGCTGCTGGCGGGCGCTTACCTCAAGAAGGCGGGCGTCGACGACGTTCACGTCATCGAGATGGGCGGGGACTTCGGCGGTGTCTGGTACTGGAACCGCTTCCCGGGAATCCAATGTGACAACGACGCGTACTGCTACATCCCGATGCTGGAAGAGCTCAACTTCATGCCGTCGAAGAAGTTCGCCGACGGTGCCGAGATCTACGAGCATTGCCGCCGTATCGCAAAGCATTTCGGGCTGTACGACGGCGCGATCCTGTCCACCCAGGTACGCACGGTCTGCTGGGACGAAACAATCAAACGGTGGCGGTTGACTACCAACCGGGGCGACGACATCCGTGCCCGGTTCGTGGTCATGACACAGGGCTCCTACAACCGGCCGAAGCTGCCAGGTATCCCTGGGATCAAAGACTACTTGAGTGCTGGGGGACACGTTTTCCACTCAGCGCGCTGGGACTACGAGTACAGCGGCGGAGACGCCAACGGCGGACTCGACAAGCTCGGCGACAAGCGCGTCGCACTGGTCGGCACCGGCGCGACGGGTGTGCAGGTCGTTCCCCACCTGGGACGGGATGCCCAGCTCCTCTATGTGTTTCAGCGCACGCCCTCCTCGGTAGACGAGCGCGAGAATGAGTCAACGGACCCGCAATGGGTGAGCAGGCTGCAGCCCGGCTGGCAGGCGGAGCGGAAGCGCAACTTCCATCGGTGGTCACCTTTTGAGGGTGTGGTTTTCGATGCCGCAGACCAGGTCTGCGACTTCTGGACCGAACTGGGCCGCAATATGACCGCGCGGATCGCAGCGAGCGACGATCCCGCGTCGCTGAGCATCGAGCAGATCATGGTGATCCGGGAAGAGGAAGACTACAAGATCATGGAGCGGCTGCGCCGCCGCATCGGCGACATCGTCGAGGATCCGGACACTGCGGAGGCGCTCAAACCGTATTATCGGTTCCTCTGCAAGCGGCCTTGCTCGAGCGACGAGTACCTGGCGACCTTCAACCGACCGAACGTCACGCTGGTCGACGTGTCAGAGTCCAAGGGGGTGGAAAGGCTCACGGAGAAGGGGATCGTCGCCAACGGCGTTGAGTACGAAGTCGATTGCGTCATCTTCGCGAGTGGTTTCGAGATCTCCACGGAGATCAGCCGTCGCTACGCGATGGATGCCATCGAAGGCCGTGACGGTGTGTCGCTGTTCGACCACTGGCGTGAGAAATTCAAGACGCTGCACGGGATCACCAGCCACGGTTTCCCCAACCAGTTCCATACGGGCTTCATCCAGGGCGGGGTCTCGGCCAACACCACGGCGATGTTCGAACAGCAGGCCGAGCACATCGCCTACATCATCTCGGAGGCGGTGAAGCGCAAGGCGACGACTGTCGAGCCGAGCGTGGCAGCCCAAGACAATTGGGTGAACACGATCCGAGAACTCTCGATGGACAACTCCGCGTTCGAAGTGTCCTGCACGCCGGGCTATTACAACAACGAGGGTGGTGGCGGCGGTCAAGGCATCCGGTCGTTCCTCGGCGAGCCTTACTCGCCCGGCTTCTACGCATTCGACGACCTGCTGAAGGAGTGGCGCGACAAGGGTGACCTGGATGGCCTGGTCCTTGGAAAATAGATGGCGGACTTGAGATTCGACGGCCGAGTCGCGGTCGTCACCGGAGGCGGCAGGGGACTGGGCCGCTCGTACGCCCTGCTGCTGGCGGCGCAGGGCGCGAAGGTCGTCGTGAATGATCCCGGCGGCAGCATCGCAGGGGATGGCACCGACGCAGCGCCCGCCGAGGACGTGGTTCGCGAGATCACCACAAAGGGTGGCGAAGCCGTCGCCAGCACCGAATCGGTGGCGGCCCCCGAAGGCGGCAGGGCGATCATCGACACCGCCCTGGAGCGATACGGCCGCATCGACATCCTCGTCCACAACGCCGGAAACGTCCGTCGCGCGTCGTTGAAGGACGTGTCCTACGACGACTTCGAGGCGGTCGTCGACATACATCTGCGCGGCGCTTTCCACGTTGTGCGGCCGGCGTTCCCGGGGATGTGCGAGGCGGGCTATGGCCGCATCGTGCTCACCTCGTCGATCGGCGGACTCTACGGCAACCATGAGGTTGCGAACTACGCGGTGGCCAAGGCAGGCGTGATCGGCCTGTCCAACGTCGCGGCAATCGAGGGCGCCGCGCACGGCGTCAAGAGCAACGTGATCGTTCCCGCGGCGGTCACGCGAATGGCCGAGGGCATCGACACCTCCGGCTATCCGCCGATGGGACCGGACTTGGTGGCACCCGTGGTCGGCTGGCTTTCGCACGAATCCTGTTCTGTTACTGGGGAGATGCTCGTGGCGCTCGCCGGTCGAGTGGCCAGGGCCGTCGTCTGCGAGACTCCCGGCGTATATCGGCCGTCGTGGTCGATCGCGGAGGTGGGCGAACACATCGCCGCCATTCGCGACGCGTCGACACCGGTCGTCTTTCCCGTAGTGCCCGACGGCCATGGCGACCACATCCGCTACAGCTTCGCGATGGCCAAGCAGGGGGCGGTCCATGCCTAGTGGTCCGCTGGCGGGCGTGTCGGTGGTCGACCTCACCGCGATGGTGATGGGGCCGTACTGCACGCAGATCATGGCCGACATGGGCGCCGACGTGATCAAGATCGAGCCGCCCGAGGGGGACAACACCCGCTTCATTTCGGTGGGGCCGGCCCCGGGAATGAGCGGCGTCTTCGTGAACGTGAACCGCGGTAAGCGCAGCGTCGTGCTGGACCTACGCTCCGAGGCAGGCAGGACCGCCCTTCAAGCGCTCGTCCTTGAGGCGGACGTCTTCATCCATTCCATGCGGGCCAAGGCGATCGCCAAACTCGGCTTCGGCTACGAGCAAGTCGCCGCACTCAACCCCCGCATCGTCTACACCAACTGCTACGGCTACGGTCGGCGAGGGCCGGAGCGGGACCTGCCTGCCTACGACGACACCATCCAGGCCGAGTGCGGGATCCCTGCCGTGCAGGAACAGCTGACGGGTGAGGCCAACTACGTCGGCACGATCATGGCCGACAAGGTCGCCGGGCTGACGGCGCTCTACGCCACGACGATGGCCCTCTTCCACCGGGAACGCACCGGGGAAGGCCAAGAGGTCGAGGTCAGCATGTTCGAAACCATGGCGTCGTTCATGCTGGTCGAGCATGCTAATGGGGCGATGTTCGATCCCCCGCTCGGCCCCGCCGTCTACCCGCGGACGGTCGCGCCGAACCGCAAGCCGTACCGCACGAGCGACGGCTACATCGCTGCGCTCATCTACAACGACAAGCATTGGAACGCGTTCGTCGACGCGGTGCGGCCTCCGTGGGCGACCGACATCTACGCCACGCTCGAACAACGTGCCCGGCACATCGACACCGTCTACGGCCTGCTGGCCGAAACGATAAAGGAACGCACCACCAAGGAGTGGCTGGCGCTGTTCCGCGAACTCCAGATCCCCGCCGCGCCTCTCAACACCCCCGACTCTCTGTTCGAGCACCCTCACCTGAACGCGGTCGGGCTGTTCGAAACGGTGGACACACCGCACGGTCCTGTCCGCTTTCCCGGTGTGCCGACGTGGTTTTCGCGTACCCCGGGTAAGGTCGCCGGTCCAGCTCCGCTGTTAGGGGCGGACACCGAACAAGTGCTCGGCGAGCTCGGACTTGACTCGCGCGACATCGAACCTGCGGTGGAATCGGGATAGGTGCACACGTGGACTTCGAGATGGGCCAGAAGGCGGCTGACCTTCGCGGCGAATTACGCGAACTAGTGAAAGCCCATGTACCTGAGCACTATTTGGGCGCGTTCACCGACAACCCAGCGGACCTCGAGACTGCTCAGCAGTTTTGCCGGACCCTCGCGGACCGCAACCTGCTGTGCCTGGCGTGGCCGGAGAAATTCGGCGGCGGCGGCGCGTCGGTGTGGGAGCAGACCGTGGTCCGCGAAGAGATGTGGGCGCACCACGAGCCCCGCGGCGCCCAGTACATGGGAGTGAACTGGGTCGGACCCATCATCATGCGTCACGGCACCGAAGAGCAGCAGCGCAAACACCTGCCGCCCATCGCCCGCGGCGAAGTCATCTGGTGCCAGGGCTTTTCCGAGCCGGAAGCGGGCTCCGATCTCGCGTCGCTACGCACGGCGGCACGGCGTGATGGTGACAGTTGGTTGGTCAGCGGCCAGAAGATCTGGACGTCTTACGCCACCATGGCGCAGTGGTGCTTCCTGCTCGCGCGGACCTCCAAAGGCGAGAAAAAGCAACAGGGCCTGACAATTTTCCTCGTGCCGATGGATGATCCGGCGATCCAGGTGAGACCGATCCGCTGCATGATGGGCCCACACCACCTCAACGAGGTCTTCTTCGACGACCTGCGGGTCTCAGAGGCCGATGTGCTCGGCACCATCGATGCGGGCTGGTCGATCGTTCAGGATGTGATGTCCTTCGAGCGAGTCGGCATCGCCCGCTACGCACGCTGCGAGCGGTTGCTGTCTGCCGTGCCGGCGGTGCTCGGCGACAGATGGGACGACCTGCCCGCGGAGTTGCGGGCACGGTGGGTGCGCATGCTCACGCACTGTCGCCGGGCGCGACTGCTGGCGTACCGCGTCGTCGAGTTGCAAAGCAGCGGGCGCATCCAACCCGGCGACGCGGCCGCGTACCGGATCGCGGTCACCAAACTCGACCAGGACAGTGCGGAAGTGCTGATGGATATCGCTGCTGAGGTGTCCCACGACGACCCGCGCGCGAAGTGGTTCCTCGGCGAGGTCGAGGACCACTGGCGGTATTCGCAGGCCTCGACCGTGTCGTCAGGCAGCATCGAGATGCAGCGCATCCTGCTGTCGCGAACCTTGTTGGCAGGCGCGAAATGATTCTGGATCTCAGTGACGATGCCAAAGAATATGGCAGAGAGGCACTTCGGGCCTTCGAAGCAGCCGGCGGCGATCAGCTGGTGCAGCAGGCCGAAGCCAAACCGGATTTGCGCGAATCGCTCGCCGGTCCGGTGTTGAGCGAGCTCGGTGCGTGGGAACTCGACTCCCGCACGGATGCCGATGGGCTCGAGGCCGCTGCGGCACTGTGCCGCAGCGCCGGGTACTGGGCGCTGCCGTACCCGGTCGCCGAGCGACTGGCCAAACCGACCGACCTGGACGTCGACGGTCTCATCGTCGTGGCTGACAACCGGCCGTCCGGTGCGGTGGCAGGGCTGGACTCAGCATGGGCCACAGTCTCTTTGGGCGGCACGCGCAACAGGGTCGTGAGCCACGGCGCTGCCGGTCCCGGGTTCGTGGCCGAGCTCGAGCTGTCGGCCGTCGACCACAACGGAGCGAGCGACATCGCGCTCGGACTTGTGCTGCCGTGCTGGACGCTGCTCGGCATGCTCGACCGCGCGATGGAGCTGACCATCTCACATGTGAGCCTGCGCAAGCAGTTCGGCCAGCCGCTGTCGGCGTTCCAAGGCGTCCAGTTCCAGCTGACGGACGCCGAGGTCGAACGCACCGGTGTGGAGATTCTCGCCAAGTACGCATTGTGGAGCATCGGCACCGACCGGCCCGAGGCGCTGGACGACGCGCTCGCGCTGCGGATGTCGGCGATTGAGGCAGCGGAGATCGTCTTCCGTGTCTGCCACCAGCTGCATGGCGCGGTCGGGTTCTGCGATGAGACCACGCTGTCGTGGCTGTCGCGCTACAGCCAGCCGCTGCGTCGGCTGCCGCTGGGGCTGTCGGCGACGCGTGACGAACTGAGCCACCGAGTCGGGCGAACCGGGCTGACGGGTCTGTTCTCGTGACCGGAGAAGCTCAGTTTCGCCAACAGGTTCGCGGCTGGTGCGAACAGCACATCCCGCGGGATTGGCGGCAGACGCAGACCGGCGTCGGCGATGAGGAGTTCGTCCGCTTTCAGAAGTCCTGGTTCGCCGAACTGCACAGCGCCGGATACGCGGTGCCGCACTGGCCGCGCGAATGGGGCGGCGGACTAACGGTTTCCGAACAGATCGTGCTGTACCAGGAACTGGCCGCGCACGACGCACCGAGGCTGGTGCTGGCGTTCGTCGGAATCCATCACGCCGCCGCGACCCTGCTCGCTGCGGGCACCGACGAGCAGCGCCGACGGCACCTGCCTGCCATCCTGGACGGCGAGATCTGGGTCCAGGGCTTCTCCGAACCGGAGGCCGGATCCGACCTGGCCAGCCTGCGGACGTCGGCCCGGCGTGACGGTGACTCCTACGTCGTCAACGGCCAGAAGTTGTGGGCCAGCGGCGGTAAGCATGCGGACTGGTGCCTGCTGCTCGCCCGGACCGACCCGGAAGCGCCCAAACGCAAAGGCATTTCCTACTTTCTTCTCGACATGACCACGCCGGGCGTCGAGGTGCGACCCATCCGTAATGCCATCGGCGACGCACACTTCTGCGAGATCTTCCTCAACGACGTTGAGATTCCCGCCGCGAACCTCGTCGGCGTCGAGAATGCCGGATGGCAAGTGGCGCAGGCCACCTTGGGTGCCGAGCGCGGCCTGACCATGCTGGAACTCGCCGAGCGCCTCGGCAATGCGGGCTTCCGCTGGTTGGTTGAGGCGTCTCCGGTCGACGACCCGATCGTCGCCGACCGGCTCGCGCAGTTCGAAACCGAGATCACCGGGTTGCGTGGACTGTGCAGAAAAGTGGTCGAGGATAACGAGACTGGAACCGCAGGTCCCGCCGACGCGTCGATCGTCAAGCTCTACTACAGCGAGCTTCTGCAGCGGCTGACCGATTTCGGCGCCGAAATCGGCGGCCTGCCCGCGCATACCCGACTGGCCAAACCGATGTCCAGCGGCTGGGAATCCGGCTCGTGGATGCTCGACTTCATCGGCTCGTGGGAGTGGACGATTCCCGGTGGTTCGAGCGAAGTCCAACGCACGATCATCGGCGAGCGGGCGCTGGGACTGCCCCGGGAACCGAGCGCGGTGTGATGGCACACGAGTTCGCGGAGTTCCACAACGAGTTGCGATCGGTCGCGGGCGATCTGCTCGCCAAGGACCGGGCCGTCGACTGGTCGTCGCTCGTCGACGCGGGATGGGTGGGGCTGGAGGTGCCTGAGCAGTTCGGCGGCGCGGGTGCCACGTTCGCCGAGGTTGCGGTCATCTGCCAGGAGATGGGCCGCGCCGCAAGCGCCAACCACTACCTGGGCAGTGCGGTGCTGGCCATCGGGACTCTGAAAGCGCTGCAGCCCAGCGAGACTCGTGACAAGCTACTGTCCGATGCGACGTCCGGCGATGTGAGAGTAGCCGTTGCGCTCGAGCCTGGGTTCGTGCCCGACGCCGAGGGTGCCGACCGGATCCTGGTGATCGCCGACGGCGGTGTCGCCGAGCCCGCCGCGGTCGTCACGCCGCAACCCGTCCTCGATGACACACGCCGGCTGGCCACGGTGACGGCCGACGACGTCGACGCCGCGGAGGTGCTCCGATTCGACGGCGACCCCGACGAAGCGGTTCGCCGGTTGAAAGACCGCGCAGCGGTCGCCATTGCCTGCGACAGCCTAGGGCTATGTGAGGCAATGCTTTCCGCAACAGTGGGCTACGCGAAGGTGCGTAGGCAGTTCGACCGTCCCATCGGCTCCTTTCAGGCCGTCAAGCATGCGTGCGCCGACATGCTGGTCAGCATCGCTGTGTCGCGGCAGCTTGTCGATGCGGCGGTGCAGGCCGTCGCCGAGGACCGGGCAGACGCCGGGGTGGCGGCCGCGATGGCCAAATCATATGTGTGTGGTGTCGCGGTCGACGTCGTCGGCAAGGCCATGCAACTACACGGCGGCATCGGATACACATGGGAAAGCGGCATCCACGTCTACCTCAAGCGCGCCGCACTCAATCGTTCGCTGTTCGGCTCACCGGCGGCTCACCGTAGAGAACTAGCTAAACGCTACCTATAAAAGGAGTTTCGACCAATGGGTGTACCCGTATACAAGCGCATTCTCGACCTTTTCGAGGCCGAGGGTGTCAACACGCTGTTCGGGATACCTGACCCGAACTTTGTGCACATGTTCGCCGAAGCCGACGCGCGCGGTTGGTCGGTCGTCGCACCGCACCACGAGTTGAGTGCCGGTTTCATGGCAGAGGCCGTCTCGCGCATGACCGGAGGGCCGGGCATGTGCATCGGCACGCTCGGGCCGGGCATGGCCAACATGGCCGGAGCGATCATGTGCGCCAAGGTGGAGAACTCGCCGGTGATCTTCCTCGGCGGGCAGCGGGCACGCATCACCGAACGCCGAGTCCGCCGCGGGCGTATCCAGTTCGTCCGGCAGGAACCACTTTTCGCCCCATCGGTCAAGTACAGCGCATCGATCGAGTACGCCGACCAAACCGACGAGATCGTCCACGAGGCGATCCGGCGGGCGATGTCCGGCACCCCCGGCCCGTCCTACATCGAGTACCCGGCGCACGTGCTGCTACACGAGCTCGACGTTGCCGACCCGTTGCCGCCGAGCCGGTACCGGCTGGTGAACCAGGGTGCAGGTGCACCCGAGGTCGCCGAGGCCGCGAGGCTGATCCGGGAGGCCGAGAGCCCGATTCTGTTGGTGGGCCACGGTGTTCACACCTCGCGCACCCAGCCCGCGGTCAAGGAGCTCGCCGACCTGATGGCCTGCCCCGTGATCCAAACCTCCGGCGGCACGTCGTTCATCCCCGGGTTGGAGGACCGCACGTTCGCGTACGGCTTCTCGCCGTCGGCCGTCGAAGCGGTCGTCAACTCCGACCTGTGCGTCGCGCTGGGCACCGAGCTCGGCGAGCCGGTGCACTACGGCAAGACCCGGCACTGGGCCGAGCGCAACGACATTCGCAAGTGGATCTACGTCGAGCAGGACCCGATGGCGATCGGCGTCAACCGTCCGGTGGACGTGCCGCTGGTGGGTGACCTGCGCGGCGTCGTCCCACAACTGGTTGAGGCGCTGAGGGACACTCCGCGCCAACCGTCGCCCAATCTGGACGCGCTGATCAAGAAGGACGCCGAGGAGCTTACGCAACTCGCCGAGAACGCCCCGACCGGCAGAACTCCGGTTCACCCCGCTCGCTTCGTCGTCGAAGCCACCAAGGCGTTCCCGAAGGATGGCATCCTGGTGCGTGACGGCGGGGCCACGGTCATCTTCCAGTGGACCTACTCTCAGGCCAAGCCGCGCGACGTGATCTGGAACCAGAACTTCGGCCACCTCGGCACCGGGCTGCCCTATGCGGTCGGGGCGTCGGTCGCCGACGGCGGCAAGCGCCCGGTCATGTTGCTCACCAGTGACTCCGCCTTCCTGTTCCACATCGCCGAACTCGAAACCGCTGCGCGGCAGAACCTGCCGCTGGTCTGTGTGGTGGGCGTCGACCACCAGTGGGGCCTCGAGGTCGGGGTCTACAAGCGCACGTTCGAACAGCCGTCGCCGCAGCCCGGTGTGCACTGGAGCAAGGACGTGAGGTTCGACAAGATCGCTGAGGGCTTCGGCTGCCACGGCGAGTATGTCGAAAAGGAAGACGAGATCGGCCCGGCCATCGAGCGGGCGTACGCCAGTGGCAAGACCGCTGTCGTCCACGTCTGCATCGACCCGAAGGCCAACTCGGAAGAAATGCCGAAGTACGACGAATTCAGAACTTGGTACGCCGAGGGCACTCAGTAAGGAAAGGTTGGCGCTATGCGCGAATATCTGAAGTTCTACATCGACGGCCAATGGGTCGACCCGGTCGAGCCGAAGTGGTTGGACGTCGACAACCCGACAACCGAGCAGGTCTCCGGCAAGATCGCACTCGGCACGGCGGCCGATGTAGACAAGGCGGTCAAGGCGGCGCGTAACGCCTTCGCCAGCTGGTCGCAAACCAGTCGGGAGGAGCGCCTCGACGTGCTGCAGGCGATGCTGGCGGAATACCGAAAGCGCACAGCCGATCTTGCCGACGCGGTGACCGAGGAGATGGGTGCGCCACCCTCACTGGCGGCGGGCCCGCAGGTCAATCTCGGCATCGGGCATCTGGCGACGGCCATCGATGTGCTGAAGAACTACGAGTTCGAGGAACAGCATGGCAGCACGCTGGTGGTGAAGGAACCGATCGGCGTGTGCGGGCTGATCACGCCATGGAACTGGCCGATCAACCAGATCGCGGTCAAGGTGTATCCGGCGCTGGCGACGGGCTGCACGATGGTGCTCAAGCCATCCGAGGTGGCACCGTACTCCGCACAGATCTTCACCGAAATCGTCGACGCCGCAGGCGTTCCTGCGGGTGTGTACAACCTTGTCTACGGCGACGGCCCAGGCGTCGGCGTCGCATTGTCAAGCCATCCCGACGTCGACATGGTGTCCTTCACCGGATCCACTCGGGCCGGTGTCGAGGTGGCCCGCAGTGCCGCCTCGACGGTGAAACGGGTAAGCCAGGAGCTGGGCGGAAAGAGCCCGAACATCGTGCTGGACGACGAGGACTTCGCCAAGAGCGTGACCGCAGGCGTCTCGGTGATGATGATGAACAGCGGGCAGAGTTGTAACGCCCCGTCGCGCATGCTGGTGCCGAACTCGCGCAAGGACGAAGCCGTCGCCGTCGCGCTGGCCGTCGCCGAGCAGGTGAAGGTCGGCGATCCCGACAACAAGTCCGCGATCGGGCCGGTGGCTTCGAAGGCGCAGTTCGACAAGGTCCAGGGCTTGATCCAGAAGGGCATCGACGAGGGCGCCACGGTCGTAGTTGGCGGCCCGGGCCGGCCGGTCGGACTGGACACCGGCTACTACGTCAAACCCACGGTGTTCGCCGACGTCAAGAACGACATGACGATCGCGCGCGAGGAGATCTTCGGGCCGGTGCTGTGCATCCTCGGCTACGACGACCTCGACCAGGCGCTGGAGATCGCCAACGACACCGAATACGGCCTGGCGGGCTACGTTTCGGGCGCCGATCTGAACCAGGCTCGTGCGATCGCCAGGAGGATCCGCGCCGGATCTGTCGCGATCAACCACGGCTTCGATATGAACGCGCCGTTCGGCGGCTACAAGCGCAGCGGCAACGGGCGGGAGTGGGGTCAGTTCGCGTTCGATGAATACCTGGAGACGAAGTCGGCATTGGGTTACGCGCCGGAGTAGCGATTTCGGCGCGCTGACGGACGCTGAGCGAGCGTTAGCGCGCCGAAATCCCAATACACTGCGTCAATGCTCGGCGAAAAGTACGAATACGGAATCGATTTCGACCGCATCGCGGCCATCGACATCCACACCCACGTGGAGGTCGACGGCCACGGCCACAAGGCCTACGACGACGAACTGGTCGACGCCGTCGGAAAGTACTTCAAAAGGGGGCCGGGCGCGCTGTCGAGTGTTGATGCCCTTGCCGACGAGTACCGGCAGCACAACACGGCAGCGGTGGTGTTCACCATCGACGCGCGGACGGGAGCTCGGCACGAGCCGAACTCGATCGAGGACCTCGTCGCAGGGGCGATCCGCAACAACGACGTGTTGATCCCCTTCGGCAGCGTCGACCCGTGGCACGAGCGACGCGCGGTGCACCGCGTGCACGAGTTGGTCCGCGACTACGGCGTGAAAGGTTTCAAGTTCCACCCCAGCATGCAGGCCTTCGAGCCGAACGACCGTCGCTTCTACCCGATATACGAGGCCATCGCCGAGGCCGGCGTGCCCGCGTTGTTCCACACCGGGCAGACGGGCCTTGGCGCCGGGCTGCCGGGCGGCCATCGCATCAAGCTGCGCTACTCCGACCCGATGCTGCTCGACGACGTGGCCGCCGACTTCCCGGAGCTCACGATCGTGATGGCCCATCCCGCCGTGCCGTGGGTGGACGCCCAGATCGCCATCGCCTCCCACAAGGCCAACGCCTACATCGACCTCAGCGGCTGGTCGCCGAAGTATTTCCCGCCGCAGCTGGTGCACGCCGCCGGCCGTCAGCTGCGGACGAAGGTGCTGTTCGGCACCGACTACCCGTACATCAAGATGGACCGCTGGCGGCGCGACTTCGAGGGCCTCGACATCGATCCGGCGGTGGCGCCGCTGATCTACAAGGACAACGCACTGCGCGTGCTGGGGATCACTTCCTGAGCGCGAGCAGACGCAAAAACGTGTAAATCAGCCTTCGGTAACACGATTCTCCGTCTGCTCGCCAGGGAAGGCGATGAGTTCGTGAGGCGGCGGCGGTCGATATCCGTGAGCGACCCCGCTACCTCGAGAAGGAGACCATTGTGCCCATCCGTGAAGGCGCACCCCAGGGTGCCCCCTGCTGGATCGACCTGGCGACGTCGGATGTCGACCGGGCCGCAAACTTCTACGGCGCCGTGTTCGGCTGGACCTTCGAATCCGCCGGTCCCGAATACGGCGGCTACGTCAACGCGTCCAAGGACGGCCAGCCGGTGGCCGGGCTGATGTACAACGACCCGAAGTGGAACAGCCCGGACGGGTGGACGACGTACCTGCACACCGCCGACATCAAGGGGACGATTGCCGAAGCCACCAAAGCGGGCGCGACCAGTTGCGTCGAACCGATGGAGATCAAGGACAAGGGCTGGATGGGCCTGCTGACCGATCCCACCGGCGCCTTCATCGGACTGTGGCATCCGATCGGACACCAGGGCTTCACCGTGGTCAACGAGGCCGGTGCGCCGGTCTATCACCAGCTCACCACCCGCGACTATGGCAAAGCACTCGATTTCTACCGCGAGGTGTTCGGCTGGCAGACCGAGACCGTCTCCGACACTGACGAATTTCGCTACAGCACAGCGATTTTCGACGGTAACGCCCTTCTCGGCGTGATGGACGGAACACGCGACCTCGGCGAGGGTGTGCCGTCGAACTGGTTTTTCTTCCTCGGTGCCGAAGACGTCGACAAGACCGTGCAGTTGGTCAAGGACAACGGTGGCAGCGTGATCCGCGACGCCGAGGACACGCCGTACGGCCGGCTGGCCGCGGTGGCGGATCCGACCGGTGCGGGCTTCAACCTGTCGTCGCTGGACCAGTACTGACATCGGGCTGCTGGACACCCTGACCCTTGCGCAGGGTGTCCAGCAGTTCGCGGTACGGTCCGACGAGGTAGGCGGTGTCGCCCGCGCTCAGCCTGGCGTCGCGCCGGGGATGCAGCCGAATCGCGGCGCCTGGCCTCGTGATCGCGATGACCCGCGTCTGGGTCGAGAGGTCAAACATCCGCATGCCGTCGAGCTCGCTGCCCAACTTGACGTACATGCCGCCGACCATAAATGAGCGCTGGCCGACCGAGAACGTGCCGAGCACCTGCAACCCGAGTGCCGCGCCGATGAACCACGGGGTTGCGAGATCCACTGTGGAAAGCACGTTTTCGAAGCCGAAGCGCTGAGCGACCGCCGCGCCGAGGGTGCGGTCGTAGACCCGCAGCACGATCGGTACGTCGGGCCGGTTTATCTCGGGCAGGGTGCGCGGCCCGAGCATCTCCTTCAGCACGATGCCGGTTTCGATGTTGACCATGTCGTCCTGCGTCAAGACCGCGACCGCGCGCGCATCGTCGATGCCTGCGGACTCCAGTGTTTGGCGCAGCGTGGCATCGCCGAAGATCACGGGCACGTCGAGGCGGGCGGCGGTGGACAGATAGCGGTTGGCATCGTCGCGCTCGATGACGGCCACGTCGTAGCCCGCCGCTATCAGATCGCTCACCACTCGGATGCCAAAGGAGCCGAGGCCGACCACGATGACGTGGTGCCGCAGATGCCGCACCTTCCTGCGGCCCGCGGACTGCGCCATGCGGCGCGACAGCAGCACGTCGGCGATGAACGCCACCAGGATCGCGGTGGTGGTCACGCCTGCGAACATCAACCCGATGCCCCAGATCCGCAGCCACAACGGCTGGTGCATGAAGCTGAAGTCGCCGTAGCCGACGGTGGCGATGGTCTCGGTGCTGAAATACAGCGCATCGATCCAGCTCATCCCCGGCGGGTGCCGGTAGGCGAACCGCAGCAACACCGTCGACCCGATGAGCAGCGACAACGACACGGCCAGTGCCCGGTAGAACATCGGGTTGATGTCGTCGCGGATCAACCGCACCGCATCGATCACGCGCCGCAGCGGCGGCCGGCGCGCGCGAGAGTGCGACAGCGGCCGGGGAATCGCGATGCCCTGGTCGGCCAACTCGTCGGCGGTGCCGATCATCGAGGTCCAATCACCGGCGTTGACGTGGTAGTCGCGGCCCGGGCACGCGACCACCTCACCGCGCTTTTCCGAGCCCTCGTCGTGTATCACCGCAACCGGTGCCAGATCGCCGAAAATGTCGCGCAACCTCGCGGCCCTCGGCGCGTCCGCGCCCGAAACGACGAAGTCGATCCCGGCCACCGAAATCGTGTGTGTGGTCCGGGACAGGCACGCCTCCACCACCGACGACGCGGCCATATCTGCGACATCGAGGATCGCGCCCGGCCCGTTGTCCTGCGCCATGGCCTCACGCAACACCCCGTTGGCGAGCCGGGCGACCACCCGCACATCGGGGTTGGCTTGCCGTGCCAGCAAGGCGATTTCGAGATTGAGCGCATCGTCGTCGTCGGCACAGATGACCGCCTGCGCATCGGCGATACCGGCCCCGGTCAGACCGTCAGGGGTTTGCAACGTCACGACTCGCGCGCCGGCGTTTTTCAGCTCCTCGACGATCCGCATTCCGAGCGCATCGTCACCACACACGATGATGTGCCCGCTCATTTGCAGAACGCTACTGCGGAAAAGCCCGCCGCGAAGGACGAAGATGGTCAGATGCCCACCAGTCCCAAGATCTACGTAAAGGCGTGCATCAACGGTGCCAGGACGCCTGACCAGCATCCGAACCTGCCGGTGACGCCCGATCAGCTGGCCGCCGCGGCGCTGGCGGCGCACGGCGCGGGCGCCAAGGCGGTGCATATGCACGCCAAGAATGCCGACGGCGTCGATTCGCTGCTTCCCGAGCACGTGGACGGCGCGGTCTCAGCGGTGCGACACGCGGCACCGGGCCTGCCGCTAGGGGTGACGACCGGGTACTGGGCGCTGCCCGACGTGGACGCGCGGTTGCGCGCGGTTGACGGCTGGACCGTGCTGCCCGACTTCGCGTCGGTGAACTGGCACGAGCCGGGTTCGGAGGAGCTGGCGCGGCTGCTGTTGAGCAAGGGGCTTGGCGTCGAGGTCGGCATTTTCCACACCGAGGCGGCAGAGTCCTGGGCGGCCTCGGAGATCGCTGCGCATTGCATGCGGGTGATGATCGAACTGCAGGCCGATGGGGATATCGCGACCGCCGACGACCTGCTCGGCCAGGTGCTGGAGGCGGGGTCACCGGCGCCGGTGCTGCTGCATGGGTTCGACGAAAGCTGTTGGCCGCTGCTGGAACACGCAGGGGCACGCGGTGTGCAGACCCGCATCGGCATGGAGGACACGCTGCGGCTGCCGGACGGTTCGACCGCGCCGGACAATGCCGCGCTGGTGTCCGCCGCGGTGCAGCTGCTCAGTCGGTAGGCGCGGCCAGCGCGAAATCGGCGTAGTCGAAACCAGGTATCACCACACAGCTGACCAAACAGGGCACGTCGTCGCGGGGGCGGGCGCGCTGCCAGTGTCCCGGCGGCACGACGATCTGCGGCTGTTCGCCTGCGAGGATGTCGGCGCCGAGTAAATGCGTTGTGGCGCTGTCCTGTTCGGCTCCGATCTGCAGTAGCAGCGGACCGCCGAAGTGATACAGCCACAGTTCGGCGCTGCGCACCGTGTGCCACGCCGACTGCTGACCGGGCATGAGCAGGAACAGGATTGCGGTGCCTGCACTGCGCGGCCCGGTGTAGTCGGGTGGCAGCCCGGACTGGGGTACCGTCAACTCGCTGCGCCAGGTCTCCCTGAACCAGCCGCCCTCTGGATGAGGCGACAGGTCGAGCCGATGCGCCCACTCTGGAAGGTCGCTCGTCACAATTGCCCCCTTAATCGGTTCCGGGACTCCACAATAGAGACGATGGCTACCGACACGGCACCTATTGTCCTGATCCACGGATTGTGGATGTCACCGCACAGTTGGCGCGGCTGGATCGACCGCTACGGTGCGGCGGGCCACGCCGTACATGCTCCGGCGTGGCCGGGCGTATCAGAACTCGACGAGGAACTCGACCACACCAAGGCACCTGCCGATATCGGGATCGGTGAGGTGGTGGATCACTATGCCGACTTCGTGCGGGGGTTGCCCGCACCGCCGATCCTGATGGGCCACTCCTTCGGTGGCCTGATCACCCAGATGCTGCTCAGCCGCGGGCTGGGCCGGGCAGGCGTCGCGATTCACCCCGCCGCACCGCGCGGGGTCTATCGGCTGCCGCTCTCGGTGCTGCGGGCCACGTTTCCGGTGGTTCGCAACCCCGCGAACCGGCGCCGCGCGGTGCCACTGAAGCCCGGCGAGTTCCACTATGCGTTCGCCAACACCGTGTCCCGGGACGAATCGGACGCCTGGCGCACGAAGCTTGCGATCCCCGGGCCTGGGCGGCCGCTGTTCCAGTCCGCACTGGCCAACTTCACTCCCAAGTCGAAGGCGGCGACGGTGGTGGACTATGCCAAGCCCGACCGGGCGCCCTTGCTACTGATCGCCGGAGGCCGCGACCACATCACGCCGTCCTCGGTGGTTTACGAGAACTTCACCCGCTACCGGCGGTCGCCGGCCCCGACCGACTTCAAACTGTTCGAGGGCCGGCCGCATCTGACGGCGGCGCTGGACGGCTGGACCGACGTGGCCGATTACGCATTGACGTGGACGACGGGACGCACCGGATAGTCTGACCGCATGGTCCGCCTGCGCCCCGGTTGGCTGGTCGCACTGTGTGCGGCGGTGCTGGCGGTCAGCGTTTGGCTGCCGTGGCTGACCAGCAGGGCGGACGGCGGCGGGCGCGCGAGCGCGATCGGCGGGGTCGTCGGCAACATACCGGTGCCGCCGCCCGGCTTCGGTGTCGGACAGCTGATCACCCTGCTGGCGTCGACATTGATCGTCGCTGGCGCGATGGCCGCGCGCGGCCTGTTCGGCCGGCTCGCGTCATCATCGGCGCTCGCCATTTCGATACTGCTGGTGGTGCTGACGACGTGGTACTACCGGCTGTACGTGTACTCGCCGGTGTCCGCGGGCTACGGGCTGTACCTCGGTGGCGCGGCCGCGGTCCTCGCGGTGGTGTTGTCGGTATGGGCGATGGTTTCGGCCTGGTCGGCGGTCAGCAGGGTTTCATGAGCGGTTTCGTCGAGCCGGTCTCGTTCACCGGCGAGCGCTGGGTGACTCTGGAACCGCTTGCGCGCGAGCATCTTCCGGAGATCGCCGAGGCGGCCGCCGACGGCGAGCTTGGCCGCCTGTGGTTCACCCATGCGCCGGAGGCCGAGGCACCGGAGACGTGGGGCGAGATGCGACTGGCGGCACAGAAGCCCGATGAGGGGCTCACCTTCGTGGTGCGCAGCCTCGACGGCACTTTCATCGGGTCGTCGAGTTATCTGAACGTCGACGCGGTCAACCGGCGACTGGAGATCGGCAACACGTGGTACGTCGCGGCGGCCCGGCGTAGCGGCGTCAACTCCGAGACCAAGTTGCTGATGCTTGGCCACGCGTTCGAGGAGTTGGGCTGTGTTGCAGTCGAATTTCGCACCCACTTCTTCAATTTCGCCAGCCGCGCGGCGATCGAGCGGTTGGGTGCGAAACTCGACGGTGTGCTACGCAGCCATCAGGTGCTTCCCGACGGTTCGCGCCGCGACACCGTGGTGTATTCGATCCTCGACATCGAGTGGCCCGCAGTGCGCAACAACCTGCGATACCGACTGCAGCGAAATGGCTAGGGCATGTCGCTTCTGCGTTATCGGCAATGGCGTTGATGTCACACGTGACGAGCGGCCTCTTGGACGAGCTGGATGCGTGAGGCCAAGCCGAGCTTGGCGTACACATGCGTGAGGTGGGTCTGCACGGTACGTGGTGAGACGAAAAGTCGTTCGGCAATGTCCTTGTTCCCAAGCCCTTCGGCCGCCAACCTGACGACATCGCGCTCGGTCGGCGTCAGTGAATCCCAGCCGCTGGCGGGACGCTTGCGTTCGCCGCGCCCCCGTTGCGTGTACGCGATCGCTTCTTCGGTCGAGAGCGCGGCACCCTCCGCCCACGCGGCGTCGAAGTCTCTGCGCCCCAATACTTGTTGGAGTTCGGCAGCCATCGCATCGCACTCCGGCTGTAACACGAAGCGGATTTCGCCCGTCCGCTGCCGAATGCCTGCTGCCACGCCGAGGAGGCGAGCGGAGGCTCGACGATCGCCGCCGTCTGCGGCTACCAGACCCAGGCAATCGAACGTCGTCGCGATGCGCAGAAAGGCCCTGGTCTGCAGCGCGAGCGCGAGGGCGGCATGCGCATCGCGCTCTGCCTGATTCGGCTCGCCCTGAGCGAGTGCCACGATGGCGCGCGCCGTCAGTGCGCCGACTCGATGCCCGCCCGGGGCGAGCTCGACGACCTCGTCTGTCCAGCGGCGAGCCGCGATGAGCTCGCCGCATCCCAGCAGCGCTTCGGCCATGGGGGCCAATGCTTTTGCGAACCAGACGCGTTGCGGTGCGGCCACTGCAACAGCCATTTCGCACGCTTTTTTGGCTGCCAACGGGTCGCCGGCGATCAACGCCACGGCGGCGCGGAGTATGTAGACCGAGTCTTCATGGAACCCGCCCATGGCGGCACTTGTCGCGATGGCGGACTGAGCCGTTCTGTCTGCTTTCTCGTGCTCACCCTGCGCGGCTTCCCAATGCCCTATGCCGAGGAAGGCGATCAGCGCCAGCATGTGCTCGCCCGCCGCTCGCGCTTCTTCGAGAGCCGATTGCAGGACGGCTGCCCCTCGGGCCAGCTCACCTTGGAACCCCAAGGCGATGCCCAACCAGATTCGGCAGTGCCGTGATGTGAACCCGTCGCCAAGGCTTTCTGCGACGTCACGGCCCTCCTCGGCGGCGGCCTGGGATGCGGTGGGCTGGCCGGCTGCGTGGCTGGCGAAGGCCTGGTAACTGCGAACGTCACTCAGGATCGAGCGGTCCCCGGCGGCACGGGCAAGGTCGACCGCTTCCTGAATGTAGGGCAGCGCCACGTCCGGACTGAAATACGCGGTGGCCCCGCACGCCGCCAGGCATAGGGCGATCAGGCTCTTGTCATCGAGTTCACGTGCCGCGGCCAATGCCTCTTGCGCCCGCTGCAGACTGGCCGGTGCTGATATCCACGCTGCGAGCGTGTTCATCTGTGCGACCGCGCGAACCCAGACGGCGGGCGTGACGTCGGCGTCTCGATAACGCCGATCGCTGAAAACGAACTCGAATCCGGCAATTCCTTCACGCATTCGGCCACGGGCGACCCACAGGCGATACAGCGATGACACCACTTGGAGTGCCTTTTCGAACTCCGCTTTGTCGATGCTCCACGTGTGCGCCGCGCGAACGTTGTCCATCTCGCATTCGGCCCATTCGACCAGTCGCGCATCGCCTTCCAGGCCGGTGGCGACGTCGACGTAGTGGTCACGATGGCGGTCACGCACCGCGTCGGCCTCACCGGACTCGCTGAGCTTTTCGAGCGCGTACTGCCGAACAGTCTCGAGGAGCCGGTAGCGCATCGACTCTGACACGTCGTCGGCGAGAACCAGGGACTTGTCGACGAGCAGGCTGAGCTGGTCGACGATCTGGAACTGTTCTGTCTCGGTGGTCGCCGCGACAGCCTGGGCCGCATCGAGGTCGAAGCCTCCCATGAAGACGCCCAGCCTGCGGAACAGAGTGCGCTCGGGTTCTGTCAGCAGCGCATGCGACCAGTCCACGGAGGCTCGCAGGGTCTGTTGGCGGCGCAAGACGTTCCTGGCGCCGCCGGTGAGAAGGCGGAACCGGTCGTTGAGGCTGTCGGCGATCTGCCGCAGCGACAACGCGCGTACCCGCGCCGCCGCCAACTCGATCGCCAGGGGCATGCCGTCGAGCCGTCGGCAGATCTCGGCGACCAGGTCGACGTCGTCGCCCGCGATGTGGAATGTGGGTCGTGCTCGTTTTGCCCGGTCCGTGAACAGTGCGATGGCCTCGTCTTGCAACGACAGCGAGGGCACGCGCCAGGTGACCTCACCGGCGACGGAAATCGGTTCCCGGCTGGTGGTCAGGATTGTCAAACATGGACAGCCACCGAGCAACCTCGTGATCGCATCGCCGCATATGTCGAGGAGGTGCTCGCAGTTATCAAGCAGCAGAAGGGTTTTCCGATCGCTGATGAACCGCTGAACCGTTTCCAGCGGTGACCGTCCCGGCTGATCGGGAAGTCCCAACGTGCGGGCCACGGTGACGGATACTGCGACGGGATCGGCCACCGGCGCCAGGTCGACCCACCACACGCTGTCTTCGAACTCGTCGGTCAACCGGGTCGCGACTTCGACGGCGAGGCGGGTTTTACCCGCGCCGCCGGCCCCGGTCAGCGTTACGAGACGATTGTCGAGGAGTAGCCGGCGCACCTCATCGAGCTGCCCGGTGCGTCCGATGAATCTGGTCAGTTGCGCCGGGAGATTATGGGAGCGGGCGGCTTTGGCGGTACGCAGTGGTGGAAACTCATTGCGAATGTCTGGGTGACAGAGTTGCGCCACGCGTTCGGGTCGCGGCAGATCGCGGACGGGGTGCGTGCCGAGTTCGGCCAGCCATGCGTCGGTCGGGAGGCGATCGCAAACCAAATCGGTTGTGGTGCTGGATAACACGGTCTGTCCGCCATGGGCGAGATCGCGCAGACGTGCGGTGCGGTTGATGGTGGTGCCGATGTAGTTGGCCTCGTCCCGCAGCTGCACTTCACCGGTGTGCAGTCCGATGCGCAACCGGATCGGTGCGAGGGGCGCTCGTTGCAGGTCGAGCGCACAGGCCACCGCATCGCTCGCGCGACCGAACGCGATGACGAAGCTGTCGCCCTCGCCTTGTTCGATGGGCCGCACACCGCCGTGGATACCGACTACCTCGGCCAGCGTGCGATCGAGGGTCGCGAATGCGGCGGTCATCTCGTCTGGCTGGGTCTCCCACAGCCGCGTCGAGCCCTCGACGTCGGCCAACAGCAACGTCACCGTTCCGGTGGGTACCAGCTCGCTCACGGCCAAGTCGCTCCAGTTCAACGGTGCCGCGTCAATTTCGCTCATGCTAGCCAGCCTGCGACGACCGCAAGCCGCAAACATCAGCACAGACGCGTAGAACCTCGTCGCGAGCACGCGTATTTGCGGTGCCTGAAGTGCGACGATGGCGATATGCCACCCGCGACGGAGTATCTGCTGGCCCGTGTGCGACGGCTGTGCATGGCGTTGCCTGAGGTGAGCGAAGGGGTGACCCACGGTGGAGAGACCTGGTTCGTCCGCAGGCGGTCGTTCGCCAAGTTCGTCGACCCCGACAAGCATCGGCTCGAGGAGCGCCATGTCGCCTTGTGGGCGGCCGCACCGCCCGGTGCGCGCAACGAACTCGTCGCGGAGGATCCGCAGCGCTTCTTCGTCCCGCGCTTCGGCGGATACGACTGGGTCGGCATGCGGCTCGACCTGCAGCCCGACGGACCCGACTGGCGGGAGGCCGCCGAAATCCTCACGGATGCCTACCGCCAGGTTGCGCCGAAGTTCCTCGTCGCCCGACTCGACTAAGCCGGTCGTCAGCCGCCGAAGTCGACTTCTTTCGTGCTGACGGTGCCCGCGGCGCGGCCCGGTGCCGTCTGATAGTTCCAGTACAGGTTCGTGTGCGCGATCACCTGATCAGGTGGCGGTGCGCCCCATTGCGACTTGTCGCCTGTCGTGTGGGCATCCCCGACAAGTGTTGCGTCGTAGCCTCGCGCGAACGCACCGTGAAGCGTCGAGCGGATACACGCGTCGGTCTCGGCTCCGACCACCACGAGCCGCCCGACGCCCAGATCCGACAGCACGGCTTCGAGTGCGGTGTTTTCGAACGAGTCGCCATAGTGCTTTTCGACGAGCGGTTCGGTCTCACCGGGCGTCAGTTCCTCGACGATCCGCCAGCCGTCGCTGCCCCTCAGGATCTCCTCGTCGGAGTGTTGGACCCAGACGACAGGAACATCTTCCCGACGTGCCCGATCGACAAGGGCGCCGATGTTCGCGACGACGGCGTCACGCTGGTGCGCCGCCTCGACAACGCAGTTCTGCACGTCGATGACGAGGAGTCCCGTGTTCGGCCGGTTCTGCAGGGTGGTCATGCCCACGACGGTAGACCTGCCCACCGACGTGCTCAGGTCAATGTGACTTGTGCTCCGGTCAACGGCATGGCGCATTGGTCGCATACCAGTGTGGCTGCGAACCTTCGCTCGCAGGCGGTATGGGTGAGGATGACTGCGGGCCCCTCGGGCGCATCGAACCAACGCTGCGCCCACTGCAGAGCCAGCACAAGCACTCCGAACAACGCCCGGCCCTTTTCGGTGAGCCGGTATCGGTTGTCCGCGGACACAAGCACGCCGTTGGTGGTGAAGATCGACAGCCGGTCGGCGATCGAACCGGGCGGAGCCCCGAGCTGGCTTTGGAAGTCGGTGAACCGGCTGATCCCGACGAATGCCGCAACCAGCAGTGCGAAGCCCCAGCGGTTGCCCATCACGCTCATGGTCTGCGGGAACAGGCCGGCCGCCGCATCGCGCTCGGCCTCCGATCGCCGCCGCGTCGACGAAACCGGGATGGACCGCGGCCACGATCCGCTCGGGCCCCAATGCGCGACAACGTCTTTATCGCTGGCACCCTCACCGCAGGAGTGGCAGACGAGCAGTGGAGCGAAGTCGGCGTCGCACGCTTCGTGGCGCATACCGGGCAACCTCTCGGCGCGATCGGGCACCCAGCGCCGCTCCCATTCCCAGATCGACAGCAGCATTGGCCACAGCGATCGGCTACGAGAGGTCACCAGGTACTCGGCCCGGGTCGGGTTCGTCTGGTAGACACGGAGGTTCAGCAGGCCGTCATCCGTCAGCGACTGAAGGCGGCGCGTGAGCACGGAGTTCGAGATCGGCAGCCGCGCCTTGAATTCGGCGAACCGCGTCGCGCCCAACAGGGCCTGTTGAATGACCAGCAGCGTCCACTCGTCGCCGAGCAGTCCCAGCATGCGGGCGACGGCGTTGGGCTCCGACTGTTCCACTACAGCCCGATCGCGGCCGCCGCGGAGTCGGTCTCGCGCCAGTGCCGCAGCTCCGAGCCGGCCGCCCACGTCGAGTGGGTGCCGCTCGAGATCCGTTCCGGCAGAGCCAGTTTGCACACCGGTCCGTCGCCCACCCTGGCGGCGTCGAACACCAGGCAGTACGAGGCGTCGTCATTCATGTCCGTGGTGAGCGTGACCAGGTATCCGTCGTCCTCAGCGGTGCTGCCGATGCGCGGGGCCATCGCCGTCTCGCTGCCGTACACGCCGTCCTCGAATGCGAACCGCTCCTCGGCGCCGGTCTGCAGGTCGTGCTTGACAAGGCCGTCGAACAGGAACCACCCGGGCTTGCCGGTCGCGGCGTACGTGTAGCGGTATGGCGTTCCGGTGTACCCGCCGTTGATCATGCCGAACTCGGTGATGCTGTCCGAGAGTTGCTCTTCGCGCGTCTCACCGGTGACGAGGTTGAACCGCCAGCGGTGCAGCCTGGCCTGAAGTCGGTCCAAGGCCAGGAACCGAAACGCCTTCTCCCACTTGTCACCGTTGAGTGTGTCGACGGGAGAGGGTTCGCCCTCGAAGAAGCCGTCAAGCACGATCTCGTCGCCGTCCTCGTAGGCATTGGTGAAGTGCAGCACGAACGTCGGATCGGCCTCGAACCACCGGATCTCGTCGGTCCCGCCGCGGCGGGGAATCACGGCGAACCGCGACGGCATGTCCGCGTGGAAGCCCGGCAGGTGGATGTCGGCCTGCAGCAGCTTGGGATCCCAGAACAGCGGGAAGTCGTTGAGAATCACGTAGTTTCGGGTGACCGCCATGTCATGCGGGAGCCGCGGGCCCGGTAGGGGTACGTCGACGTAGTGCACGAGTTGGTCATTCTGGTCGACGACGCCATAGTGCATGTACGGCGCTTCCTTGCTGTAGTTGAAGAACAGCAGTTCGCCGGTCCTGTCGTCGACCTTCGGATGTGCCGATACGCCCCAGTCGAACGGGAACGCGCCGCCCCACTGCGCCTTGCCCAGCGTGTCCCCGGAATACGGGTCAACCCGGTACAGGTCGCCGCATTGGTAGAAGCTCGTCAGCGCGGTGCCGCGGTGCACGAGCACATCGGTGCTCGATGCGTCCTTCATCAAGGTTCTTGCGCCCCAGCCCTTGTCGCGCTTGGCGATCTGCACAGGTTCGGCCAGGCCCGGCCATAGCGGGCCGCCGGCCTCGTTCTCCTCCGCGAATCCGTCCGTCCGGATAAATCTGTTGCGGTAGAACGCTTTCCCGTCCCTGAACCCCATAACGTGCACCATGCCGTCGCCGTCGAAGGGGTGGTAGAACTTCAGCGCCGGGTGCAGCGGGTTCTCGGTGTTGCGCAGGTACACGCCGTCGAGGTCGGTCGGGATCTCACCCTCGACCGCGGTGAGGTCGTCGGCGTCCCACTCGGTGGTCTGCGGGCGCCACGGACCGGTCCGGTACGGGTGGTCGTCGTCCTCGGGCAGGGTGGACAAGAACTTGCCGACAATCTCTGGGTTTGTTGCGGCCATCTCAGACTCCGCTCACGATGAAGCTCACGGTGGTGGCCGTGCTGCCGCCGAAGTTGAGTGTTCCGAACGTCTTTGCACCCTCGACCTGGTAGTCACCGGCCGTTCCGCTGACCTGCTTGGCGGCGTCGACGAGCATGCGCACGCCGGACGCGCCGACCGGGTGACCACCGCCGATCAGCCCCCCGCTGGGGTTGATCGGCAAGAGTCCGCCGAGTTCGATCTCGTTGTTTTCGATCGCTTTCCACGATTCGCCAGGGCCTGTGAGCCCGATGTGGTCGATGGCGAGGTACTCGCTGGGGGTGAAGCAGTCGTGCACCTCGAAGCCGTCGACGTCGTCGAGCGTGACGCGGGCGCGGTCAAGCGCGTCGAGCACCGCGGACCGTACGTGGGGGAGCACGTACGGGTCATCGGCGGCGCGGTCGAGCTTCTGCTGCAGGCCCAGACCCACCGTGCGGTGCCCCCAGCCGTCGATGCGGCCGATCGGTCGCGCGTCCGGGTGGTCGCGCAGATAGTCGTCGGTAACCAGGACAATGCCTGCGCCGCCGTCGGTCATCTGGCTGCAGTCGAAACGGCGCAACCGGCCCTCGATCGGCGGGTTTGCGTCGTCAGCGGCGAGCGGATCGGGCACCGTCCACTCCCGCGTCTGCGCGTTCGGATTGGCGCGGGCGTTGGCGAAATTCAACTGGGCGATGGCCCGCAGGTGGGCGTCGTCCAGGCCGTAGCGGCGGTCGTATTCGTCGGCGACTCGGTCGAACATGTACGGCCACATGAACTTTGCCTCGGCGCCCTCGTGGCCGGTCCACGCGGCGGCGCCCAGGTGCTGCGCGGCGGTGTCGCCTGGCACGGTCTTCTCCAGTTCGACGCCGACGACCAGGGCCGTGCGGTATGCGCCGGACCGTAGATCGGACAGTGCCGCGAGGGTCGCGACGCTTCCGGACGCGCACGCGGCTTCGTGGCGGGCCGCAGGGGTGTCCCACAGGCCGTCGTTGACGCTGGCGGGCATCGCGCCGAGGTGGCCCTGCCGGGCGAACATCTCGCCGAAGGCGTTCGCCACGTGAACCACTTCGATGGCGGTGGCGTCGACCTTGGCCGCGCTCAGCGTGTTGTCGACGACCTCGGCGGTCAGGTCGGCGAAATCAAGGCCTTCGCGGGTGAGGTTGCGCGCGAAATCGCTCTGATAGCCGCCGAGGATCCAGACGTTCGCAGTGCCCATGGAGCGACGGTACTACAACTAAGAGAGTGACTCGGGCTGATTCGGCAGTGCAGGCGGCCCCGTCGGCTCCGGTCTGAACCGACGAGACCTCAGTGGGCGCGATAGTCGACCACCGCGTCCACCTGTACTTGGACTGCCCACTGGCGCGATTGACAAACGTATCTGCATACCGCCGGGCGACAACGGGAAGCCTGTAAGCCATGACGACGCCGCGAAACTACGACCTGGCTAAGCGGATGGCCGAGTTGGCGCGTGCTTCCGCTGCGCCGCGAAGCGTCGAAGAAGTGCTGTCGGGTGTGACGGCTGCCGCGAAGGAGCTGATTCCAGGAGCGGACACGGCAGGCGTGTTGCTCATCGGTAAAGGCGGAAAGTTCGAGTCCATCGCCGGCACCTCCGAACTCCCGTATCGGCTGGACGAGCTGCAGATGAAGTTCAGCGAGGGGCCATGCGTGGAGGCGGCGCTCGATGAACTGATCGTGCGGACGGAGGACTTTCGATCCGAGCATCGCTGGCCTCGGTACTCGGCCGCGGTCGTCGAGATCGGCGTCTTGAGCGGTTTGTCGTTCAAGCTCTACACGGCCGACCGGACCGCAGGGGCGTTGAACCTTTTCTCGTTCCAACCCAAGGCGTTTGACGCGGAGGACGAGACCACTGGCGTGGTGCTGGCGGCGCATGGGGCGGCTGCGATCCTGGCCAGCCGCCAGGGTGAGCAACTCGAGTCGGCGCTGTCGACGAGGGACCGCATCGGCCAGGCCAAGGGCATCATCATGGAGCGGTTCGGGGTGGACGATGTGCAGGCCTTCGAGATGCTGCGCCGGCTGTCGCAGGACAGCAACACGCGGCTGATCGAGGTGGCCCAGCGGGTCATCGATACCCGCGGCGAATAATTTGCGCACTCAAGGATTGACGCGGGTGTAAAAGGGTATTTGACTCGTGTTGGGGACGGATGCGAGGGGGACCTTGTGCACGTCTGGCTACCTGCGATCGTGGTTGGCGCCGCGGCTGCCGCGACGATGGCCTGCGGCCCTGGATCCGCCGGCCAGCCGGCCGCCCTGGTACAACCGGTCCAGCCGGTGCAAGCCCCGGCGGTCGTAGCCGCGATCCGATCACCCGCATTGCCGCCGAATGCGGACGGCGACCCGCCGTGTCCTGGCGCCGATGCATGGGGAAGGGATCCATTCGGTCCAGGCATCCTGGTCACCCACTGGAATGAGGACACCGCGCCCGTCACGGTACTGGTGCGGACGAAGGCCGGCACCGATCAAGCGCAGCGGGCCGCGCTGAGCCCTGGTGAACTGCGGCTGTTCGAGTTCCCGGATATCGCCGAGGCCGCGGTTTCCGAGGTGCTCGTCATGAGCAACACGCGACGGTGCTACGTGACGGCGGACCCGGCGGCACTGGGCTGACGATCAGCCGGAAGTGCCGGAGCCGGTACCCAGCACGCGCTGCAGATCGGGCTTCATGGCTTGCAGCTGAGCGCCCCAGTACGCCCAGTCGTGGGTGCCGTTGTCCGGGAAGTTGAAGATGGCGTTGTTGCCGCCCGCGGCGTGGTAATCGTTCATGAAATCCGTATTGCTTTGGTGCAGCATGTTCTCGAGGAACTCCGCGGGCACGTTGGCACCGCCGAGATTGCTGGGCGTGCCGTTCCCGGCGTAAACCCAAATGCGAGTGTGGTTCGCGACCAGCTTGCCGACCTGAACTGTCGGATCGTTGCGAGCCCAGGCGGGGTCACCGGCCGGGCCCCACATGGCCGTCGCGCTGAAGCCCCCCGCGTCGTTCATCGCGAAACCGACCAGCGTCGGCCAGATTCCGTTGGACAGATTGAGGAAACCTGACAGCGATGCCGCGTAGACGAACTCCTGCGGGTGATATGCGGCCAGAATCAAGGATGCCGAGCCGGACATCGACACCCCGACCGCAGCGTTGCCGCTGGGGCTGACGCCTTTGTTGGCCGAAAGCCACGAAGGCAGCTCCTGCGTCAGGAACGCCTCCCACTTGTAGGTCCACGTTCCGCCTTTGCCGACGGCGGGCTGGTACCAGTCCGAATAGAAGCTGGACTCTCCGCCCACCGGCATCACGACCGACAGTCCTGACTGGTTGAACCATTCAAACGCGGGGGTGTTGATGTCCCAACCGTTGTAATCGTCTTGTGCGCGTAGGCCGTCGAGCAAGTAGACCGCGTGCGTGCCGTCACCCTGGAATTGCACCTTGATGTCGCGTCCCATGGACGCCGACGGCACCATCAGGTACTCCACGGGAAGACCGGGGCGAGAGAACGCGGCGGCGGTGCCCACGCGTCCGACGACACTGACCGCGGCCCAAAGTATCGACGCCGCCAGCGCGGCGATCGTCAGCCGCTTCCCTGAGCGAGTGAGCTTCGCGCCGATCGTGCCTTCAACCGAGCCCTTCGTTCGCCATCGCTGTTCCCTCACACCAAGCCGAACGCGGCAGAACCGACGACCGATCCGACGCCGAACGCACCCGAATTAAACGGCCAGCCGTCTGCCAGTCAGTGCGAAGATGATTGTGCACTTGTCGACAATCAGCAACTTGGCTATAGTGGCTCGTGGCGGCTCGATCGAGGCCGCGTGCGGTCGCAAAATTCCGCCGCTTCCATGCACGTAAACGAGGACGCAAAGATGACGAAGAAGCTCAGTGGCATTCTGGCCGCAGTCTCGACACCGTTTGGCACTGACGGCCTGGTCGACGAGGGTCGCCTGCGGGGCCACGTCGACTTTCTGATCGACAACGGTCTGCACGGGCTGGTGCCGTGCGGGAGCACCGGCGAGTTCGCGGCGCTGACCGTCGACGAGCGCAAGCGGGTCAACGAAATCGTCATCGAGCAGGCGGCGGGTCGGGTGCCGGTGGCACCGCAGACGGGGTCAACTCGCACGGCTGAGGCGGTCGAATTGTCCAAGCACGCCGCTGCTGCAGGCGCCGATGCCGTGCTGGTGGTACAGCCGTTCTACGAGGCACCCACTCGCCGAGAGGTCATCGAATACTTCGCCACTGTCGGTGAGGCCGCGGGTATTCCGCTCATCGCCTACAACCTTCCCGGGGTGACCGGCATGAACCTGGACCGGCCGTTCTACCGGGAACTGCTGGAACGCACCGACGCCGTGAAGTACGTCAAGGACACGTCGGGTTCCATCGAGCAGGCCTTCGACTTGATTTTCAACCTCGGCGACGCCATCGACACCTTTGTCGGCTGGGACACCATTGTGTTGCCGGCGTTCTCCGCGGGCGCGGCCGGTTCGATCTGGGGTGCCCCGAACTTCGCGCCGAAGGAATGCGTGGCGATCTACGACCTGGCGAAGGCAGGCAAGACGGCCGAGGCCTTCGACATCTTCAAGCGGCTGTGGAACGTCTTCGACTTCCTGGGCAAAGAGGGCTATGCCGTGTCGACGAAGGCCGCCGCCCAGGCCGTCGGCGTGGATCTGGGTCTTCCGCGCGCCCCCTACGGCGAGCTGGAGCCCGAGAAGCTCGACGAGCTGCGCAAGCTGGTCGCCGAGACGGGCCTGAATTACTCGTAGTCTCCAGGGGAGTAGGTCGGGAGGACTGGTGCGCTTCAGCCGGATGGTCAACGTGGTGAAATGCCACGTCGGCGGCGAAGTCAACAACGTCGTCACCGGCGGGATCGGCGACGTACCCGGGGCGACCGTGTTCGAGAAGATGAAGTACTTCCGCGACCACGACGACGACTTGCGGAAGTTGTTGCTTCGCGAGCCCCGCGGCGCGGTCACGCACTGCGTCAACTACGTCGTGCCGGCCGCCGATTCGCAGGCTCAGTTGGGCTATGTGATTGCCGAGTCCACAGAGTATCCGGCGATGTCAGGGTCGAACACGATGTGTGTGGCGACGGCGCTACTGGAGACCGGCATGATCCGCATGGTCGAGCCGATCACCGAAGTTGTGTTGGAGGCCCCCGCGGGCTTGATCCGGATCCGCTGCACTTGCGAGGACGGCAAGGTCACCAGCGTCGAGTTCGAGAACCAGCCCGCATTCGCCTACCGCATCGGTGTGCCGCTGGAGCTCGAGGGTTTCCCCACCCTGACGGTGGATGTCGCATGGGGCGGCATGGCGTACGTGTTGGCCCAGGCCTCCGAATTGGGTATCGGACTGACGCCTGATGAAGCGCGCGATCTGTGCGACCTCGGGCAGCGACTCAAAGCTGCTGCAGCAGAACAGATCCCGGTGACGCATCCCGTCAATCCGGAGTTCGCCGGCATCACCCAGACCGAATTCGTCGGTCCACTGCACCGCCGCGATGGCGTTCTCACGTCGCGCAACGCAGTCGTGGTCTCGCCCGGACGCCTGGACCGTTCGCCGTGTGGCACCGGGACGTCGGCGCGGTTGGCTGTCCTGCATGCCCGAGGTTTGATCGACGTCGGTGAGACGTTCGTCCATGAGTCGCTGATCGGCTCGCTCTTCGGCAGCCGAATCGACCGCCTCACGACTGTCGGCACCTACGACGCGATCATCCCGCGGATCAGCGGGCAGGCTTACATCACCGAGATCAGCCAAGTGGGATTGGACCCAGCTGATCCGTTCCCGACTGGATACGTACTGTCTGACACCTGGCCGACCGGTGAATGACAGGAACGGGTAGACCGAACGAATGCCCTATCCCGACATCGACCCGACCGGTGTGAAGTGGCGCATCCGGTCGTACATGGATTTGTGGGAGGAGCTGCTGGCGCATCACCGCGTCGGGCGTCCACTGTTCGTCGGCATCGACGGCCACAGCGGCTCGGGTAAGACCGCGCTCGCCAACGGATTGGCTGCGCTGGACCGTGGCACGGCGGTCGTCCACACCGATGATCTTGCCTGGCACCACTCATTCTTTGGCTGGGCGGATCTGCTCATCGAGCACCTCGTCACACCGGTGCATGAGGGCCGTCTTCCGATTCGCTATCGGCCGTCCGCCTGGGTGCAGCGTGGCCGACCGGGCGCGATCACCATTCCCGACGGGACGTCGGCGGTCCTTGTGGAGGGCGTCGGTGTGGCGCGACGCGAGTTGCGGCCATGGCTCGATGCGGTGGTGTGGGTACACGCCCGTGCCGAGGTGGGGCGGCGACGTGTCATCGCCAAGGGAGTCGACACCGAAGACTTCATCGACGATTGGATGAACGAGGAGAACGATTTCCTGGCCGAGCACCGGCCGTGGGAAATCGCCGACGTGGTGGTGGCCGGCGAACTGGGCCAGCCCGCCCTGACGGGCCGCTACGGGAACGTCGTGACTGCGACGGAACCGGCTCAGGTGACGAAGCGGCAGTCGTGACCGGGCCGCTCGATATTCCATGACTCAATGCGTACCGGTCGGATACGGATGATGTCGGTGCCCCCTCCAGCCGCTGGACGCTCGGAAAGGTCGGCCATGCCGTGTATTTCGATTGCGCGCGCGCCAGCGGCGTCTGCGCCATGAAGTGAAGCACTCTGGTCGTCGACGATCAGCGTCACGCGGGGATCGCGACGGATGTTGCGGTACTTCTGGGAGTCATGCAATCGGGGACCGCCGATCTCGACCCATCCGCCGGCCGTGTCGACGCGATATGACACTGGGTGGATCTGCGGCGCGTCACCGGGGCCGATGCTGACCATCCTCGCCTGCTGGCGAGCGGCCAGAAAGCGGTACTCGGAATCGGTGAACACAGCGCAGCCCATCTCAGGTCAGGCTAGCGCGCATACCGGAATTCGTAGTGTGCGGCGGGGTCGTCAACGCGCCAGATGTCGACGTTGCCGTCGATGAAGCACACCATCCAGCACAGTCCCGAGGCCGAAGGGACGGTCATCGCGATGTGTGCCCACGGCGTAAATCGTTGGGGACAGCGCTATCGCGACGCCGGACGTAGTGACCCACTGCGGACTGCGGGTCGGACAGTTGATCGGCGCCGCTCATGACAGGTTGACGATGACCTGCTTGAGTTGAGTGAACTCCTCCAGGCCTGCTGTACCACCCTCGCGGCCGTAGCCTGATCCTTTGTATCCGCCCAGCGGTCCTTCCGGGCCGACCGCCATGTGGTTGTTCACCCACACCACGCCGGCATGCACGGCGTTGACGGTCCGCAGCGCCCGGCCGATGTCGCGGGTCCACACCGACGCCGCCAACCCCTGGTCGACCGCGTTGGCTTTGGCGATCGCGTCGGCTTCATCGGTGAAGGTCTGCACGGTGGCCACCGGACCGAAGATCTCCTCCTGCACCAGTTCGTCGTCCTGGCTCACGCCCGTGATCAATGTGGGTTCGAAGAAGTAGCCCGGCCGGTCGGGCGCGTGGCCGCCGGTGACGAGCTGCGCGCGGGACGGACGGCCGTCGACGAGTTTGACCACCCGGTCCCGTTGTTGCTGTGAAATCAGCGGTCCCAGAACCGTTTCCGGGTCAGCCGCATCACCAATTGTGGCGGCGCGCAGGTTCTCGGCAAGGGCCGTGACGAACTGATCGTGGACCTTCTCGCTGACCAGCAGGCGGGTCGAGGACATGCATTCCTGGCCGGCATTGAACAGCACACCGTTGGTCAGGATGGGCAGCGCAGCCTGCAGGTCGATGTCGTCGTAAACGATGACCGGGGCATTGCCGCCCAGTTCGAGGACAACCCGCTTGGGAGCGCCGCCGGCGGCAGCGGCGATTGTGCGCCCGGCAGCGGTAGAGCCGGTGAACGAGACGAGGTTGACGTCAGCGTGGCGCACCAGCGCGTCGCCGATCACCCCACCTGAACCGTGCACGACGTTGAGCACTCCTGCGGGCAGCACTTCTTGTGCGAGCTCGACGAATCGCGTGGTGGCGAGCGGTGTCAGCTCGGCGGGTTTGATGATCACCGTGTTGCCCGCCGCCAAGGCCGGGCCGAGCTTCCACACCGCCTGCCACAGGGGGAAGTTCCACGGCGTGATGCCCAAGACGACGCCGAGGGGTTCGCGGCGCACGTAGCTGGTGTTGTTCTCGACGAACTCCCCGGCCGCCTGGCCGGCCAGCGTGCGGGCCGCGCCGGCGAAATGCCGTAGGGCGGTGGCGATTCCGGGCAGCTCATCGCCGCGGGCCACCGTTGTCGGCTTGCCCGCGTCGAGGGTCTCCAGGCGGGCCAGTTCGTCGATGTTGTCCTCGATCACCTCGACAAGTCGGTGCAACAGCTCCGAGCGGGCACCGGGGGTGCGCGCCGCCCACGCGGGGAATGCTGCGCGCGCGGCCGCCACCGCGCGGTCGCCATCCTCGACGGTCGACTCGGTCAGTTCGATCAAGATCTCCCCGGTGGACGGGTTGTACACCTCGCGGGTCTGGCCGGAGGATCCGTTGACCGCCTTGCCGTCGATGATGTTCGTGGCCGTGAGCGGGGTCGTCATGCGTGTGCCTTTCTCGAAATGATGTTGAGGTGAAAGTGGAGTCCGCTTACAGGTGCCCGGACATTATGTCGATGGACTTTCCGCGCCGACTCTTGGGAATAGACAGATAGATCACCGTGCCTGCGGCGATCACTCCCACCATGCCAAGTCCGACGTGGATGGGGTCTGACCACACCAACAGCACGCACAGCACGATGGACCAGACGATTGCAAGCACGAAGATCGTTGGGCTGGCCTTTCCGTAGCGCCACGGGCGCTCCGGCAGCTTGTGGCGCAGCAGACCCCACAGGCCGACCGACACGACCACGCCGTAGGCCAAGGCCCAGGCGATCGCGGTCATCGCGGCCAGGACCGACAGCAGTGACGACCACAGCGCGAAGAGCACAGAGAGCACGAACACGGTCAGCGAGGCGTTGATCGGGATCTGCTGGCGGCTGACCTTGCGCATCCAACGCGCGGCGGGGATCTGGCCGTCGCGCGCCTGCGACCACAGCACCCGAATCCCTGTGAGCTGCACCATCACCTGGCAGGCGAAGAACGCCACCATCGCGACGGCTTCCATGACGTTCGCAAAGGCAGAGCCGACCGAGGTGGCCAGGATGTCCTTCACCGGGAGCGCGCTGCCCATGATGGCAGGCAGGTCCTGGATGGCCAGCATCAGCAGCGCGATCAAGATGATCCCGACGATGTAGGACGAGACGTTAGCCAGCACCGATGCCATGGGCGCCTTCCTGGCGGCGTCCTTGGTTTCTTCGGATGCGTTGCCGGTGGCATCGAACGACGAGATCACATACGCAGGCAGGATCATCGCGAACAGGAACGGCGCCACCCAGTGGCCGTTGGTGGCCGTTCCGCCGGAGTCGCTGAGGAATCCCAGAGGCTGGGTCGGGTGCTTGACAATCAACAGCGCACCGATGATGGCGACGACACAGATGATTTCGGCGACGACTCCGAGGTTGTTCAGCAATGCGGCGGCCTTGACGCCCGCGACGTTCACCAACGTGCCCGCCACTATCAGGCCCAACGCCCACGGCAGGGTCTGCTCCGGCGTCTCGAGGCTGACGCCGAACCAGCCCGCGATGAACGGCGCGATAGCCACGGCGACCGTGGTAACCGCGACGGTGTGAGCGATGATCAGCCACCAGCCGGTCTGCCAAGCCAGCCACGGTTTACCGGTTATGCGGCCGGTTATCTGATACACCCCGCCGGCCAGCGGATAGCCCGACACCAGTTCAGCCACCGCCAGACCCACAGTGAACACCTGAAGCGCCCCGCCGACCACGAATGACCAGAATGACGCAGGGCCGAAGAAGCCCAGGCCGACGATGAGTGTGGTGAACAAACCCGACGCGATGGCAATCGAGGTGAACTGCACGCCGAAGGCCGAGAACAGGCCGAGGCTGCGGTTGAGCTCCTGCTTGTAGCCCAGCTTTTCCAGGTAGGCGACGTCGGAGTCGGTGGCCGATCGTGGGTGGCGAGGGGTGGACACGCCAGCCTCCTCGGGAGTGATTGCCATGGTGACCTCGTGTTTTCAGGTTGGCGGTCCGAGGACCGGGCGCGGGAGAGGGCTGCCCGTAGGCAATCCAGATTGACTAACTGTCGACAATCTACATCGAAATCGGAGTGACCGCAATCACGTTCTGTGGCTTGGTGGCTTACCGGCCGCTCAACGCCTGCGCGAGCTGTCCGCGGCTGTCAGGTCGATGAAGGAGCGTGCGGTTTCATGACCATGCCGCGCCAGCCGGGCGGCGAGGGCCAGGAAAACCTGGGCGGTGGTGATCGCGTCGCCGAGCGCATGGTGGGGACTGTCCACCGGCAGGCGCAGTTGGGTGGCCAACCGCTCGAGGTTCGGCTCACCGCCGGGGTGCGCAGCGCCGAGGTCGGCGGCTCGCGCCATGGCTGCGGTGTCAATGATCTTGCAGCGCAACCGTTTTCCGTGTGCCTTGAAGGCCCTGGCGAGGAATGACTGCTCGATCCAGGCGGCGTGGGCGATGAGCACGCGGTCGGCGAGAAGTGCGTCGAGGGTGTCGACTGCCTCCGAGAGCGGTGGCGCATCGGCCAGGTCGGCGGGGCGCAGGTTGTGGACCGTGATCGACGCGGGGGACAAGGCGCAGTCCGGTCGAACCAGCCCGTAGACGTTGTGCGCCGCGATCATCCGTCCGTTCTGGATGACTGTGGCACCGTATGAGGCGATGGCGTCGCGTCGCAGGTCCAGACCGGTGGTCTCCAGGTCGACGACGAGGTAATCGACCGTCCGCCAGGGTTGGTCGAACGGGTCGTCGCCGCGGCGGAGTAGCGATCGCAGCGTCACGGCAGCCGCGCCACCCATTCGCTGTCGAGCCGGTTCTGCACGTTGGCCACGGCCCGGAACGCCTCTCGCAAGTAGCGGCGGGTGAGGGTGTCCAACTCCTTGGGTGCGATCCAGGTGGTGGACCCGGCGGCATTGTTGCGAATCGCGCTGATCTCGTTTCCGAGCACCAAGGAATAGATGTAGTCGAAAGCCCGCACCAAGGTGTCGGTCTCATCCCGGGTAAGGAGGCCGGCGGCGTGGCCGCGGTGCAGTCGGGTGATGGTCGAGCCGCGGTCATCGCCGGTGACGATCGCGATCCAGCGGCCCAGCGAAGCGATCGGCACCAGCCCGCCGGCCTTGAGGTTGAGGTGGCCGCGGTGGGCGCCGGAGTGTTCGACGACGAAGTCGCGGACAAAGCCGACAGGGGGACGCTGAGAAATGGTGTATCGCAATAGCCCGGATAGATAGTCACGGCCGCGGGTGGTCGCCAGCATGGCGTCGGACACCGCGCGGCCCAACGGGATGCCGGTGATGGGCCTGCTGTCGGCGATCATCGACGACAGCAGCAGGGCTTTGGTCTGGTCGGGATTGCTGATCCACGACGTGGCGGTTTCGGTGAACGCCGATTTGGATTTGGAGAAGATCGGGTTGGTGGCATTGGCGCCCTCGGCGCATCGCGGCAGCCCGCAGCGTTCCATCTTGTCCAATACGCGACCGGCCCAACTTCGCAGCTTGCCTGCCGGATCGGGGCCATCAGGAAGGTCTTCCCACACCAATGCGGTGTCAACGTCGGAGCGAGGCAAGGGTTCTCGCCGCGCGATGGAGCCGAGCAGCAGCCATGCCGTGCGGTGGGGCACCTGGTCGTCTTCGATATCCGTGAGCTCGATGAGCCGCAGCATGATGGCATCGATCACCGCTGACAACACCGCCGCGATGTGCATGACAGAGACACCGGTGTCGTAGAGCTCGAGCCAGGTGCCGGGCAGGAGCGCTGCCGCGGCGGCCACGTCGTCGACGGTGGCTGCGTCGTCGATCGCCCGGCGGATGACCAAGGGGTTGCGCACCTCGGCCGAGGCGACGTCGACGACCCGCAGAATGCCGACGGGTTGTTCGCCGGCCCCGGTGACGACGAGGTGGTGGTAGCCGCTCTCCACCATCTTGAGGAACGCGTCGCCCACGAGGATGTCAGCGCCGACGGTGGCGGCGGGAAACGACGCAAGTGTGGCGACGGGAGTGTGTGAGGTCAGCGTGCCGGTAGCCAGGCCGGTACGGAAGTCGCTGTCCGTGACGATTCCGATCTGCTCACCGCGCTGGATGAGCGCGCAGGACTGACCTGCGTCGGTCATCGCGGAAGCGGCCTCGGCGACGGTGGCCTCCGGTGGGCACCACACGACGGGTCGCATCTGGTGGCGCGCCAGCCGTAACGCTTGATCGACCAGTCCCGAACGGGTCAGCCGTTCGCGGGAAACCAGTGAGCCGTAGTGGCTGAATTGCAGGCGGTCGGGATGTTGCAGGCACTTTCTCGGGTCGACGAACCGATAGCACAGCGTGTCGTCGCAGGCTCGGACCGTCAAGGGCGGGGGCAGCCCGGACAGCACCGAGATTTGGCCGAACGTCTCGCCGGTGCCGAGCACGTCGACGACGCGGCCGCGATCGACGACCTCCACCTCTCCGGAGCGCAGCACATAGAAGTGCGACAGGGGAGCCTGGCCGGCCGTGATGATGATGGTGCCCGCGGTGAAGTACTCCACTTCGATCAGGCGGGCCAGCGCCTCCAGATCGGCCGCGTCGAGTTGGTCGTAGGGAGGTTGGCCACCGAGGAAGTCGACGTATTCACGCATCCTTGGCGGTTCTGAGTTCGGCCTCGGCGCGCGGCAGGCCACCGTGCACATGACGGCCGATTTCGGCGGTGATCGCCGCCATGTCGCCGGTATCGATGATCTCCAGCAGGCGTCGATGATCGGCGACCATGTCGTGCAGGTCTGCGAACAATTGGTGGTCGGCGGAGAAGAACAACTGCAGCTGTGCCTCCCAGCTGTGCCACAGATCGAGCAACAGTCGGTGGCCGGACAGCTCGTAGAACGCCCGGTGGAACGCCATATGGGCGTCGATGGTGGCTGCGGGGTCGTTGCTGTCAGCGCCCAGCGCCATGTCTTCCAGGGCGCGGGTGACCTTGATCCGCGTGGAGCCCTTCAATCGGGGCAACGCCAGTTCGATGGCGTACGGTTCCAGGCGTTTCCGCAGGCTTGCGATCTCGGCGATCGACTCGTGGCTGACTTCAGCGACGAATGCCCCGCGGTACGGGATCTTCTGGACGAGGCCCTCTTCCGCGAGTAGGCCCAGCGCCTCGCGCAGCGGGGCACGGCTGACGCCGAGGTCGGCGGCGAGGTGTGTTTCCCGCAGCTGACTTCCGGGCTTGAGTCGGCCCTCCAGAATCGCATTGCGCAGCACGTGGGCGACGGATCCGGGCGTGGTTCGCTGTGTGATCCTGCCCAGCGAGACCGCCGCGCTGCCGCCGGACAACGTCGACAGCGGGCCTTCGGTGATTGACTCAGCCATCCGATGTCCTTCCCGCGCCAATACACGTGGCTAATTGTCGACAATAGCCTCGTCTGGGTGACGGCCGGTTCTCACTCGCCCGCGGCCGACACGTAGATCGGACCGCGTTCGAGGACCGGATCGAGGATCCCGGTCTCGAGCTCATTCGCGGCGTCCTCCAGGCCGGCTGGATCGCGGTGTTGGCCGGGGTAGCCGATGAGCTCTTTGACCTGGGGAGTCATGAAGTATGCGCCGGCGATGATCGAGGACAGGGGGTCGAAGGTGCCCTTGTCGTCGGCCCACATGCGCTTCAGTGCAGCGTAGAGGTCGTCGACGTCGGCCAGCGCGTTGACGGCGTTGAGCACAACCTCGAACACATCGGCGCGCGCAGCCAACGCCAACTGCAGATATGCCGGGAATTGTTCAGCGTCACTGGCTTTCGGGTTCGGTCCGGCGGCGGGAATCAAGGTATCGGCGATGCGGAGCAGCGTTGTGTGTTCATCGTCGCTCAGTGGCCGCAGCGGCGTGGTCGTGCGGGGTGGAACCGACAACCGTCGATCGGATGATGCTGTGCTCATGACTCTGCCTTTCGGGCCGTGACCTGCTCGACGACCTTCTTACCCACCCGCAGCGCCAGAGCGCTGATGGTGCACGTGGGGTTCGCCGACCCCGCCGTGACGAAGATGCTGCCGTCCGCGATGTAGAGGTTGGCGACGTCGTGGGCCTTCCCGTACGAGTCGACGACTGATGTCGCTGGGTCATCACCCATCCGGGCGGTGCCCAACAGGTGACCGGGCTGATCGATCCACAACTCCTGGGTGATGACGTGGGTGGCGCCGGCCGCCTCGTGGGCCTCGACCATCCGCTCAACGGTGAATTTCAGCAGCTTTCGCGTGTTGTCGCTGATCCGGTATTCGATCTTCGGGGCGGGCAGCCCGTCCGAGTCGAAGAGTTTCGTCGATAGGGTCACACGGTTGCGTTCCTCGGGCAGGTCCTCGGTGTTGGCGGCCCACAGGATGCCGTTGCGTGCCGAGCGCGCCACGTCGTGAATCGCCGGCCCCCACAAGTCGTCGAAGTCGCGCTCACGATGGGCCTCGATTGCGTTGAGCGGCCCCGGGGTTGGCAGCGCGTGCAGTTTGGCGCCGCGCACGAATCCGCGTGAGCTGTCGGTCTCGTAGAACTGCATGGAATGAATCAGCTGGCCCGCGGGGCCACGCCAGCTTTCCAGGTCTTCGTCGTAGTACCCCAGTGCGGTGCAGTTGGGGTGGAGCATGAGATTTCGTCCCACCAGACCCGATGAGTTGGCCAGCCCGTCGGGATGTTGGTCGGTGGCCGACATCAACAGCAGCCGCGGGGTTCCGACCCCGTTGGCGCACAGCACCACCGCGCGGGCGGGCTGAAACACCACCCGGCCGTCGCGGTCGACGTACTCCGCGCCACTGGCTAGTCCGTCCTGTCCGGTCATCACTTTGCGCACCCGCGCACCCGTGAGCACCCGCGCCCCGGCCTTGAGTGCTTGGGGCATGTAGATCAGGTCGAAGGAGGCCTTGGCGCCCTGCGGGCAGCCCCATTCGCACACACCCCAGCGGCCGCACTGCTCCAGCGTCTTGTACTTCTGGCTCGCGATCGCATTGGTGCCGGGCCACCAGTGCCAGCCGAGTTTGTTGGCCGCCTGTGCGGCCTTGATGCCAGGCTTGCCCATCGGGTGCGGCGGAAGGGGATAGTCCAGGCCTTCGGGGTAGGCGGTGTCGCCGCCGACCCCGGCCACGCCGATGAACTCGTCGACCTCGTCGTGGTAGGGCTTGAGGTCGTGGTAGCTGATGGGCCAGTCGTCAGCGACGCCGTCGAGGGTCTTGACCCGGAAGTCCGACGGAAGCAGCCGCGGCCATTCGGCGCCGTAGTAGATCGAGCTGCCACCGACCGCGTTGAACATCACCGGCCACATGTCGGAGTCTTCAACGTCGACCGGATAGTCGGATGGCAGGCCGCGCACGTTGGGGTCATGGGCCCAGTTGTGCTGGATGAGCAGTTCCCATTCAGGGAAGTTGGCCGGGAAGTCGCTGGGGTTGACCCAGTCTCCCTGCTCCAGACAGACGACGCTCAGCCCTGCGGCGGCCGCCGTGTGGGTGACCACCGCGCCCGACGGGCCGGCGCCGATGACCAGCACGTCGACGACATCGGCTTCGCCGGGAATTTGGGATGCCACGATTAGCCCTCACTTCCTGTCTGACTTACGCCCCGGCCAGCACGCCGCCGTCGACGACGAAGGCGGTTCCGGTGATCGCAGTCGAGTGATCCGACAGCAGGAACGCGACCGAATGTGCAATCTCGATCGGTTCGATGGCGCGGCCAATCGGCTGGAAATCCGGCAGGCCGGCTTCGAGGGCCTCGCGTCCGCCCAAGGCTTCATAGTGCGGGACGTTGAGCGGCGTGTCGACGAAACCGGGGCACACCGTATTGGCGCGGATGCCCTGTGCCCCGAAGTCGAGGGCGATCGCTTTGGTGAGCGTGAGGACTGCTCCCTTGCTGGCGGTGTAGGTGGTCAGCAGCTTCTCGGCGCCGATCGAGTTGATCGACCCGAAGTTGACGATCGACCCGCCGCCGGCCTTGAGCAGTTCGGGGATGGCGTACTTCGATCCGAGGAACACTCCCTTGACGTTGACGTCAAACGTCTTTTGGTAGTCCTCCACGGACGCGTCCAGGATCGTGCCGGGAATGAGGATGCCAGCGTTGTTGACGATGCCGTCGAGCTTGCCGAATCGCTCCACCGTGAAGCTGATCAACTCCTTGACCTGTTCTTCGTCGGTGACATCGACGACGCGACCGATCAGCCGGTCGTCGTCGACTTTGAGCTGCGTCAGGTGTTCGGGTGAGCGGACGGTGGCCACCACCTGGGCGCCTTCGTCGTGCAGGTGAAGTGCGGTTGCCAGGCCGATTCCGCGGCCTGCGCCGGTGATGATGACCGTTTTACCTGCGAGCAGGGTGCCCATTTGATGTGCTCTCTTTCTGAATGGAGTCGGTGCAGATGCACCAAAGATTGTTTTATTGTCGACAATCAGTCAATATCGAGTCTGGCGGGTCGGACCCGGTTCGTCAAGAGGGCAGCGACATGACATATGCCGACGCAGGCCCCATGCCGTCCACCGCTCCGTAGGGTGGGGTGGCAGCCAGTTGGTCCAATGTCCGCGGCGGGCGCACCGTTTCAACTCGGTGGGGGCCTGGCAATACTTCGAAAACACGCTCGGCTCGACCTGCAACAGCAGCGAAGGGGATAGATGTCTCAACCGGCAGAGGTAGAACCCGAGGATCAGGGCAACGAGCCGACCGAAATCACCTTCGATGAGCATCTGCATCCGGCGCGTCCTCGCGCGCTGCGGTTCCGGCCACGCGTGAAGACGCCGTTCACCCGTCGGTCGGTCGCAAAGGACGGGCCTGCGACGGGTGACAACCCTGCGTACGTGTCCTGGCTGCTCTCCCAATCGATGCTGGCCGACGCCAACGAGATCAGCCAACAGTTCTCGGGTCAGGGATCGATGTGGCAGAACCCCTATGCCACGCCCAGCCCCCGCAGCGCCGTCGAGACCGCCTCCGTGTGGTTCACCGCGTATCCGCTGTCGTTGATCACCCGGCCGGACGAGTCGTTCCTGAAATCCATGGCTGACGAGAAGATGTGGGAGGCGTTCGCCAAGATCGGCATCGAAGCAGTTCACACCGGCCCCGTTAAGCGTGCCGGTGGCATCTCCGGCTGGACGTTGACCCCGAGTGTGGACGGCCACTTCGATCGCATCAGCACCGAGATCGATCCCGCGTTCGGCACCGAGGAAGAGTTCCGTGCGATGTGTGGTACCGCCAACTGGTACGGCGGCATCATCATCGACGACATCGTGCCCGGCCACACCGGCAAGGGCGCCGACTTCCGGCTCGCCGAGATGAAGTACGCCGACTACCCCGGCGTCTATCACATGGTTGAGATCGACCCGCGCGACTGGGATCATCTGCCCGACGTCCCCCCGCACGCCGATTCGGTCAACATCGACCAGGACACCGAAGAGTGGCTGGACAAAGCGGGTTACATCATCGGACGGCTGCAACGGGTCATCTTCTATGCCGAAGGCATCAAGGAGACGAACTGGAGTGTCACTCGACCCGTGGTCGGCACCGACGGCGAAGAACGCCGCTGGGTGTACCTGCACTACTTCAAGGACGGTCAGCCGTCGATCAACTGGCTCGACCCGTCATTTGCAGGCATGCGGCTCGTCATCGGCGACGCACTGCACTCGCTGGCCGATCTCGGTACCGGCGGACTTCGCCTGGACGCCAATGGGTTCCTCGGAGCTGAGAAGACCGCAGCCGAAGACAGCACCGCGTGGTCCGAGGGTCATCCGCTGTCCGAGGCCGCGAACCACCTGATCGCGGGCATGGTCCGCAAAGTCGGTGGATTCACCTTCCAGGAGCTCAACCTCACCATCGACGACATCCGCGAAATCGGTGAAGTGGGAGCCGATCTGTCGTATGACTTCATCAACCGGCCCGCATACCACCACGCTCTTGCGACCGCCGACACCGAGTTTCTCCGACTGACGCTGCGCACAACCCTCGAGTTGGGAGTCGACCCCGCGTCACTGGTCCACGCGCTGCAGAACCACGATGAACTGACCTACGAACTGGTCCATTGGTCGACCGGCCACCGCGACGACGTCTACCCCTACAAGGGCGGAGAGATGACCGGCGAAGAGCTGGGCGCGTCGGTGCGGGCCGATCTCACCGAGCAGCTCACCGGTAAGAACGCGCCCTACAACCTGGTCTTCACTACCAACGGAATCGCTTGCACCACAGCCACTGTCATCGCCGCAACGCTCGGCGTCACCGATCTCGACACCGTCGACGACATCGACCGCATCCGACGAGCCCACCTGTTGTTGGCGATGTTCAACGCGCTACAGCCCGGGGTCTTCGCGTTGTCGGGATGGGACCTGTGCGGCATGCTCACACTGCCCGCCGCCGACGTCGCCGACCTCCTGCGTGGCGGCGACACCCGCTGGATCCACCGCGCCGCCCACGACCTGATGGGGGTCAACCCCGAGGCGACAAAGTCGATGGCGGGAATGCCGCGTGGGCGAAGCCTCTACGGCTCGATCCCCGACCAGCTTGCGGACGACACCAGCTTTGCGCGTCAGCTACAGGCAATCCTTCGGGTGCGCTCGCATTACGGCATCGCAACCAGTAAGCAGATCGACATCCCTGACGTGTCCCACCGCGGAATGCTTGTGATGGTCCACCAACTCGACGATCCGAATCAATTCCAGCTGACTGTCCTCAACTTCGCCAACGAGCACATCGCGGGCACAGTCCGCTCGAAGAAGCTCCCACCCGGTGCGCGCGTGTCAGACATGTTCACCGGCGAGGAGGTCGGCGTGGTCGACGACCTGAACAGCTTCGCCATGGAGTTAGTGCCTCACCACGGTGCCTCACTGCTCGTCGAACAGCCACCGGATAGCGAGGCATGATTTCACGGGTGCGTTCGGAGTAGACCCCCGAGTTGCGGGATGTCATGTATGACATCTATGTGCCACCGGCGCACGACGGCTTCGTCGTACATGACACGCCAACGCGCGAACGCGGTGCATCGTTCGCTGCCTCGCTTAACCTCTGCTTCTATCCCGCCCCGACGCCACCAGCAAGGGACGGATCGGCCCGACCCTGAGAAGGACATCACCTTGGGCAAGCACAGCCTCGAAAAGCTGACGCATGAGGAACAGGACGGCGAGCGCCAGTTACAGGAGGCCAAGGCACACCACCTCGCCCGCGATCGCCGGACAAGCGCGGCAGAGCGGGAGATGATTTACCACACCCTGGCGAGTCACCGCATGAAGCTTCTCGCACAGGGCGCCGAGCTGGCTCTTCGCCTCGGCGAAATCTTGGCCGAGGTGGAGCGGCTCGACCAACAACTGGGTGGCTTCGAACGGCCCGAATTCTGGCGCGCAGCGCTGGACTAAACAGCCAGGCAACTTCTGTCCCAGACAGACTGGCACGCGGCCGCGTGCATACAAGCGAACCTGTGCGCGCGCCGGAGAATGCCCGAATCACTGACTCTGGCAGCGACGCCGCCGGTGGGTGTTGCAGCTCGCCGCAGCCGCCGCCAGACGGGACCCCGTCCTCGCCGCGTTCGGCCACGATGTCGGTGGCGCCGAACGTCCGGGCCACGCGCTGCCGGTCTTCGTGACGGGACATCACGATGACCCGCGCGGCGCCCAGCTGTTTTGGCGGCCAGCACCGCGCACAGCCCGACCGCGCCGTCCCCGACGATCACCACCGTGGCGCCCGCGCGGACGTCGCCGGACCGGGCGGCGTGATGGCCAGTGGCCAGCACGTCTGATGCCGCCGCTGTCGGTGAACGGCGCGATGACGAAGTCGCCGACCTGAACGGTGCTGACCTCGGCGCCGGTGGCCTCGACGACACCGGTGAACTCGTGCCCGATGGGGTGCGGCGCGGTGGTCTGCTGGATGCCGCGGTACGGCCACAGGTCGGAACCGCACACGCAGGTCCGCACCACCTGCACCACCGCGTCCCCTAGGGACTGGATCGTTGGATCGGGACGGTCTTCGAGGCGGACGTCGCCGGGGCCGTGGATGACCGTCGCTCGCATCTTCACCCTCCGTTCGAAACCAGTTCTAGTGTCATCGATTTTCTGGCGCCCGGCGGCATGGTTTCCGGATCAAGGGGCACGAAAGCGCATGGTGCCCAGCTGCTGTGTCAGGTGGCCGGAGACGGTCGTCCGGCTCCCGCAGATCCGGCGTGACAATCTGTTGTGACCGCGCTCTTGTCATCCCGACCATTTAGGAACCACGCGCTCATGGCCAGTGGGCGAACAGCTGCGGATGCTGGCTGGTGACGAGTTGCAAACAGACCGCGGTCTTTCGGATGGTGAGTAACCGTTTGTATTTCGTGCGGATCCACCGCATCAGGTTCAATCATTGAGACATTTCCACCGTCGACTGTAGTGATCTGTCATGCGCGGCTGCGATACGTCCCATAGGTGCGAGGGAAAGAGCACGCATGTTCAGTCGATCAACCAACGCCGACAGGGACCGGCGTTGCGCTGACCTACTTCAACGTGCCGAGCTTGTCCGCACCTACGGGTGGGAGGACTACCGGGCGGTATGGTCGGCCGGCGAGGTCGCCGGCGTAGCGCCCTCCTCGGCGATCACGACGTACTCGGCGAACTAGACGAGACTCTGCAATCGGTGTGGGCTCGCTTCTCGTTCGATCTCTGGGGAGTGACTGACGGCCAGGCCGAGGTGGCGAATCACTGCAAACTGACCCGACGGTGGTTCATCGACACAGCTCAGGGGCTCTGAACTTACCCGCACCCACATGTGGTTAGCCAGTCATGCACCCGATGGCGTCGTCGCCAGACCCTGAGAATCGACACTGTGTCAGTCGAGTGCCAGATCCATTGCGATAACTACCAACTGAATTGAGAAGCACGCACCCCGCAGCTCCGTGCTTTCAAATGTGTTGGGGGAATCCCCCCGCCGGGGCAGGTCAGCGTGTCGCATTGACGACCCGCGTCGATCGCGGTGGTCCCGCCGACGAACCTGAAACATATGGCGGACGGATCGAAACAGGCTGGGCCACAATGGAACACCTGGATCCACCAGAGGATCCGAATCGTGGCGCTTACTGGTCGCAATATTCAGCTCCGTCGTATTGTGACGGGGAATCGGTGACGTGCGCGCTGAATCGCAATCGCTCTTTTGCGCCCCTTGGTTACGTCACCACCGGCGCAGAAGTGATCCTGGTGTTTACGAAGATTGAATTGCCGACGGTTTGCCAGATGTTTCGGTGAATCTCACGGCGGGCGTGGAGTGTAATAGACGCTTGAGTCGACAGCGGCCCGGCCCTGTCGGATCAGGCTCCAAGAGTGGACGATTCGATCCCCGCGTCCTTTTTGCGCTGGGCCAAACTCCACGCGCTGGTCGTTTGCCCTGTTGCGAAACCCCAGACCTGACCTCTGGCTCATGGCGCGAGACGCGAGAAGGTTCGAACCGGGCCCGCCTTTAGCGGCACGACGGGTCGGCGCGCGGCGCTTTCCCTGCTAGCCGGTAAGGGCATTGCCCACGGCCATCTCAGGCGTAGGCTGCCAATCGATGAACCGCGACAAGGACTGGGACGGGCGCCCACTTTACTACGATCGCCAAGGCCAGCCGATGACGATGCATCAGTGGGCACAGAAGTGCCAGGACGAGAACTACACGCACATCGCTCGAGATGTGATCGGTCCCGATGAACCACTCGATCCAGCTCCACTGATCACCGTGTCGACCCTCTGGCGCGGCGTGAATCATAACTGGCGCCACGATGAGCCATTGATCTACGAGACCTTGGTCATCGGTGGAGGATACGACGCGACCGGTATGCGCTACGCGACCGAGAAGCAGGCGCGGGAAGGTCACCGACGGGTGGTCGACGAGCTGCGCGCCGGCCGCGGTGCGCGTGCCGCGTCGCCGCTGGCCCCACCGGCCCGTGCGCACATCACTCCGACCCATGAGGGGCACACCCCAAGAAGTGCGGTCGGGCCAAACGGTTCGTCTCATGGCCGCCATCGGCGGGGCGCCCCAGACAACTAACGGTGGATCGCGCAGGATCGGGAGAAACCATGACTGTGTATGCGCGACCGGGTGCAGAGGGCTCGGTGATGTCCTTCGACCCCCAACGGAATCAGTGACCGAGCGCATCCATTGTCCGGGCCATCCGACGGTCCACGGCTGCGACGATGCGCGGGGGCACCGAACCCACCTGGCGGGCCCGCTCCACGTTGTGGACAGCTTCAAATTCTGCTGCCACCCCGCCCGGGCTTGTCCGAACGTACGGCCGTCCGGGTGGCGTCGAGCTTTACCCGCAGGCCGGCACTCGCTGCGTCGTCCGTGCAACTGGCAAGCTGCACTTCGAACTCGCGGACACCTCGGATTCGACGAATGTTGTCAACGACGACAGCAGGCTGCGCGCCCCAACATCGCGCCCGACGCATGCCAAGCACGCCACGCATCAACGACATTCGCATCGTCCGCGAGCCGAGCGCCGCCCTCGCCGGTGGGGGGCAATGTCGCCCGCGCGGCGCGGCTTGACTCAACCGGTGGGCACCTCATCGGTCCATACTCTGAAGCTCGTCAAAGTGGCGGGACCGAAGGTGTTGCTTAGCGCGACGTCGGCGGCGTCGCGGCCACGCGCGATCAACACCCTGCCGATGCGCGGCGTGTTGTGGCGCGCGTCGAAGGTATGCCATTGCCCGCCGAGGAACACCTCGAACCAGGCAGAGAAATCCATCGGAGCGTCCACCGGCGGCACACCGATGTCGCCGAGGTACCCGGTGCAGTAGCGCGCAGGGATGTTCATGCAGCGACAGAAGGCCACGGCAAGATGCGTGAAATCACGGC